>Ga0102951_1000120_pt1 | contig 26188 bp, 35 predicted proteins | sample SalPonA_B_H2O_MG_FD_78507 | JGI IMG/M metagenome (GOLD analysis project Ga0102951, IMG submission 78507) | Water microbial communities from South San Francisco under conditions of wetland restoration - Salt Pond MetaG R2A_B_H2O_MG | ecosystem: Environmental > Aquatic > Non-marine Saline and...
ACTTGGGATGAAATTTACTAAACTCATCTCTAGAAGCCGTGGAGTAAGATTATGAAACTGGATTTTGGATTACAGCTTAGTCAAAAGCAGGGGCTGACGCTTACTGCACAGGTTCAACAAGCTATCAAACTTCTACAAATGACCAATTTAGAGATTTGTACATTTGTAGAAGAGCAGTTCCAAGATAATCCATTTATCGAAGAAAACTCTTACGCCGAACAAAACGCTACACAGACTGATCGTGATCAATCGAACAAAGATCTAGCCAGTTCACTTGAGGAAGCGCCTTACAAACAGGCATCAGACGATAACAAGGTCAGCCAAGATAACCAGTTTGAAACCGGTGAAAGCTATACCCCTCAATCCACTGTTGCGAAAGAGTCGAAAGATTTCGACGCAATAAACTTGATCGCGGATACAAAAAAATCACTTTACGCGCATTGTGAAGAATTTAGCAAAACTTTGGCTCTTTCCCCACTCGAGCGTCTCATTGCATCACAATTAATTGAGGAACTTGAACCAACGGGTTGGATGTCTACACCACTCTCATCCATTGCACATATGATCGGCACGGATCAGGAGACTGTAGAAAATGTTTTACTTCTTCTACAAGGGATTGAACCAGTTGGAATATTTGCTCGCAATTTAAAAGAGTGCTTAACACTTCAAGCACTTGACCAGAACCTCTATTGTGGAACGATGGAGGTTTTGCTAGACAATCTACACCTCGTTGGCGCCGGGAAATTTGACCTCCTCAAGCGGCGCTGTGGCTGTAATGATGACGAAATCGCAAAACTTTTTGTTAAAATTAAGTCATTGAACCCTAAACCTGGAACACTGTTTGAAAGCATCGATATACCTATTCGTGAGCCCGATCTTAGAGTTATCGAAAGCAACGACGGCTGGGTGGTTGAACTAAATAACTCAACCTTACCAAACGTAATTATTTCAAAAGAATATGCCCAAGATTTGAACAAAAAAGTAGCAAAGCCAGAAGAGCGTGAATTCATAAGGGGAAAGATTTCGGAAGCCAAGTGGTTGGCTAACGCCATTCAAAAAAGAAATGACACCATGATCAAAGTAGGGTCTGAAATTATAAAAAGGCAGACTGAATTTTTAGAAAAGGGTGCTGCTTTCATTAAGCCAATGATCTTGAATGATATCGCAGAGGCTGTTGGCATGCATGAAAGCACCATAAGCCGCGTTACAACGGGATCTCTTGTTCAAACACCACGCGGCACATTAGAGCTGAAGGCGTTCTTTAGTGTTGGCGTCCAGCAAGAAGGTGATAGCGCTGTAGCCTCTGCCGCATCAATTAAATATCGGATCAAAAAAATGATTGAAAATGAAAACCCCAGCGCTCCGATTAGTGACGATTTAATTGTTGAAAAGTTAGCCGAAGACGGAATCTCCGTTGCTCGGCGCACGGTTGCAAAATATCGGAAACTAGATAACATTCCTTCTTCGTTTTCCAGAAAGCGCCGCAATATTATTGCTGGGCTTTCTGCATAATTACTTATTATATCTTTGTAATATATCACTACCGCCTCGCGGCCGGAGAACATTCGGTGTATTATTCCAAATTACAAAGTAAGACGTTACAGTGGATCACATAATTGATTATTTAAAAATCGCCGTGACCTAACAAATGGCTCACGCAACAGAGATTGCGTTATTAAGAAACTCAAGTAAGTCCTTATGAGCTAGCTGTCTTTGACAATAACTTTATGAACAATCTTGCGCTTCTTAATAGCGTGAGGTTCATATCGAATGCGGTTGTTGTGATCGATACGCTTCACAACAAGGCTTACATCGCGTTCATTTGTCCCGGCAATGGTCATGTAATGTTTCTTGTCACCAAACAACATAAAGGATCTCAAAATGTTTGTTTGTGACAAGTATACAAATCTAGCAGTTACCAGATAGGCTAATGCGAAAAAGTAAACGTTTATGAGAAATGTAAAAGCATAGATTAAAAAAATTGCTCCAAGTGGTGGGAATAGACGATATTTCAACAGCCATAAAACAGGGAAAACACCAGCAAGCGGATCCTTTTCCAAGCTTACAACATCGCATATATTATCGTTGTCTTTATAGATTTCAAAGTTTTGATATGAATTAAAATCGCCAAAAACATGATTTTTAAATTCTTCGAGGGCCCAAGTGGTTTCTTCTTCCGTCGCAATTCCAAATCGACTTTCAATGGGTGCATTAATTAACAAATCAAAAACTTGTCCATCGCGCCACAATGTTATCAACCACTTTGTTTCTTCGTCTTTTTTAAGTTCGAACACTTCACGAAGTTTGGCTGGACCATACCGATATACATGTCCATCGATAGCAACCAATATATCAGCTTCTTTTAGCTTTTTCACATAATCGGGGATAGATAAGCCCCTCGTCGCAATTTTTAACAGAAGGCCACTATCATTTTTCAGATGGTCGTCAGGATCATCAACACCTGTATCTGCCCCCTGATCTAAGTTTTCCGCACTCATATTCTTTTATTCCTAACTCAAGGGAATTTAAGAGGATTTGTTTGTGGCTTAGGCTTTGGCTTAGTTGTCGCGCGCTGCGCAGATTTTGCTGCTTCAGCCCGTCTATTTTCTTCTAATAGCTTAGCTGCAATCTCTTTTTGAAGCAAGATGAGCTCGTCAATCTTAACGCCAATTGCCGTAATCTGGGAAGATGTAGCAATAGCCTGATTGTTCAGTACTTCAGAATTTTCCGTGTCCGCATTCGATACAAACATCTGTCGCAATTCGAGCACAGCATCTGCGATTTGGCTATTTGAAGCAAGCGTGTCGTTTCTAAGTTCTTCTAATGTAGATGTCGCAAACTGTTGGATAAGACGCTCTGTTTCTGAAATTCCAATCTTGATAGCATTGTTGTATCGGTCATCTGCATTTGCGACATCTTCGCTCGCCTCTTTAACAGAAGTTTCAAGTGCATTTAGTGTTTGTTTTATCGTTTCTTAATTAGCCGTATTTGTTTCAATCAAGGCGATTGCACTTGCAAGTTTACCGACATTTTCAGAAAAAATTGCGATCGACTCAATTGCCATATTGGAGTTAGTCTCCAATGTGCTACGTGTTTTATAATACATAAAAAAGCCAATAATCATCGAGAACACGGCGGCAGAAATAGCACTAACAAAAATGATTGTTATAGATTGATAGATGCGTTTTACCTGAATATTTTGAACTTCAAATTGCTCTTTAATACTGTTAAACTCTTCAGTAACTCCAGCAGCGGTATCCGCGGCGTCTAATGCCACCTGAATGCTGTCTTCAATTGAAGTCTTAGACGAATTACTTGCCATTGTGATCTCTTTCAGAACGGTTCTTGATCATTTTCTCTTTGAAATATGCACAATCCATGCCAGTTGAATATTTCACTTCGTGAGATGGGAGCCTCCAAGACTTAAACCCAAACTTTTTACATCCCCACGGTCGCGATGGATCATGCGTCACATGATAGTGAATACATTTACCGCACGCTAAATTCATGTCATTTACGCCAATGCCTAACAAAAGCTTGTATTTGGAATCTAAAAGTAGCAAACGTCGACAGAATCCCTCCAGAAATACCTATCAACCCAGTTATCAACTCATCACTTTGCAATAATGAAATGCCTTCTACTATTAGCCAGACGCCGACTGCAAAAAAAGTACATGACGAGATCAGTTCTCCAGTTGAACGTTTTCTTGGACGATTTTTCTTATCCACTGATTTGTTTCCCAAATTCATCGAAGACCAAATCATCTGGAACGTCGATGTTATCCAATGATGTTTCCATGCCACGCTCAAGTTGATATACGTAAGCTAGGATTGACGCTACTGCAGCATACAGCCTTTCCGAGATGGCATTGCCGATTTCACCGGTAAAAAATAGCGCACGTGCTAAAACTGGGGCATTAACAATAGGTTTTGAATTAGCTTCGCCCTTTTCGATTATTCTTTTTGCTAATATATCCTTACCTAAAGCTATGATCGTAGGAACAGTATCAATCTGTGGATCGTATTTAATTGCCACGGCAAAATGCGTCGGGTTTGTGATAATCACCGTCGCGTCTTTTACATTATCAATAGCCTGTGCTTGCTGCATTGCACGTTGACTTGCCTCCATCTGTAACCGCCGCATTCTCGATTTAACCTCAGGAGACCCCTCCGTTTCCTTATACTCTTCCTTTAAATCTTGACGGGACATTCTAAGCTTTTGTAACCACGAATGACGGCTCCAAACATAGTCGCCAATTGCGATACCAAATAATACGATCAAGATAGTAAGTACAAACAAAATCAAGATTCGATAAAGGACTTCAAGACTATCGGAAAGACTACCCATATTAAGGTAAAGAATTCTCGAAAGAGAATACCACAGGAAAGTAACCACGACACCAGTCAAGAGCACAACCTTAGCCACTGCCTTGACCAGCTCTACGAGTCCCTTCACTGAGAATATTCTTTTTATTCCTTTAATTAGGTTTATTTTTTCCAACTTGAAGCTGAAACCTTTCGGATTAAAAGACAACCCTTGGCCAACAATTGACTGTGCTAGTAAAATGAAAAAGATTGTTGGAAAACCAAAAATAGCCGCACCAATCAAAATAAGCGAATAGCCCCCCCAAACGTTTTTTAGCTTGGCCGATAATAAATCATCCGAATTATCAAATACAAACAAAGAGCTCCAAGAATCTAATATACCCTTGGAAAAGAAACTGATGGCGACCAAGATTACGAGCGATGAAAGCCCAGAAGCAAAAACTAAAGTTTCCTTAGATGATAAGATGTCACCATCTTCACGCGCTTTTTCAAGGCGTCGTTGTGTTGGTTCCTCGTTTCTTTCTTGTGCTTGATCGTTTTCAGCCATTTGCGCCTCCCAAAAGTATTACTTCTACTAAACCAAGACCTTTTGTGATTAGTTCTCGAAAGGTAAACTGTAATGCATCCACGGAAAAATATAGCGCAAAAAATGTTCCCAAAATTGTCAACGGAAACCCAAAAGAAAACAAATTAAGTTGCGGAGCGGATTTGGTAATAAACCCAATGCCTAAATTTACAAAAAATAATAAGCTGACAATCGGCAACGCAATGCGAATGGCATCATCATAAATCATTTCAGATGCGCTGAAACCAACGCGATATATCGCGCCAAAATCAGAAAGCGTGCCAACTGGGATTTTTTCGTAGCTTTCGTACAGTAATTTCAAAATTATAAGATGGCCGTTTACAGAAAAAAATATTACTAGTAAAAATAATGAAAAGATTTGGCTTATAACGGGTGATTGTGACCCGCTATTTGGATCAACTTGAGATGCAAACGCCAAACCTGAGGTTGCAGCAATTTTCTCGCCTGCTAGCGTTACTGTTGAAAAACACAAAGTAAGTATAAGCCCACATGTTAGACCCAACAAGATTTCCTGAAAAATCAATGGCAATAAGTTACGGGATAACATTGCTTCAGTGATTGGCAAGTCAATAAATCCGATCGCTCCAATCCCCAAGGCAATTGAAAAAACAATTCGTACAGGAAGTGGAACCATACGCGATCCAAAAAAAGGCGAAGCAACTAGGAATGAGCCAACTCGAAGACTGGAAACGAATAAAAGAAGAAGCCAATCAACCAAAAACTGAAGGTCAACACCTGGAAAACTTTCTCCTTGCATGCTCAGATACCTTTCATTGCAATTTCTTCAAAAATGAAATTGAAGTAATCAGTCAGCGAGGTGAGGGTATATGGAGCAAGTAGCGCCATGGCGCCTAGAACAATAAATAATTTTGGCACAAAACTAAGCGTCATCTCTTGGATGGAAGTTGCTGCCTGTATAAGGCCAATCAATAAGCCAATCCCAAGCGCAATACCCAATATTGGGCCCGCAGTCATCACAATTTGCCAAAATGCATAACTCAAATATTGGACATTTTGATCGTAATTCATGTTCACACCATAAATGTTGCGGATAGTGAGCCAATGGTCATAGCCCACCCGTCTACTAAGACAAAAAGTAGCAGCTTAAATGGGAGTGAAATTAACATTGGTGAGAGCATCATCATGCCTAAAGACATGAGAATTGAGGCAATGACCATATCGATCACTAAAAATGGTAGAAAAATTAAAAACCCAATTTCAAATGCAGTTTTTAATTCAGAGGTGATGAAGGCGGGTAACACAATATTAATTGGAACAGAACGTTCGTCTTCAAATGGTCCAGTTTGTGAGAGATCCACGAAAAGGTTTAAAGTGTCAGATCGAGTATTTGCAATCATAAATTGTTTTAATAGCCCTAGACCATCTGAAAGTGCACGATCTAATGAAATAATACCATCCAAATACGGACTCACCGCGTTATTATATAACTCATCAAACACCGGCCCCATAATAAAAAAGCTCAAAAATAACGCAATAGCTATCAAAACTTGGTTTGGGGGGGTCTGCTGTGTACCCAAGGCCTGACGCAGAATCGATAAAACAATTATAATTCGTGTAAAGGCCGTCATGCCCAAAACGAGAGAGGGCAAAACGGTAAGAGCAGTCATTAAGAGAAGAATTTGCAGTGACAACGAGTAAGTAGTCATCCCAGAGCTATCTGCTGATGAGGTAATTGCGGGAAGCCCTAAAGCTGAGAAATCTTGGGCGTTAGCTGGCAAAGCAGTCAGGTGTAATAAAAGCCCACCAATGATGAGCACTAGAAATCTGTACATCCTAAACCTCATCAGCATAGTCCGACTTAATCGACCCAAGCGAAATGACTGTCGGTGAACTCCGATTAGATAAAACTACTAGTACCGAATTTCCATCGATATTTAAGAGTTCTACACGATCGCGAGGTGATAAAATCCTACGGTCAACCACTTTAATGCGCGCAGTGCCTTGACTCGATAATCCACGCGACCGATTTAAGGATTTGATTATTAGTTGCAAGGCAATGAGAATGCCTACAAAACCAAAAACAATTAGAATTTTATCCGCGTAATCTGTCATCGCTGTCTCCTGCCCTAACGGAGCACGAGACGTGCCATCTTTGTTTAAATTATTTAAATCAATACCTTACATCAATCCTTTTTCCTGTCAAAAAATTGAAAATTTTTATATACTTTCCACCCGTTTTTCTGGATCTACGATTTCGCCAAATCGAATACCAAATCGCTCACCGACCATTACAACTTCGCCTTTAGCGATTTTAGTGTTATTCACCAAAATATCTAAGGGATCACCAGCTAATCTGTCTAATTCAACAACTGAGCCTTCGTTTAATCTAAGCAAATCTCTTATTGTAATTTCGGTTCTCCCAACCTCGACTGTTAATACAACATCAATATTTTCAAGCACCCTGAGGTTCTCTGCAAAATCTTCGCTCTTTCCTGTATCTTTGGTATCATCAGACATTGTTTTTCCTTTCCTCAGTTACTCGGCTCTTCATCGATACTGCCGCATTAGCACCGACTTTACCAACATCAGCGCGAAAAATGCTCTGACCCTCGACCTTTATTAAAACACTTTCCGTCATAGGCATTATAAACGTGTCTCCGACTTTAGATTTCCACAATTTACCAATGGTAGTTTTGGGCCGTGATAGTTCTGCCGACAATGTCAATGGAATTGATAAAACAGCATTTTGCAAACGCTGCTTCCATGTTCTATCATCAACGGCATATTCGTTTTGCACTCTTGAACGCAGTTGTGACGAAATAGGTTTCAATGTCTGAAGAGGATAAACAATATCAAAGCTCATAGGATCTCTTTGGGGGAGCTGAACCATAAATGAGCAAACGATAACAGTATCGTCACCATCGACAAATGAAATCAGTTGAATGTTTTCTTCACGTGATTGAACATCAAACTTGGTGTCTATTAGATCCCTCCACGCATTCTCCAAACAAGTGAGCATCCCCTCAGAAATGATCTCAATAATTCGATTTTCTGTAGCGGTAAACTCACCTTGCGTTTCGAAAAGTGCCTTAATCTTTGATCCGCCATAATAGGTATTGGTTAAATGAGATATAAACGGCGCTTGCACAACGAGAAGACAATTTCCGCGTAACTCCTCTATCCTGCTATTTGTTATGCTAGCAAAATTATCGCATGTTTCAGAATATTCATCAAAACTTTTTACTTCAGGAGGAAAGGATGAAATCCTCGGTAAAACCCGAAGCATAGGCAGAAATACTGATCTAACATATCTTGCGATCTTCTCGTTAATTAGCCTAAGCGCATAATAGTCACCAAGCAACGATAAGTCCTCGGCGCCAAATTTAAATTCCCGCACTTCATTTGGATCAAAAGTTGCGACAGATGCTTGCTTTTTATCTGCCTCCAGGCCACCGAGGAGCGCTTCAACTTCATCATCGGAAAGTTTTCTAGATCCTACCATATGTCAACCTAATTACTGAAGAACAAATGATGTAAAAAACACATCTTCGATGCCGCCAAAACCTTCCAGGCTTTCCAGTCTCTTGTTCATAGCAAGCTTTATACTTTCCCCCAAAGCCTCTCGACCCTCTTTACCGCCGACATCCTCTACCGTGAATTCACTAATAGCGCCTAACACCTCAGACCTTAAAGCCAGTTGGTGCATTTCAACATTTTCTATTACTGTAGCGTCATATTGTGTTGATACACCCACGCTTATTTTTAGGAATGAATTTGATCCCTTTAAATTGGTAGTGAAATCATCCGGAAATGTGTAATAGCTTGTTACAAAGGTTTGCGTACTCGGGGTTTCTTTAGTGACTTTTTGAGGCTCTACCAGAGTTTCATCCTCGGAGGGAGTGCTGGGTAGCTGACCCGCTTGCTGGAGTTTCTTCTCAATCAATTGTTCGACCTGCTCAACAGTAGACTGCGTTGGCATAAATAAATACGCCCCGACCGCAACCCCGACGCCAATACAGGCAACAGGTGCAAACACGAATAATGCGATCTTTTTTACACTGAACTTACGTTTCTTTTCTTCTTCTTCAGCCATTTTGTTTCCTAAGCGATCAAATTCAACAGACGATTTTCATCAACTAGACGTTTTGTTGCTCGTTGATCAGAAAGACGATCATCTTGTGTGGTTTCATCTCGGCGATTTTCGTTGTTCTGATTAGATTGGTTTCCACCAGAATCTGCACTATTTCCGCCACCAGAGTCGACCGAATAGTTAGCTAGCCTCAAACCATGCTGCTCCGCGATGGAATTTAATAAACTCTCTGAAGCTCTCAGTATCGTTATTGCCGCTGAATTTTCTGCGGATAGCTTGACATCAATTCCATTGTTTTCGAGCTGTGCGCTAACTTTAATCTTACCAAACGATTTGGGTTCTAAATTAAACTCAACTAGATCTTCATTTGCTAACGCTTGTTCCATTATTACCGAGGTTAAACGCTCGACGAACTGACTATCCATGACGGATAACTGCTGGCTCATCGCTGTCGTGCTCACAGATGAATTAACGACTTGCAAGTGTTTATCGCTCACATAGGAAATAAAGCGAGTTGGTGATAACCTCTCTTGATCAACTTCCATCGCGACCCGATCCATATTTCTGGTTGGCCAAGATATACCTTGATCAAACTCACCCTCCGACAGCTCCGGCTGAGATTGTTCAAAGTTACCCCTCAAGTAGTTTAAAAAACTTTGGCGAAAAGAAAAGTTCTCCAAACTATTATCCGCACGAAGACCAATTATCGATGCAGTCGACGTGTAATAACTAGATTTTAGCGATTTCAACTTGTCAGCACCAAGCCCAGAACTCATTGCTATCGAAACGTCTTTTGAAATAAGCGTACCCAGGTCAATCTTGCCCTGCCCTAATTCAATTTTCTTAGTAATAGAGTTAAGTAAGTTCACAGTATTAATTCTCGCCAATTTCGACTCAGAAATAATGGAGAGCTCTCGAAGCAAATTTGAAACGTCCGCTGCTTCAGTGACAATCTTGAAGCCATTCTCTAGCCTCGCACTGCGTGGAATTTTTTCAAAGACAGCATCTAGATTTTCAGTCTCAGGAAAGTTGTTCTCTGTGTCAGATTGTAGGGTTTTGTGCTCGTAAGCATCATAAACACCTGGAGTAATTCCATTGAATTCTGCACCCAATGGCTTGGGGAATGATAAATTTATTTGCAAATCACCAACGTAATCTTCGCTAGAGGTTACGCGATGCGCCCCAACAATTATCATTCCGGGTGTATCCGATTTCAAATCGATATTTACTTCGTTGCGAACATCATCAAACGTCACATTCACATTGTCAGACAAAATATCCTGCTGCTGCGTCGATCCATCCATGATAGCAAAAAAAGTTTGGGGATTTTGAGGGTTTGTCAAATCAACATTTAAGAAGCCAATTTTATTAGACTTATACATTTCCTGCGAGCTTGTGAAAAGTTTTAGCGCTTGTTGTCTACCAACCTCAAAGGTTCCACTATCATCAAGTCTCTTGAGGTTCATCGCAGGGTGCAATGTGATCTTAATCCCGTCTGACCCAGCTGCTGTATCTGTTGGTTCTACGAGCTCGTCAATTTCAATCTCATGTAAAATTTGATCGATAGCTTCCCCATCTTCTACATCGATGTCTGAATTACCCTCACTCTTCATCTGTTTTGCTAGATCCACAAAAGAAGCTACTAGAGCGGATATCTGAGAGGGCAGGTCGTTTTTAGGTTCAGCTGAGTTCTCCAGTGTTGGCTCATTTTTAATCGGTCGATGAAGTGCGAGCTCATGTAGTGAAATCTTTTGTTGTAATAACAGGTCCGTGTCTTCTGCAATTTTCATCATCAGGTTGGCTTGCTCGAGCGAGTTCAACGAATCTTTTGTTACTAACAAATTCGAATTATCTACATTGTGATCTAAGCCAGGGTCACGGCCGTGTCCAAGTTGGCTATCCATGTCTTCAGTTAAGTCCAAAGCTTCAAATAATTTAAAAATGTCTACAAATGATGATGTTGGAGCGAGCGTAGTCTTTGAATCTAAGCTAATTGTGTAACCAGAATTTTTGCTTACCAAATTTTGACTGATGGCCCCACTCATGACGCGCTCCTAAGCTTAACTGCAGTTGATTGCAGCAATTAGCATGCCATCTATCTTTTTCTATTTTCCAAAATTTCTCTATCAAGCTTATCAAGCGCTGTTCTGATCATGTTTTTATTTTCTTGTTCTTTCATTTTTTCTATTTTGTTAATTTTTGATTGTATCTCTCTTAAGCTTGATATTGCAAAATTAACTTCACCATTTAGGAACTCTATACGATTACGTGTAATTTCTTTTTGCTCAACAATTTTTTCGATCAAATAACGTTCAGTTTGATAAATATAAGCGTTCATATGACCTAAAACTTGAGCTTTTTCCTGCTGTAATTGATCCAAACTAGAAAATATTTGGTCACATTTCTTAATCTCGCCATCTAATTTTTTTACTAAATCAGAAGCATCTTTTTGTGATACAGTCTCTTTGAGTTCGAGCAATTCCAAAATTCTCTTTTTTTTCATGACATCTGCCCAACTAGGTCGTTTAACTGACTGACAGATTGATCAAAGGAAACTGTCTGTGCATAGTCTTGTTTTAAAAATCTTTCAATTTGTGGCCAGAGCCTTAATGCCGTATCTAAATCTTGGTCTTGACCATTTACGTAGCCTCCCATCATCACCAAATCATGGTTTGCGTAATATTTGGAAATTAGGCGCTTCAACTTTACAGCATTTTCTCGGTGTTCAGGTGACACGATATCATTCATTAATCGGCTAATAGATTTGGTAGCATCAATTGCGGGGTAAATGCCTTGTTGCGATAATTCTCGTGTTAAAACGATATGCCCATCTAATATAGCTCGAGAGATATCTACTACGGGGTCTGACGTGACATCATCGCCATCAGCTAGAACTGTATATATAGAGGTTATACTACCCGCTGACTTTGCACTTGTTCCAGTACGCTCAATTAGCGTTGGCAAGAGAGATATTACCGATGGGGTATACCCCCTAGAAGTAGGTTGTTCTCCTAGAGATAACCCGACTTCACGCTGTGCATGTGCAACCCGCGTTAATGAATCCATTATCAGTAAGACGTTTTTTCCTTGATCTCTAAAATATTCTGCGACAGCAGTTGCGCGCTTGGCTCCTTGAATTCTTAGGAGCGGTGACCTGTCTGCAGGGACCGCAATTATGACTGAACGAGACTTCGATTCTGAGCTAAGTATTTCTTTTGCAAATGTTGCAACCTCCCGACCTCTTTCACCTATCAATGCGACAACAATTATGTCTGCAGCAGCATACTTAGTAATCATTGATAACAGCACCGATTTTCCGACTCCGGAACCAGCTACAATACCTATTCTCTGACCGCAGCCAATAGTATTTAGAGCATTTAAATTTTGAATACCAACATCTAAAACCTCACGAATTTCAAGGCGCTCGAAAGGGTTCAACGGCTTTCCATCTAATGGATAATGTACCTGGCACTCTGGTAAAGTTTCGCGATCCAAAGGCATTCCAAGCCCATCAACAACTCTCCCCAATAGCGGTTCACCAACATGAACTGTCTGATGTATTTGACTCAAAATTACTTTGTCGCCAATCTGAAATGGAAACCTCAAATCATGTGGAATTATTTCAATCGAACGCTGCTTTATTCGTACAACTTCACCTGTCACCTGATCACCATTTACTGATTTCACAGCGCACAGAGAGCCTACAACACATGGCAATCTACTCGCAGTAATAATTGCTCCATCATAAGCTAATATTGAGGCTTCAAAGGTCGAAAACTCACGGCTTTCAGTCCGAATTTTTTCAATCGCTTTTTCGAATACGTTTGCCGTGGAAGAAGACATTTCTTTAGACATATGAACCATCTCTATCTGCTCCCACCACCTTGGCTAACAAGGATCGAAGAAAGTCCGTCTGAAATTTTAAATTCACCTCTATTGAGGTTACTTTGAGTTACGAAATCGATACTAGATTTTGATATTTCAAATTGAAGTTTTTTCAACGTTTCCCAATCTTCTGCATTAAGTTCCACTGTAATGCTTTCCACCGACTTAAAGACTTGTTGTGCGGTTTTAGTTATCTTTTCTAAGTATTTTTCTGGAAATCTATTAATCTCCTCACCTAAAATCTCTCCGCAGAGCTGTTTAACTTTTTCTTCAATCAACAAGCTCAAAGATTGTGCAATTTCCTCATTTACAGCAAATAAAGTTTCTATCAGCTTTTCTGTTCTGTCTCGCTCAACTTGCAAAGTGACCTGGGAATTTTCGCTCGCTTCGGCAAAACCGCGCTCGTACTCGTCTTGTAATAATTCTTTTAACTCATCTTCTGTAAGCGGTACGCCTTTACTGCCAACATCCGATCCGACGGGCATAATTGGATCAGAACAAAAGGTAGGATCGATACTTTCATTATTGATATCCAAATCATCAAAGTCGTCTAAAGTATCTTGCTTTAAATCTTGATTACTTGATGCGATCGAAGCCTCTTCGAACTCTACTTCATGATGTTCTTGAAATAAATTTTCTGTATTTCCCGATTGAGATGTAGTCGCTAAATCCTCATCACTCGTTTCAACAATTGGCGAAACCATTTCTGCTACGCTTTCACCACTCTTTTGCACTAAATCAAAAAAATTATTAACTTTCTCAAAGTCTTGGGGCGAACTAATTATATTTCTATTACCTTGGAAATCATTTTCGCGTACCGCGTCAAACAATTCTTCAAGTTCACTATCTCGAGAAAATTCAGCGTCCGACATTTTACTTCGATGTGTTATAGCCATTTATACCATCTCTTCACCGCCACGACCTGCCAATACAATCGTACCGTCATCAGAAAGTTTGCGGGCTACATTGATAATCTGTTTTTGAGCTTCTTGTACTTCTGTCAACCGTACGGGACCGAGGGCTTCCATTTCGTCACGAATATTTGCAGCTGCCCGTGTCGACATGCATCCCAATAATTTATCTTGTAAAGACTGGTCAGCACCTTTCATTGCAATGACTAAAACGTCTTGGTCCACCGAACGTAGAAGCGTTTGTAATGACCGATCATCTGAGCCGCCTAGATTTTCAAACACAAACATATTGTCTTGAATTTCAATCATTAAATCTCGGTCTTCTTTCTTAATAGAATTCAAAATTCGCGTTTCCATGTCTGTTTTCGTGAAATTCATTATTTTGGCGGCAGCCTTTACCCCACCAATTTGTGAGGCGCGTAACGACGTGTTAGCAGCAAATTTAGCCTTCATCACCCGTTCTAGCTCTTTAATTGCCCCAGGTTCGACAGTTTCAAGTGTCGCAATCCGTCGCACAATATCCGCTTGAATGTCGATTGGCAGCAAAGTTAACACATCGGCAGCTAATCCGAAGTCAAGATATGATATAATTAAGGCTTTAATTTGAGGATGTTCATCGATTATCAGTTCAGAAATTGAACGTGCGTCCATCCAATCCAAAATATCGATTTGAGATTCTGAGCTAGCAGGAGTAATCCTACCAAGAACAGATTGTGCTTTATCATCACCAAGAGCTTTAGTTAAAACATTCTCAATATATTTTCCGGCCCCCAAGCCAAGGCCAGTCTGTTTTTTAATCGTCTCAAGAAATTCATCCAGAACTGCGTTAACGGTATTTTGATCGACTCCAGCAACGGAATACATGGCAGTCCCTAGATGTTGGACCTCTCGTGGAGATAAATTTTGTAAAACCGCAGCAGCTTCGTCTTCACCAAGCAACATCATCAAAATTGCTGATTTCTCAGTGCCACTTAACGCATTCGCAATATCTAATTCATCTTCGGCCATCTCAATATCCTCATTTCAAGAATTCAAGGTCGTCTCTCATCATAGACTTAAATACGTTTGCAACTCTTCCTGCCTCATCATTTACGATCATTCGCACAAGTGCTACTTTGTCGTCATAGGTATTAGCAGTATCTAGTAAGTCAGCCGAAATTCCAGCTCGCTTACGCGGTTTCAATTTTGCTTTTATACTATCTAAGCTTTCACCCTCATCAACTTCAACTGCCTCTGTATCTTTAGCACGCTTTGTTGCAAGTTCAGCCATACTTTCTGCTTCTGCGTATAGTTCCATAACAGAGTTGGTGCTTGCAGTAGGTATCAAGATTTTATTAATCAACGGCCTCACGACACCTAGAGCTACCACGCTAATTAATAAAACTAGTAAAGAGTTTTCTGCTATGTTTCGGAACCAAGATGTTTCGTACCATTTAACTTCAAATCCATCAAATTCGTCTACAAATGGCTGAGACGTAATCGTTAAAGTATCTCCTCGTTCGCTTTGTATACCTATCGCGCTTCGAACAAGCTTATCAACCTGCTCCAAGACATCGGGCGCAAAAGGTTCAAACGATGTTTCCCCGGTTTGCGGGTCGATTACCTTCTTATCACGTACTAGTAGAGCCGCATCAATTCTTCTAATCACATTAGACGGATCTTTAACAGTTTCAAAAGTTTTACTGTTTTCATAGTTGCGTAATTCTGTGGATGATTTTGTTTCGAAGCGCTCTGCCTCAGAAGTCTCCGCATTTGTAGCAACGCCAGCCTGATTTTGGTCTTGCGTGATCGTTGCCTCTTGTGGTGGCTCGTTCGAAATAGCTCCTGGCACACCGAGCGCATTTTTCTTAGCTGTAATATTTAAGGAGCTCTGTTCACTAACCGGCGCTGACGCGCGTGGATCTATAATTTCTTGCGAGGTTTCACGCCGCGTAAAATCAATATCAATATTAACCTGTGCGGTCACGTTACCCGCACCTACGATTGGAGATATCAAACTCGTAATTCTGTTTTTGTAGATATTTTCTAGACGCATGCGATATTCAAGCTGTTGATCGGCTAACTGCTGATCTGGATCATCCGGTGCATTAGACAGTAGATTTCCAAACTGGTCGACAATAGAGACATTATTCGGGTTCATATTAGGAACAGATGAAGATACCAAATTGGTAATTGCAAGTACCTGCGTCTTATCTAGCCTTCTTCCATTTTTTAAGTTTACAAAAACAGAGGCCGTAGGATCAGATTGATCACGAACAAACACGGATTTTTCTGGGATAGCTAAATGCACGCGCGCCGCTTGAACACTACTAATCTCCGCAATTGACTTAGCGAGCTCAAGCTCTTGCGCCTGCCTTAACTTTAATCCCTCAACAGACCTCGAAACGCCAAGTGGTAAATTATCAATCGCATCCGAAGCATTAGCAGAAAATTCAGGCAATCCTTGAGCTGCAAGTGAAATTTTGGACTGATAATAGACTTCGGATGGAACCAAAATTTCCCCATTTGAAGGGTCAAGTTGAACCTCAACCCCCAAATCTCTTAAAGCATTCAAAACCTTTGCTTTTTCTGCTTCAGGCAAAGAACTATATAGAGTGGTCATGGTTGGCTGTTGCATAGCCCAATACAAGACCAAGGCTGCTACTGCTGTAAGCGTCGCCAAGATTGTAGGAAATGCCCGGCGGAAACCGGGTTGGTCGATTCCTTCACGGAGCTTTGCTATTGCACTAGATGACGAAACAACAAGGCCAGACCGCGGCTTGGTTGCATCTTGATCTACACTGAGGCTATCAACATTTGCCATGTTATACCTATCATACCGGCATGTTCATGATGTCTTTATAAGCGCTAAGCGCCTTATTTCTGACATTCAAGGTTAATTGAAATGCAAGCGAACTTACTTGCTGCCCAACCATTACTTTGGCCAAATCGTTTTCCAGACCCAACTCGTAATCTTTGGCCAATTGCGTGGCTTGCATCTGAGATTGCGATACTTGCTTCAAACCATCTTCTAACCGATCGGCAAAACTCATAGTAGATGGACGAGAAGTTAGCTTAGGCCCCGATAATGTAAGGCTATTCTGACTACTCTGCGGAATCTGCGCATTGGTAGCTACTACTTTCATACCTTCACCTCATTTGAAAAAACTGGATTGAATTTCGCAGCTAAAGCATCCGCGGTATTAAAAGGCCCAGCCGATACGCTAACGTCGAGAATAATATCTGACGATTTTATTGTATTATTTTCACAGATAATATGTGCGCGCTGCAATACGTTTCCAAGTTCACGTACATTGCCTGGCCAATCATATTCGAGGAGGCCTAACAATGCACCGTCGTCGATACTCGTGACTTGATGGCTACCTTTATCAAGCTTAGCTATCATGTGCGCTGCTATTGGAACGATATCTTTCTTGCGCGCGCTTAACGACTGGGTAGTGATTGGAAAAACATTTAGTCTGTAAAACAAATCTTCGCGAAATCGGAAATTTTGCACCTCATCCCGCATGTTCCGGTTAGTGGTTGCAATTATCCGGGTATCAATCGGCACCTCTTTTGAAGAACCTATCGGCATGACAGATTTTTCTTGTAAGACACGCAGCAGCTTAGCCTGCAAAGCAAATGGCATTTCAGAAATCTCATCTAACAAAATTGTACCGCCACTCGCGGCACGGAAAAGACCAACATTTTGATGCAATGCTCCGGTAAATGAGCCCTTTTCATGACCAAAAAGGGTAGACTCCAGCATGTGCTCTGGAATAGCGGCACAATTTACAGCGATGAACGGTTTATCATATCTATGTGAATACTGATGAATCAGTTGCGATATTACTTCTTTACCTGTACCCGTAGGACCGCCTACAAGAATTGTCACGTCCTTCGTCGACAATTTTTTTATCATATTTAATATATTCGAGCTCGGACCCTCACTACATGGCAAGTTTACAATACCGTCAGCGATATACTCTATAGCATAGTGCAAAAAATAGTTGGTTACATGGTCATCTGAATCAAAGCCAATAGGTAGGTTAATTTCGATCACAGATCCATTTAGGTGGCTACAAAGAGAAAATGCACCCGACCCAAGTTTAACCAACACTGCACGCTTGAACCCTAACCGCTTTAAAAATTCTACCAGCTCTGCGTTGCTGCCATTTTGTGGCGTGCATTGACTAATTGAAACGTAGCAATTCGGCTTTTTCCGATCGAGCTCAGTCGTTTGACTTACATATCTTGTCGACTCAATACCGCGCGCATTAAGCAAACTCGTTAGTAGTTCACCCAAGATATCATTTGTGCCATCAATATAAATCATAACTCGCCTCCGAACTACGAAAAGCAAGCATCATGCCAAAATTATTTTTATCAATTAAAATCAATTTCTTAGATAAATTATTTGACCATAAATTTCGATATTCAGCGTCATTTACTTTTCTAGTTCAATTTTTTGACACCATAACTAAACAAAAAATTAATCTGTCGTATTTAAATGGCAGGAGGATACATCATGAACATGTCAATCGCACGCCAACATTACAAAATGGCAAAGGAAAACGCAGTTGATAACACATTGCAAAATGCTCGTGCTATTAAATTGGCGATGATACAATTGCACTCATCATTGAGCAATCTATCGTCAGACCCATCTCCAGAACAACGCGAAGAGCAATTTGAAATTGCGCTAACTCGGATTTATTTATTGCAAAAATGCTTAGATTTTGAGCGTGGAGGGGACCTCGCACGTAATCTTTTTAGAGTTTACGAGCACGCGCGCCGTGCAGTTATATACTCTGGGAATGTAAACCATAGCGAATATAGCCTTACAGATGCGGTTAAGTTTATCGGCATTGTATTGGATGGCTGGAGTAAAATAACTGAACAAGATTAATGGTAATGAAACGTGGCCGCCTATCGCAGGTACTGTCGAAACAGACTATTCCAGTAGACGATGGTGGCCGGCGGATCACTCCAAGGTGATCCAGGGGGACGCATGAGAATACCGCTTCACTAAAAACCTGTTGTCGTGTACCATTATTCTAATGTCGTTCGATTTTCCAAGCAAATGCACCTCAAGCCGACGTCGTAGAACATCAGTTACTACAAACCTCTGCGTGTCTTTTCCAATCTCGATTTCTGAAGTTTGAACCAGACCTCAAGCTAATTGGAAATCCTAAATGTCCCAAAACCCTAACACCAACATGTAAATCACGCCAACAAGTTGATCCGTTTGTCGTCTCTGGCAATAATTGGCTTTGAAATCAATGAGCTCTTGGTTAGCGCAATGTTATGTTGAAACAAAGGAGAAAGTCTACATTTTGCAGCCTTGTGCTCTGCAATTACGTGCGAAGGCGACACATATGGGCTATACACAAGCCTATTTCCATATGTCTCATCATTTGTGGATGACACTTTGCTTGTGCAAAAACGATATTCGTGATTAAGTTTACCCGGTAACTGCCTGATGGATGAAGGATTTTGGGCAGCGGGAGGCACTGCTACAGAGCGTAACGCGTTTGGCAACCGATCAACCACATACATGCCGATTGATAACATAAGGTAAATTAATGAGCAACGAAAATAAATTTCGAACGCGGTGCAAACGTTGCAGCCAAGCTCGTTACCACATATCGATAATATTGTTCGTCTCAATCTGCGCGAACGTTATTATAAAATCAATCTCTGGATATTCACTTAATGGTCCTGTAGATATTCTTCTAATTCCCGCAGTAATTACAATTTTCTACGCTTTGATCAAACTTATGTTTATCCGCTCACGAAAATGATGCTGTATAAGGCTGCAGGATAGTGTCGGCGTCTTTGGCAGTATTTCTGCTTGCATTCACGGATGCGATAATCTTGTCAACGCTTTGAACATCCTCTTGATCATCAAATTGATGTACTTCAAAAACTAATTTCAGAATTTTTGCTTCATTTTGTTTCATGAGGACCTCCGCATAATATCCGTTTCACTTGATCTTCTGAGCTGAATGCAACATTTATGCCAGTTTAAAGCACATTAACATTAGTAATAAAAACGTCAGTTATAGCAGGCTTCATGTTTTGCTTGACTTCCAAATAATTGTTTACATCCACCATAATTTTTTTAGTTACTTCCAGGCGCCCGCTTTCAGATAGCAGATCTTCAGCGCTTATGTTCAATAGACTTTTCGTGATTTCAGCAACCAAATCTGGCTCGATCTCCAATAATTTAGCAATGAAAAGATCAGATGCTACGGACGGCTGTTTTGTTAACAAAGCGATTTCAATGCTAAAAAGAGAGCCGGCTTCGATCAACTGACCAGTGAAAACATTTTCAATCTTTAGATAATTATATTTGTCGGGAAGAATTTTGCCAGTTTCTTGATCAATTAAAATTTCATCCGGGAGCTCTTCACTTAAAAGTCTATGCTCTAACTCGTCGCTCAACATGAAATCAGGCAAGTACACACCAGATCCAGATGATGGAAACAGGATGTGGCCCGCTATGAAACAAACAGCCACTAATAAGAACGGTATTGATACCTGAGCATAGAACATAACAAACCCTCTCGAAAAACGAGCAATATTTGTGCCAAATTCTCGAGTGGCTTCAAACTAAATGGATACTAACGCCAAGCTCTGCTTCCCGCGCCAAAATATCTTCCCGAGCACTCAAAGCGGTCAATCCATCTAAATCCGAAACCTCAAACTTAACTTCTGCGGAGTTGTTAGAAACTTTAATCACTGTCTCACTTTTTATATACTTAACCCTATCTTCGTAGTAACTTTCGAAGAATGCAGCCCATTCTTCAAATGTTGCGTTAGAAATTCTTACATGAGCTGTTATCTGCATTGATTCATCAAGTTTATTACCCTTATTCTTCTACAATACAAAAAAACTGCGGTTTTGAAAATGTATATTTGGCACAGACTTTGCTAATTTAATTTGCGCTAATGATTGCCACAGTGAACTATTGGCTGCGCGGACAGTAGTTGAGCTCCTTAACATAATAATGATGTACTGATAAATGAAATGTAAAATCATACTCTACTTGTCTATATTTTTGTTTGCCGGACAAGCGCATTCATACGACCAGAATCACTGCAATTCTGTAGTCGAGTGCAAAGATCATTCTCATCCGCTACAAGAAAAAAACGCCCAAAAACATATCGAATTAACAAAGATTTTACAAACGGGCGGATTAGCGATCGTCTCGCAAAGCCAATTAGTGATCAACGAGAAATCATTTCCAGAAGGGAAAAGTGATACAAAGCTTAAAACTAAAATAGAAAGACAGATCAAGCGTGCAATGGCCACGATGGACGCTGCGGGCAAGCTGGATCTAACTACATGCATACAGCACAACAAAACTATAAATGGACTGCAGGAAGCACTTTCAAACTTAATCACTATCGGATTGGCACAAGATTTCCCACAGTCTAAATTAGCTAAGAGCAAAGTCCTTCAATGTGAACGGCTACTGAAAATGATTTTTCATTGAAAACGAAAATCTATAGAATAGAATGCTTTAAGATTAATCTTGCAATAAATAAGAAATGAGTGAGATCTATGCAAAATGACGCCAGTGACGAAAATCCAGCCCGGTTAGAGAATATCGTGAAATTAATTGATGATGGAAATTCGTACATCGCCAGTTCTAAAGAGCGAATGAATGATGTAATTGATACATTCATTAAAAACGCAGAAAACTCGGTCTCGCTTAATGATTTTTCACAAATATTCAAAACAGTTACGATTTGGGTGAAGTTCCGGCCTCGAAAGCTAGGTCAGTATGTGGAGGTAATAAGAGAACGGTCTAATGCCTCAAATGTATGTGTCAGGTATGCCTCCGAAGAGTACGTACCTCACATAAAGGAAGTATTAAAGGAGCATCGTTTGAAAATCAGCTCGTCAGAACCAAATATCTTCAATTGCAAACCACCGAGACCAAGCGACCAAGACATTGAAATAGCCATTCAAAAAATAAAAGTATTGGGCAACACTGCAAAAAATTCTTTGGCACAAGTAAAGGCCGACTCCGTGCAAAGACTACAGGCCGCCCTAAAAAATGAGTATTTAGAAGCTAAGGAAGTTAAGCAGGCGATAAGTAATATTGAAAAAATAGAACAACAATTTTCAGCCGTATTACTTTTTACTCGTGTAGAAGCGGAAAAAAAAATTGGAGGAAGACTTTTTAGGTACGATTCGAAGGAAGCCAAAGATTTACATTCAGCATTGTTGCGCCGCATAAAGAAGGACAAGCATGTCTATATTTAGAGCTTTTCTTAATTTGCATCTTTTTTTAGGGTTTCTAACTTTAATGCTACCAACATTATTGCATGCCAGCGGATTCTTATCCAAAGAAGACCTAATGCAAATAAGACAAAACTGCGTGATCGAAGGTTTGAAACCAGTATTTTGTACAACGCAAGATATACAAGGTGACATCGTCGTATCTGAACTTCCCCTGATTATGTCTGTAAAATTGAAAAATGGCGTTCACGCATTCAGGGTTGGCGCAACGTTAACTAATTTCAGCAGAAAAATCATCAAAAACGCGCGAATACAAGTTTCATTTGGAGAAAAAGATGACCAGGTACTGAATTTGCTTATACGAGGACCGATATTATACAAAGGCAAGTCTAGTTTGAAAGAAACCCACCTTATACGCTCCGATATTCCTGCAACAAATAACTTATATTATGCAATGCGCCATGTATACTATCAAGCAGACACCTCTGAAATAAAAATTGCATTAAAAGAGATTAATTTCATCGAATAACTAAGCAGTCGAGTCATAAAGCTCGATTCACAATCTTATGGACACCAGTTTGATCATCGCCGGGAAGTTGTGTGATGCCTTTTCGTACTGGTTTGCGATAAGGCGGAACAAGGCTTTGAGCCTTCTGAAGAGCACGCTCTATTTTATTTCGTTCCCTGTAGATTTCAGCATCGAGATCGGCGGGGAACTCATGTGGCTACCTATCGCAGGTGCTCTGGTAATCCTCCCTCAAAACAGACTATTCCAGTCAATGATGGGAGACGGTGGATCACGCCAAGGCGATCCAGGGCGGACACATAAGAATACCTCTTCACGAAAAACCCCGTTTCTTGTGCAGTTATCCTACTTCCGTTCGCTTTTCAGGGCAAATGCCCGTCGAGCCTACTCCTTAACATCCGTTACTACAAATGTCTGCGTATCAATTCCAATCTCCATTTTTGAAGTTTGAACCAGACCTTAAGCTAAATTGAAATACTAAATGTCTGCATCCACAGGCCTTAGTACGTGTATCCTAAGACATTACAGTACTGAATTGACAAATATTTGTTAATCTTGGACTGAATTAATTCCTGTAGAATTATCGAGTCAGAACTAGAAAAAAACGATAAATCTACTCGGTCCAAAACTGCTGAACATTCTCCGTAGCTTCCGGGTTTGACACCATCTTCTTCAGCGCCGCAATCAAGACTCACATTGCCACGAACTTCCTTATTAATATCCATATATACCACAGAAACACCGACTACGTCGCGACCCGTTGTGTTTTTTATTTGTAAATTGATTATAAACTCAATCGAGTTGTGCGTGGATATACTACCGAAAGACGGACTAATATTGCACCGCCAAAGATCTTCAGTATCTTCCGCCACAGACACAAATGCACTCAGATTAACCAACATTATCGGTATAACCACCCACAGCCACTTGCATATGTGTAAATTTTTTCTCATGAACTTCGTATGTTTTTGTTCCATTTGGTTGAGTTTACACAGCCAGTATCAGAAGACAATAAATCACTATCAGACAGATGGTCTAAATTTTCGCGACCACCTCTAAAGAAAAAATGTGACTGAAACTAAACAATCCACTGGCGCCTAGGACCTGTATCAATATGGATAAAGCTTTTGTAAAGACCTAAGCCACCCGTTGCATGGGCTAGCGAATTCTCTTTTAATCTGTCTAAATTTATTCCCGTTATTCTAAAGTCGAGTGCCATCGCTTTTTTGTGAAAAGAATTTTTCGCAACATTTCGATTCTGCTTTCTCAGTTTTTCATTTGTCGAATTGGTTCTATAGCCTGAAAGAATGTCAATCCGAAGCTCTGGATACTCTGGCGCGAACTCCATGCAAATGTTTTTTAATATATCAAGTAAAATTGGATCCATATTTTTTGACGAATTTTCCCTCCAGTCTCGACATAGATAACTGAATTTTTGCAATTCAGTCTTGCGTTGTAGGGGTACTGTATTATGGTTTTGAATTCGAACGTGTTCGTTCGTATGAACGTTAAAAAGTATCAGGTTTTGTTTAGATGCATTTCGTTTCATGTTAGCATCTGGCTTTATAAAAAAGCTGCCTGGAGCATTAAGTGGCGGTTCCATATCAAAATTCATGCTTCGATCCCTAGTAAAAAGCGGTCCGTTCGAGGCGGAATTAATAATACTGCCTGCCCCATGATCTAGATTTATCAATGGTTCTGCTGCATGTAATGGACCGGAAATTATACTCCCGATGCAAAACAATCGTCGTGAAATAAGCTTCTTCTTATGCATGACATGACCCAGCAAAATCTGTACCATCGCAAAAACATTTTTAAAATCTTGACACAGTCATAGTGCTATGTATCATAAAACTTGCGACTGAGGTAAAGGCGTATGAAAGAGAAAAACTGTGCGTGCGAAAAATGCAGCTACTGTAACGTAGAGACAGATAGACACGGCGATAAAACATTTTATTGCAGACGATTTCCACCTGCAATAGTCAACAGTGCTAGTATTTCAATATTTCCAAAGGTTTATGCACATTGGAGTTGTGGGGAATTCAAACAAGTTTAGGACTATGCTGAACATGAATGCCATTGGCAATCAAAGGTACTTAAACAAATCAAATTTTTGGCGTAATTTTAATGATCAGAGTTATATTCTTTTGTTTTACATTCCTATTGATAACCTTGCACACAAATGTGCAGGCAATGTTCGGATATTCCTCAATGCCGTGCATTGAGCTCATAAACAAACATGAGAAAGACGGGTACGTCGACACAATAAGCCATTGGTTAGACGGGTACTTTAGTGGGCGGCAAAAAGAAACTGGCCACAACTTATCTATTGTTCAAGAGTTAAATATTCCCATATATGATCTTTTGTTAAAGGTTTGCAATCAAAATCCTATGCTGTCACTTCAACAATCGGCCGATATGGTGTTCGAAAAAATCCCCAAAATTATTAATTAAAACATAGTGATCTCCCTCACATTTTCTAATCCAACTATGCCTCTCGAACCTAAAACGGCATTGGTACAAGCCCAAGACTTCTCGTGCATTAGGAAACCATTTTAGTTAACTGATGAGATACATTGCATGAAAATGCTTGATTTCGCACACGCAACCGCTTTCACAGACGAACGCTCTCTTATCATGTTGATGGTCGTGCTAATAGCTGGGATCATACGTGGATTTACCGGATTTGGCTCTGCTCTCTTGGCCGTACCTGCTCTGGCCACAATATATGGGCCTGTAGAGGCAGTAGTAATTGAGGTTCTTATTGAAATACCTGTTTGCCTAACCCTTCTACATACGGCGATAAAACGCTCGGAGCGTCAAACTATTTTACCGATGATCGCTATGTTTATCGTCTTTGTACCAGTCGGAGCGCTCCTGTTAACGATAACCAATCCGGCTACTGTAAAGGTCTTAATCAGTCTATTCGTACTGGCAGCCCTAGCGCTAATCTGGCAGCAACCTCGTGTGACCCGAATATTTTCTCCAAAGTTTAACTACATCGTTGGAGCCATCTCTGGAATAACACAAGGATTAACAGGAATGGCTGGTCCACTTTTTGCCACAGCGTTAATTGCACGAGGAGATAGCAGCACTTGTACGCGAGCAAATATAAGCGCTTTAGCTCTCGCCATCATATTTTTGTCGGTCGCAAGCTTTGCACTCGTTGGCCTAATCACCAAAACACTTGTTCTATACGCTATACTCGCAAGTCCGGCGATAATGCTCGGTGTTTGGATCGGCTCGTTTCTTTTCAGCCGGTTCGGCGAGTCAAAACTGCGCGTTGTGATCCTCTATTTTCTCGCGTTCACTGCACTCATTACACTTTTTGAGACATTATTTTATTAGTGCGCTCCACATATCGTAAGACATCTTTTTGAAAAAGCTCCACAACAGTTTCAAAGAAACCCTGAGCTGCAAGCGGTGCGTCTTTGATTTTATTGTAGAACTGTTTACGTGCTAGTTCAGTCATAATAATCACCCTCACATTTACTAATAAAACTATGCCTATCGAACATTCGGTCAACAAAATTTTTGGGATATTTGGATCAGGTAATATAATAGAGTTTTGCCGGAAAACTTGGCGCAATTTTTTACGGTTGTTGAGTTTCAACGCCCACCCAAAGGAGCTCGAGCCGTCTGCGGCTTAAGTCTATCATAATCAGCTTGC
>Ga0102951_1000121_pt1 | contig 25946 bp, 25 predicted proteins | sample SalPonA_B_H2O_MG_FD_78507 | JGI IMG/M metagenome (GOLD analysis project Ga0102951, IMG submission 78507) | Water microbial communities from South San Francisco under conditions of wetland restoration - Salt Pond MetaG R2A_B_H2O_MG | ecosystem: Environmental > Aquatic > Non-marine Saline and...
ACAGACGCTGGTCCCGCCCACTGCGGCGAGCGTCCAGGGAAAACACCATCCGTTGCAGTGAAACATGGGTAGCGTCCAGAGGTAGACAACAGGTCCGGCCATCTCCCAGGAGAGCACATTGCTAACGGCATTAAGGTAGGCCCCACGATGATGGGTGACGACCCCCTTTGGATTCCCCGTCGTACCCGAAGTGTATCCTAGCGCGATCGCGTCCCACTCGTCCTGCGGCGGCTGACAGATACTCGGCTCTCTCACCTGTTGCAGCAGGGCCTCGTACATCAGCTCACCGATGAACTGCTCATCGGTCTGGGTAGCATCACTGACGTTGATTACCACCGGTTTGTTAGCGTCCATGCGCTCAAGCGCTGCAGTCACCACGGGGTAGTACTCAGGGTCGACCAGCAGAAGCTTTGATCGACTGTGTGACAGGATAAAGGCGACTGCCTCTGCATCCAGGCGCACATTAATTGCATTAATCACGGCGCCCACCATCGGAATACCGAAGTGAGCCTCACACATTGCAGGGACATTCGGCAACATGACAGCAACCGAGTCACCACGCCCAATATCAAATGATTTGAGTACCGAGGCCAGACGGCAGCTACGCTGATGAAGATCAGACCAACTATATTTCTGCTCGGCATAAATAACAGCGGTGCGCTTGGCGTAAACCTTCGCAGCACGCTTTAGAAAACTGAGTGGCGAGAGCGCCACTGAATTTGCTTCGCTCTTGTCAAGCACCTGATTGAACGGGCAAAGATCACTCATACTAAGGTTCCTAGGATTAGGGGGCTGGGTGACTCAGTGGAGATCCTACTGGGCCACAACACAACTCAATATTAACGCCCGGGTTGCTGCCAGGTCGGTTGGCGTTTCTGCAGGAAAGCATCGATGCCCTCACCCGCATCAGGACTCATCATATTCTCTGCCATCACTTGACCGGCAAAATGGTAAGCATCCGCTAAGTCCATCTGTCGCTGTGGATGAAACATGGATTTACCGTATCTGACGGCAGACGGGCTCTTACTGAGTATCATGGCGACCTTTGCGTCCACGGCCTCATCCAGCTTGGCATCATCGACAACCTGACTGATCAGCCCCCAGTCGGCTGCTGTCTGAGCGTCTATACTCTCTCCAGTTACCAACATGTCGAATGCCCGCTTAGCCGAGATACTGCGCGACAGCGCTACAGCTGGGGTTGAGCAGAAGAGCCCAACATTGATACCCGATACCGCAAAACGCGCAGAACTGCCCGCGATCGCCAGATCGCAACTCGCCACCAACTGGCAGCCAGCCGCAGCCGCAATACCGTCTACTTTGGCAATAACAGGCACTGGTAATGCGACAATACTCTGCATCATTCGGCCACACTGCTCAAACAGGGCTTCGTAATACTCCTGATGCGGGTTCTCTCGCATCTGTTGCAGATCATGCCCTGCACAGAATCCGCGACCCTGACCACTGATCACGACGCAGCGCACTGCTGGATCTGCTTTAATATCATCCAACTGCTGCTGCAGTGCTTCCAGCACGGCCTCCGACAGGGTATTAAGCTTATCGGGCCGATTCAGCCTGAGGTATACCGCTCCGTCCCGATCTTCACGCAGCAAAACATCACTGCTACTGGTGGCTAAACTCATTTCACTCTCCTGCTAATCGGTTAGCGTGGGTTAATGACAACTTCAGCAATAATAGAGTTGCGAATGAAGCAATTTTTGTGAGCCATATGATGGATACGGTTCACCGTTGCATCGTCAGGCTGCTTATCAGAACTGAACACCACCTTAGGTGAGAGTTCAATACGGGTCACCGCCATTCCGCCTTTCTCATGCTTCTCCAGAAAACCCTTTGGCTCATCATCATAAGACTCGACGCAGTAACCTTGGTGGTCTGCAATCGCCAGAAAAAAGAGCATATGGCAGCTTGAAAGTGCACTGACCAACAGCTGTTCCGGATCGGCACACTGGCTATCACCTTTAAAATCAACCGAGGCTGAGACATCCAGCTGCTGTCCGCCACTCAGGGCGATACGGTGATTCCGACTGTAGGTGTCGGGCTCAGAATTGTGCGCTGCACGGCTCCAACTCAATTCAGATTGATGTACGGACATGGTGTTGTTCCTTTTAATTTTGAACTCATTAATGCCCGGACTCTATCAGACTATTCAGACAGGGGTAAACTGATCCTTTCTAAGCAAATAAGTAAGGAACGCTAAACTGAAACCTGTCCCACAAAATTCCATTAAACGCCTTTTTCTGTTCCTAAAAACGCAATTTAGTCGATGGAGTTTCAGGTTTTTTGCATTAGGTTCCCTAACTAAACTACTTAGAGCTTATCGTTTTACCTTTTATCAATGAAAGCGCAGAGTAGTCATGACAAATACACAGCCCATGGCCTGGGTGAATCCTATATATCAGTGGAGCAGCAGCAGTGAAAAAGATCAGTGTGGAATACGCGATTATTGGTGCGGGAACAGCCGGCCTTGGTGCCTACTCTAAAATTAGCCGACAGACATCAAGCTTGGTAATGGTACAGGATGGACCCTATGGCACAACCTGCGCTCGAGTGGGCTGTATGCCAAGCAAACTTCTCATCACTGCGGCTGAACAGGCGCATCAGGCAGCGACTGGCGACTTTTTTGGCGTCCCCACCCGTGTAGAGGTGGACGGAAGAGCAGTGCTGGAGCGCTTGCGGCGTGACAGAGATGAGCGCTTTGTGGGCCGCAACCTAAGCTATGTCGCCAAAATACCGAGCGAGCATAAAATTGAGGGACGTGCGCGTTTTGTCGCTCCGGGTAGACTGCAAGTAGATGATCACACTGAAATCGAAGCAAAGCGGGTGATTCTAGCAGTCGGTTCCCGTCCAGCGATTGACCCGGTGTTTGACCCTGTTAACCACCGCGTGCTGACGAGCGATACACTTTTTGAGATTGAGGATCTGCCAAAGTCAGTGGCCGTCATTGGACTGGGGGTTATTGCGCTTGAGCTTGGCCAGGCCCTTCATCGTCTGGGTGTAAAAACCACCTTTTTCGGACGCTCTGGACGCATCGCTAACCTCACACATCCAGAGATGCAGAGAGAGACGCTTGAGGTGCTTTCTCAAGAGCTTGAGATCCACCCTAGAGGGGCTATTCAGAGGACTTGGGAGGACCAGGGTGCTTGGATCGAGTATGTAAACGAGGCGGGTCAAACGATTCAGCGCCAGTTCGACCGAGTGCTTGTTGCGACCGGACGCATCCCTAACCTGGATCGTCTTAACCTCGAAGCAGCAGGCATCAGCAGCGGTTTTGACAGCATCACACTCGGTTACCCCGGTCTGCCTATTTTTGTCGCGGGTGATGCGAGTGAGACCCTTCCTGTTTGGCATCAAGCGTTCGATGAGGGCCGAGCGGCGGCCGACAATGCCCTGAGCTACCCACAAGTACAGATGGTAGAGCCTCGCACAGCGTTGAGTATCTATTTCACAGATCCTCAGATTGCCCTTGTCGGTAAGAGTTTTGCGGAGCTGAAAGAGGGTGATTTTCTGATGGCAGAGCTGAAGTTCGATAGTCCCAGGCACATTGTATGGAACAAACCACAAGGGCGCCTGCAGGTGTATCTCGACAAGGAGAGCGGACGCATTCTGGGTTCCGAACTATTCGGTTACCAAGCTGAGCATCTGGCGCACATCCTCGCGTTGGCTATTACTCACAATATGACGGCCGCACAGGTATTACAAATGCCGATATACCACCCGAGCGCAGAGGAACTCCTGCGTGATGTACTGCAACAGGCCGAGAAGCAGCGTCTAGCTCTCCTCTCGTCGCTTCAACTCCATCAATTGCGCCAGGCTTAGCGTCGTCGATTTAATCTCGCGAGTGACTACATAGATGTAGTATCGATCGATACCTATATCTTCATCCAGTAGTTGCTCCACCAACTGCTGAAAATAGGAGAGGCTCGGAGTGATGAGTTTCATTACGTAATCACAGCCACCGCCGGTCGAGCTACACTCTACAATCTCATCCACTGACATGATCCGTCGTTCAAAGCGTTCGAAATCCGCTTTCTTGTGAGAATCCAGTGAGACTGTCATATAGACACGCGTGAGATCGATGAGCTTATCGAGACGAATCAGGCCTCGATATCCCAGTATCAGGCCGGCATTCTTCAGTTTAGTGACGCGCAACCAGCAGGGTGTGGGTGAAAGATTGACTATCTCTGCCAGGCGGCCTTTCGAGAGCTGACCGTGTTGCTGAATAGCACTGAGTATGCGGATATCCAGAGCATCAAGAGGTATTTTCTTCATAGAGTCAGCGCTTAGGTGAATGCAAGAGCGAAAACGCGATTCTATGCCCGATCACCCTGCTGTTCAATCAGTAAAAAGCCCCATGAAAGGGGCTCTATTTAGCTCTAGACTGAGAGCTCAAGCGGTTCAGGAAGGTGGTTAGCACGGTAGCAGGCGGTCAGAGTATTTGCCAACAGACAGGCGATCGTCATGGGACCCACACCACCCGGTACGGGTGTGATAGCACCTGCGGTTGCTTTGGCCGACTCGAAGTCAACGTCACCGACAAGACGGGTATTGCCGTCTTCCATTTGAATCCGATTAATTCCGACATCAATGACGGTCGCACCCGGTTTTAGCCACTCTCCGGGTAGAAATAGCGGCCGACCCACTGCGGCGACAACAATATCAGCATCGCTGAGCAGCTGCTGCAGATTAGTGGTACGTGAGTGCGCCACGGTCACCGTGCAGCTCTCACGTAGCAACAGCTGAGCCATAGGTTTGCCAACAATGTTAGAGCGTCCTATTACCACAGCGTTGAGTCCGCTTAAATCGCCGTGAAGCGCGCGCAGCATCATAAGACAACCCAAAGGGGTGCAGGGAACCATCGCTTTCTGCCCGGTCGATAACATACCTGCATTGGAGATATGAAACCCGTCAACGTCTTTGCTGGGCGTGATCGCATTAATGACAGCCGCTTCATCAATCCCCTTGGGTAACGGCAACTGCACCAGTATCCCATGTACCGCAGGATCGTCATTAAGCTGTTCAATCAGCTGCAGTAACTCTGCCTGTGAAGCGGTCGACGGTAAGTGATGCTCAAATGAGTTCATGCCGGCCTCAATCGTCTGACGTCCTTTCGAACGCACGTAAACTTGTGAGGCGGGATCTTCTCCCACCAGTACGACCGCCAGACCAGGCGTTACTCCCTTGGTCTCAATAATGTCGGCGACGTAAGCGGCGACATTCTCGCGTATCCGAGCAGCAAACTGCTTACCGTCGATAATCTGTGCAGCCATAAGGGTCTCCGTATCAGCCGATTTAATTGAGGGCGGCAGGTTGCCCTGCTGAGCCCGCATTTTGGGTTACCCAGTTCGCATTGGCAGCGATACCACCGAGCGGAAAGAAGTGCACCTGTTCGATACCAAAATCCGGATGACGCTTCTTGTGCGCTGCCAGCTCAACCAATAGCTCTGTCGGCTCATAGGGCAAGAGTAGCTTGGTCACATCCTTAGCACGACGTTGCAACACACGCATGCTCGGACCGACACCACAGGAGAGTGCGTACTTCATTAGCGTCTGCAGCTTGGCAGGTCCCGCAATCCCTATATGAATCGGCAAATCGATCCCTTCAGCGGCCAGACGGTCTGCCCAGGAGATGACAGGAGCCGCCTCGAAACAGAACTGCGTTGAGATCGCCACTCGAGCATCGGTTCGCTCAGAAAATGCGCGTTTCCATTTAAGGGCTTGCATCACCATGCGGTCAGAACCATCAGGATCGATGTCGCGATTTCCTTCAGGATGCCCTGCCACGTGTAGGCGACTGAAATGATCAAACAGACCGCTCTCGATCAACTCCATCGAGTTGGCAAATTCACCTACGGGTTGATTCAGACCGCCGCCCAGTAGCAATGCCTGCTCGACACCCGCCTCGCCTTGGTAGCGATCAATCCAATCGGCCAACTGCTGCTTGCTCTCAATCAGGCGCGCCGGAAAGTGCGGCATGACCGCGAAGCCTTCGTCCGTCAACCGCCGAGCCGTGGCGACCATATCATCTATGGGTGTGCCCTCAATGTGGGCAATGTAGACACGTGTACTGCTTGGCAAGAGATCGCGGAAAGAGTCGATTTTCTGCGCGGTACGTGGCATTACCTCAATCGAGTAGTCTTGCAGGAAGCTCTCCAGCGATTTGGCATCTTTGCGACTGATACCACTGCCGCGAAGGAAACCTAAAAATCCCAACATACTCTGCTTACTTATGAGAGGCTGGATCTTGTTGCCAGCTAACTTATCAATGAGTGTTCGGGTCATAGACACTATCCTCTGAGCATCCTCTCAGCCATCAATTCTGATGACTGGAGATCCACTAACAGTTCTCAGCAGCACAGCTTGGCTGCACCACTGATTCAGACTGCGCTATTAAGCGGCAGCAATGCTCTTGTTTGGGTCGTAGAAAGGCTTGTCAACCACCGTTGCGCGCATCTTTCCACCCGGCATCACAACATCCAGCTTAAGTCCAAGATTGACTGCATCCACTTCAACCATCGCCAATGCAATATTCTGCTGGAGGCGCGGAGAGTAAACCGCTGATGTCACTTTGCCAACAACGACGCCATCTTTCTCCACCTGCCAAAAGCGAGTGTTCGGGCCGGTAAGTGCTGGTGCTTCGATAACCAGACCAATCTGCTTACGTTTCACACCCTCTGCCTGAACGCGCTTGAGCGCAGCCTTACCAATGAAGTCCGCTTCCATATCAAGATTCACCAAGCGATCCAAACCCAGCTCGTAGGGGTTAGTCTGGTTATCCATATCAGCATGGTAGGAAAGCATGCCGCCTTCGATCCGACGGATTGAGGAGGTGTGGCCTGGCTTAAGCCCAAAGGGCTCGCCTGCTGCCATAATTTTTTCCCACAACTCATCACCGCGAGAGCTGTCCTGAAGGTAAAGTTCATACCCTAGTTCACTTGACCATCCGGTGCGCGATACGATCAATTTGATACCATCGATATCGAACTCACGCAGCCAGTAGTAGCGCAGGTCAGTAATGCTGTCACCAAACAGGGCTTTCATAATTTCACCCGATTTCGGGCCCTGCAGCTGCAAAGGCGATACGTCAGGTTCACGAATCTGTACATTAAGCCCCGAATTAATTGCCACGCCCTGCGCCCAAAGAAGGATGTCGCTGTCGGCCAGTGATATCCAGAATTTATTCTCTTCCAGACGAAGTAGAATTGGATCGTTGAGGATGCCACCCTCTGCGTTGGTGATTAGAATGTATTTGCACTGACCTACTGCAAGCTTTGAAAGATCGCGTGGCGTCAGCATCTGCACAAACTGTGCAGCATCAGGACCGGTGATCTCAACCTGACGCTCCACCGCCACGTCACAAAGGATGGCATCGTTAACTAGGTTCCAGAAATTCTGCTCCGGATTGCCAAAATCCCGTGGGATGTACATGTGGTTGTAAACGGAGAAGCCTGTCGCGCCCCAGCGTACTGTTGCGTCAAAGTAGGGTGATTTGCGGATCTGTGTGCCGAAACCGAATTCTTGTTTTTCTTGAATGCTCATATCATCACTCTCTTGTGTTGGGGTATCGCCGCAGGCCGCTAAGGAGATCGTCTTCAGCCCCTGTGGAACATGATCGAATGATAGGACCAAGCGCCCCTTGAAGAGGCCTAAACAGAGCAGAACCCCGGCACTTTTCGGTCTTATTTTCAGTTGCCTTTAGACCAATTGGTCTAGCCTAATATGGATGTTTTTTGGGCAGAAAATGAGCAGCAAAAAAACGGACCCACAGTCACCTGGGGTCCGTTTTCCTTGATGATTTTCTGCTGGGCGTTGAGGGTGCCCTCAGGCCTTAATGACCCGGGAAAACCACTGTTTTACTGCCGTTTAGGAAGCTGCGACGCTCGACATGCAGTTTGATCGCTTTAGCCAGCGTCAGACGCTCTGTATCCCGCCCTTTGGCAACCAGTCTCTCAGGTGTGTAGGTGTGATCGACGGGCTCCACGCCCTGAGTAATGATCGGACCCTCGTCCAGATCCTTACTGACGTAGTGGGCAGTGGCACCCACGAGCTTGACGCCCTTAGCAAATGCCTGGTGATAAGGCTTAGCACCCTTAAAACCGGGCAAGAGTGAGTGATGAATATTGATGGCACGACCATGCAACTTACGGCACATATCGTCAGAAAGCACCTGCATGTAACGCGCCAGCACCACTAAGTCAGCATTAACCTGCTGGATGATTTCCCACATTTGTGCCTCCTGCTCCGCCTTGGTATCAGCAGTAATCGGCAGATGGTAGTACGGGATCTCGTACCAGTCAGCGAGGCGCTTCAGATCAGGATGGTTAGAGATGATTGCAGGGATCTCAATATTCAGTGCACCCGTGCTCTGACGGTGAAGGATATCCTGCAGACAATGATCATACTTGGAGACAAGCAGCACAACACGCTCAGGTGTCGCAAGATCACGTAGATCCCAATCAGCATCAAAGGCAACGGCTCGCTCCGCAAACTCCTCACTCAGCGGAGCCTGGTTAAACAGACCATCACCGATGAAGCGAAACTCAACTCGAAAGAAGAAGCGACCGATCTCATCATCGTCAAACGTATGGATCTCGTAGGCGTAGCACTGGTGCTTGTACAGACAGCTTATAATCAGCTCCAGTACGCCCAGTTTGCTTGCCGAGCTCCCTGTCAGTGTGTAGGCGTTTGTTGTTAGGCCGTTATTAGCAAGTGCCGAAGCAGGAGCGGGTGCGTTCATTGATTCTAATCCTTATTTAACAGTCAGTTACTAGAGAAAATATTGAGCTAAAAAGCCTATCCTCAGCGTTAACAGCCTGTTGGGGTGTTATTCTTTTCGCCTGGGCAAGTACCCTTGGGCATTATTCTTTTGGGATCGCGACCGAGGTCTGACTAGCGGACATCAAACGGTCATCGACTGTTGTGGATAATATAAAGTTCCCGCTATCCAGAAGGCCTAAAGAAAAGGGGTGAACAGCGCCGGTTCAGACTTATTTTCAAGTCTCTTTAGACTATTTGGACCAACAGGTCCGAGGGCCGATTACACCGCCATAGGATTGAGGCTCTAAGCCGCGCTCTGTATCCTTGCTAACGTTTAAAATCAGGAGAGAAACCATGAGCAAATCTGATATCCACCTTTTCGGTCTGGCTGAGAGTCGATGCGACACGATGAAGCGCGCCGGCAACTGGCTGCGCAGCCACGGATGCGAATTTTCGCTGCATGATTTCAAAAAAGAGCCACCGACAGAGCAGCAATTGCGCACTTGGTTGAAACAGACAGGATGGGAGACGCTGGTCAACCGACGCGGGACCACCTGGCGAAAGGTGGATCCGGCTATCAGAGACTCAATTGACGAGGCATCAGCACTGCAGTTAATGCTGGAGACTCCCAGTATTATCAAGCGACCGGTACTGGTGACAGGCGCGCACATTGAGGTCGGGTTCGATGCGCAGCGATATGAAGGCTTGTTATCTTGAGTTTGGAGCAGTCAGAAAAAGGCGGCTTCAACCTGCCAAACTTGCTACACTTTCGCGCTATATATGGTCGAGCGATTTGCGCCCCTAGCAGGCTGTAGATTGCAGAACTTATTTACTTATCGATTGGATTAAGAGGGATTTATGACAAACTTCGCACTGGGCCTGGGTGTAGGCACTAAATCAGCCGCTGGCGACCTGCTGGAGGTTTACTACAACGCACCAATTCTGCACGCCGATGCAAGCCTAGTTGAAGCAGTTGCAGGTGCGGTTGGCTACACCGGCGGCAACGTATCCATGGATATCAACGCTGCGCAGCTCAAGGCTCTGGAAGCGGCTTTCCTAACAGTGGGTGCCGAGGAGCAGGCACAGATTACAGAGATTCTGGAAGGTACTTCACAGCCACTGGTCATCTGTATTCTGGAGACCGATGATGCACCAACAACCACGGCCGAAGTTTATCTGAAGCTGAGTCTGATCTCGCATCGTCTAGTCAAGCCGCATGGCCAGAACCTGACGGGGATCTTCGGATTGCTGCCGAACGTTGCATGGACTAACGAAGGCGCGATTGCACTGGATGAGTTGCCCGGTCGCCAGCTGGCCGCGCGGGCGCAGGGGCGCATACTTCAGGTCACCTCTGTCGATAAGTTCCCGCAGATGACCAACTACGTCGTACCTGCAGGTATCCGTGTGGGTGATGCCTCCCGTATTCGTCTCGGTGCGCATGTCGGTGAGGGCACCACGGTAATGCACGAAGGCTTCATAAACTTCAACGCCGGTACTCTCGGTGTGAGCATGGTCGAAGGTCGTATCTCCGCAGGGGTCGTTGTCGGCAACGGTTCCGATCTCGGCGGTGGCTGTTCGACAATGGGCACGCTCTCTGGCGGTAACAACGTGATTATCTCTGTGGGCGAAAATGCTCTGCTTGGCGCTAATGCCGGCCTGGGTATTCCGCTAGGCGATCGCTGTACACTGGAAGCGGGTCTATACGTGACTGGCGGCTCTAAGGTGACGATCCTTGACGATCAGAATAACGCAGTAGCAACGGTCAAAGCATCTGAATTGGCGGGTAAATCCGATCTGCTGTTCCGTCGCAACTCACAGAACGGCCGTATCGAAGTTAAGACCAACAAATCAGCGATCGAACTGAACGCCGAGCTGCACTCACACAACTAAGAGCACAGCCTAAGTCATCAAGAGCCGCGATTGCGCGGCTCTTCTGTTTTATCCGAACGAACAACAGCAGGACCTCTAACATGGCACAGCCAAGCGAAACTCTGAAACTAACCTGCGAGCTGATCAGCCGTCAGTCGGTTACACCTGAAGATGCCGGATGTCAGCAGTTGATGACCGAGCGCCTCAAAGCGCTAGGTTTTAATGTTGAGCCCATGCCGTTTGAAGAGGTGACAAACTTCTGGGCTCGCCGGGGCAACGAGGGTCCTCTACTCTGCTTCGCTGGTCACACTGATGTCGTACCCACAGGGCCGGTCGAAAAGTGGCAGACGCCTCCCTTCGAGCCCACAATAAAAGATGGCATGCTCTATGGTCGTGGCGCTGCCGATATGAAAGGCAGCATTGCCGCTTTTATGACGGCACTGGACCGTTTTGTTGCACTACACCCTGATCACAAAGGATCAATCGCACTGCTGATCACCAGTGACGAGGAGGGCCCCTATATTAACGGTACAACGCGCGTGATTGATACCTTGGAAGCGCGTAACGAGAAGATCGACTGGGCGATTGTCGGCGAGCCATCGAGCACGGCCTCGGTCGGGGACGTGATCAAAAATGGTCGTCGCGGCTCTTTAGGCGCGACACTGCGTGTTAAGGGTATTCAGGGCCATGTAGCCTACCCTCACCTGGTGCGTAACCCGATTCATGAACTGGCACCCGCACTCACTGAACTCACTGCGACCGAGTGGGACAGGGGGAATGACTTTTTCCCACCGACCAGTTTCCAGGTTTCCAACATCAAAGCCGGCACGGGTGCCACAAATGTGGTTCCCGGCGAGGTTGAAGTGCTCTTCAACTTCCGCTTCTCTACTGAGGTGACCGATATTGAATTGCGCCAGCGGGTCGAGGCGATTCTGGCTAAACACAAGCTTGAATATGAGATTAAATGGTCGCTCTCCGGGCAGCCATTCCTTACAGCCGCTGGCGATCTGGTAGATGCAGCTCGCGATGCCATTCGCGATACCACCGGACGAGAGACCGAGCTTTCAACATCGGGCGGCACATCAGATGGCCGCTTTATCGCACCGACTGGCGCACAGGTGGTTGAGCTTGGTCCGGTCAATGCAACCATTCATAAGATTGATGAGTGCGTCAACGTCGAAGATCTGGATACCCTCTCGACAATCTATGAGAGGATCCTGATCAAACTACTGACTCAGGATTAATATGAAGCTGATCTGCCCTGTTTGCAGCGCCAAACTGGAACTCGACGCCGGGGGTAAAAATCTCCGATGCGCAGCGGGTCACAGTTTTGATAAAGCTAAACAGGGTTATTGGAATCTACTACTCGTACAGTCCAAACGCTCAAAGGATCCGGGGGATAACCCGGAAATGGTGAGAGCTCGCACCCGTTTTCTAGATGCTGATTTCTACCGTCCGGTTCTGGAGCAGCTAGTTGCAGTGCTGGATACCCAACTATCCTCCTCGGCCAAAATAGTTGACCTTGGTTGTGGAGAAGGTTACTACACTGCGGGCCTACGACAGCACCGACTAACGCAGGGTTTTCAGGATCAGGTACTGGGCCTCGATATCTCCAAGCACGCTGTACGCGCTGCCGCACGCCGAGATAAACAGATTACTTGGATTGTCGGTTCATCTGCGCGAATTCCCGTGCCTGATCAATCTATTGATCTTGCACTAATTATCTTTAGTAAGGTGCTGAGTGCGCCTCTGGAACGCGCACTTAAACCGGGAGCCCTACTGCTGATCGCCTATCCGGGCACCAACCACCTCATGAGCCTGCGAAAACTCATCTACGACGAGGTACGCGAGAAGTCTTCAGCGCCAGATACGCAGCTGTCCGGAGACTTCCAACGGGTGACTGAGGCGGGTGAGCCGTTCGAGATCACCCTGAAAGGTACCGAACAGATCTGTGATCTACTGGCAATGACCCCCCACGGTCAGCGTATCAAAGAGGCAAACCGAGCTGAAATTCTAAATCAGCCAACACTGACTACCTGCGTCGATATCCGTCTCGCACTATTTCGCTATCAACCGGACGTCCCGGAGTGAGCGGACGACCTACCCAAGGCTGGCACACTCAACTGCGGTGGCTGGTTATCTCACTGGCGACTCTGATGCTGGCATTGGCGCTCATTGCGGTGGCAGGTCTAATTATGCAAGATGGACTCATGGCTGAACTACTAGCCTTGACCGGCATTATGCTTGCCGTTCCGGCTATTTGCATCGGCACTCTCTCTTTCATAATGCTAATCTATGCGCGAATCCGCACCGTGCTAAGTAGGGATACTGAATGACAACCGAGCGCCACCCTGATATTGAAGTCTATGTGAAGAATTCGTCGCCCCGCGCCCTGATCAACTGGCTGACGGAGATTAGCGAGGGTTTAAGCGTTTTAAAGAGCCGTGGAGCCAGCCATGAATTTAGCTGCACTCTCAGCGGCGTATCCATTCCAGTACTGATTGAAGAACGTGTCGTAGGCAAGCCCTGGCTTAGCATCTGGTTCAACTCCGCACAGACACCCTGGCAAGTTGATCTGGACTGCGCTAAAGCTATCACTGAGGCTCTCAATGTGCAGACTCGCTGTATTGTTGATGGCTGGAGAGAGGGCGATGAACCCGATGAGTGGTGGCGCGTAACCAGCGAAGGTGTGGAGAAGATCATTTGGAAAACCTAATAGACGATTTCAAACCCCTGCATGCTCTGCTACTCGATACCAAGGGCGGTGCACGGGAACTTAGTTACCCCGAAATTCAGGGCTGGACACCGGAGCAAGGGATGCTCTGGATTCACATCGATTATACCGATCAGGCCAGCGCCACCTGGCTGGCAGCAGAGAGTGGTCTGGCTTCAGTAGCGGTCGACGCCTTGCTGGCTGAGAACACGCGACCACGCGCACTACAGCTTGATCACTCTCTTCTTCTGGCATTGCGCGGCGTAAATCTTAATCGGGATGCCGACCCATATGACATGGTCTCAGTTCGAATATGCATACAAAGTAACCGTCTGATCAGCACAAGACGCAGACGGTTGCAAAGTGTCACCGAGTTGGTTGAGGCGCTACACAATGGCACCGGCCCCGAGACCCTTTCTGATCTGGTGGTTAGCATGGTGGACGGGCTAACCCTGCGCATCGGAGATCAGGTGATGGAGCTTGATAACCGCTTGGAGCTACTTGAAGAGTCAATGAGCGACAATCAACGCCTGACGCAGTCACGTCAGGAGCTGATGGAGCTACGTAATATAATCTCGAGATTGCGACGCTACCTTAGCCCTCAGCGTGAAGCGTTCATTCAGCTACAGTCCGAGCGTCTGACACTGTTAGATGCTCAACAAAAGAACCAGATTCGTGAGACTCAGGACGCCCTGCTTCGCCATATTGAAGATCTGGATCTCATGCGAGAGAAGACGATAGCCGCTCACGATGCGCTGTTGGCGAGCCTTTCCGACCAGCTAAACAGTCGCATGTACCTGTTGTCGATCATCTCCGGGTTATTTTTGCCGTTGGGCTTCTTTACCGGTCTGCTGGGCGTCAATGTTGGCGGCATGCCGGGGGCTGACAACCCGATGGGGTTCTGGATATTTTGTGGCGCGCTGGTAGTGATGGGGCTGGGAATGCTCTGGTTGCTGAAGCGTCTGCGCTGGTTCTAAGCGATCATAGAGAGCGTTGTACCAGGGTCAGGCCGCGGCACTGCTGCGTACCGAGCGCGAGGCGTGTTAGCTTGAGTGTCGATCCAAGCGAGTGCGTAGGCTACTTCACCCCGGTTTCCAAGTTGGAGTCCTAGATTGATACGCTCCACCGTAGTGGCTGTATAGAGCTGTTCTGGCGCGATGTATCGTGGCGAAGGATCATCTAGGGGGTCGGCAGAGAACGAACCCTCAGACACCCTCTGATAGCCGTACGACTCATTGGATGAGATCAGACTGAGCAGCATTCTAAAATGGGCGCCGTCGGTCGACCGAACCGACTCTGCTAGTCCAGCTTGCGCGCGCTCTATACGGGTAGCAACGATCTCGTTTACCATCTTATCTTCAGACTCCTGCTGCCAGCAGGTTATCGACTGTTTCTCTCGTTACTTTAGGAGTTTCGCCCATGGGTCGTTGGCGTCCGCCGGCCGAGAAAAGCTCGCCCTACATCACCGCTGAAGGTTATCAGCGTCTCAATGATGAACTCAAGTACCTGTGGAAGAGTAAGCGACCAGAGGTCACACAGGCGCTTAGCGAGGCGGCCGCAGAGGGCGACCGCTCCGAGAACGCTGAGTACATATACCGCAAAAAAGAGCTGCGTGAGATCGACCGCCGAGTGCGCTATCTCTCAAAACGACTCGACGGAATCAAAGTCGTGGAGCACCTTCCAAACGATCAGAACCGTATCTTCTTCGGTGCCTGGGTCACGCTGATAGATGATGAGGAGAAGGAGCGCACCTACCGCATTGTCGGAGCGGACGAAATTGACCCCAAGCTCGGATACATCAGTGTCGACTCTCCTATTGCGCGACTGATGCTGAAAAAGGAGGTAGGGGATGAGGTTGAGTTCACTACGCCAGAAGGTGAGCAGCGCTGGTATGAGATCCTCTGCATTCGTTACTGATCGGTAGTCGCAAAGCGGTTAGCCAGCTAAGGCGCTACCTGGATAACAAACTCAGCGGGTTCAACTGGCCCGACTGAACCGACAGGTTTATCAAGGTCATCAGTAAAATAGTACAAGCGAGAAGTAACATCGACCACTCAGCGTGCACGATGTGCGTCACCGCAGCCCCAAGCATGAGACCCGCGAGTCCTAAAGAGACAATCCGCCGGGGGATCTTCATCAACAAACCAAGACCCGCGAAAAATTCAATAAAGCCTGTGAGGTACATAAACCAGATCGGGTAGCCCCATCGCTCAAACGCAGCAAGCTCAAACTCAAGCCCAGCCAGCTTTGCACTCCCTGAAGTCACGAAAATCAGCACCAGCAGACCGTTGAGCACTACCCACCTCATCACCTTCTCCTCAGTTCGACCTCGAGCGTCCAACCCATTCACCTTCAGCTGCAAATATTCTTCAAACCCTCAGCGAGGTAATCTCTAAACCTCAGCCATATCCCTCAACACAGTTGGATCAGCCACGCTTATTAAGATGGTAGAGCAAAAAACAGCGGACGCACAAACGCGCTCGAGTGGCTGCGATCTTTCGGGGAATTCATGCTGAACAGAAAAAGGAATGGTGGGTCGTATAGGATTCGAACCTATGACCAATTGGTTAAAAGCCAACTGCTCTACCAACTGAGCTAACGACCCGGGGGTTTGAGTTCGGGGAGAATGGTGGGTCGTATAGGATTCGAACCTATGACCAATTGGTTAAAAGCCAACTGCTCTACCAGCTGAGCTAACGACCCCCACCGATCTCGGGATTGGCTCCTCGAGCTGGACTCGAACCAGCGACCAATAGATTAACAGTCTACTGCTCTACCAACTGAGCTATCGAGGAAAAACCCTTTTTTGTATCCTAATGGCGGAGGGACAGGGATTCGAACCCTGGGAGCCTCTCGACTCGTCGGTTTTCAAGACCGGTGCTTTCGACCACTCAGCCATCCCTCCGTTAGGATGGGCGCAGAGTTTACCGTGATATTTTTTTCCGTCAACACCTGCTTTGATCTTTTTTGTAAAAAAGTTTGTAACTGATTAATTTTCATACAATATTGTTTAAACCCTATACAAATGCTCAGGTGTAAAGGCGTTAATTCCAAACCAGAGGCTGTGGCTCGACGCTCTACGACAGTCCCCTCTTTTGAACCTCGTTACTGTTTTAAGCGTAACCTATGTCTTTGACTTGTCACCGATCGAGACCCAATGGACTCACTAACTCAAATCGCACTGGGCGCGACCGTAGCCGCTGTCTGTGTGGAACCCAAACACCGCCGTAAAGCGATAATGGTCGGCGCAGTGCTAGGCACCCTACCTGATCTGGATGTACTTATCGATTACGGCGATGCCGTATCAAACTTCACCTACCACCGGGGCTTTAGTCATTCGTTATTTGTGCTTACGCCGCTTGCAGTAGGACTTTGGTGGTTGCTCAAGCAGTTCTACGCGCCGGTAATGGCCTCGCCCAAACGCTGGTTCTATGCTGTTCTACTAACGCTTATTACCCACCCATTACTGGATGCACACACGGTATATGGCACCCAATTACTCTGGCCGATACCCACACCTCCAGTGATGTGGAGTACCCTATTCATCATTGATCCGCTCTATACCCTACCGCTGTTGGTGGGGATGATCGCTATATTGATCCGGCCTAGGGGTTTGCTTCCTAAACGCCTGCTTGCAAGCGGTCTGGTATTGAGTACGCTCTACCTTGGGTGGAGTTGGGTCAGCAAAAATATCGCCGAGAGCGCGGCTGCTCAGGCGCTGGCGCAACTGGGCAGTAGCGGGCGCATCCTCACGACTCCTACCCCCTTTAATACACTGGTATGGCGTGTTCTGGCAGTAGAGGGCGACCAATACCTAGAGGGATATTACTCCGCGCTGGCACCGAACAAGCCCATTGCGTTTACCCGTTACGATAAAAATGAAGCGCTGCTCAGGGCTACCAGCCACCTAGAGTCGGTAGGCCGGTTAGAGTGGTTCTCACATGGTTTTATTAAGGGTTCAATCGAAGAGGACTATCTAGTCGTTACTGATCTTCGCATGGGAGTAGAGGGTAATTACGTCTTCAGCCATGCTGTGGCCAGCAGTAAGGATGAGGCGTTCTTGCCGATCTCCAGTTACCAGGTACCACAGAGCTTCAGTTCGGCGGAGATCGCAGAGCTTTGGGATAAGATTAAGGCACTCCACTAATTGATCTAAGCAAAGATCAGTAGCTAATAGAGTTGATCCTAGTGGAGTGACAAGCAAGCGAAAGTGATTACTCCTCGCGCCGAGCGGTCCAGAACCTATCGCGCCAGTAGTCGTTGCTCAGGCTCGAACGGGTTACACCGACCGAGGTTGAAGCGTGAACAAAATCGCCTTTACCTAGATAAACCCCAACATGGCGGTTCCGCCAACCGGTTTTGAAAAATACCAGATCACCCGGCTCTAATTCACTCGGTGGGATTGTGTAGCCCTGTTGAGCTTGGGCCTCGGTGGTTCGCGGCAGACCTTTATTATAGAGATCCCAGTAGAGGTTCTGCACAAATGCCGAGCAGTCAAGACCGCGCTTATCGGACCCCCCCAGCCTGTACGCCGTACCCTCCCACTGCAGGAAATAGCTGTCGATCGCACTGGAGACGCCCCCATTGAGGTCCCCCTCAAAGCGTGTTTGAACACCACAACCGCTGAGGGTTACTAGCAGTAGTAACATCACTGTGCGCATTTATAAAACGCCTGTCAGGGCGTTGTCTCGATAGTTTGCCCAGGGTTGTGCTGCATCACCAAACCAGTTCTGACACACCTGATCGTAAATGGCTCGGTAGTCCAGCGTGTGTTGCATGTCACCATCTACCAGTTGCTTAAGGCTGGGATGTTCCCCATAGAGACCAGCCTTGACGCGCCCACCCAACATGAAGTGGGTGTTTGCACTGCCGTGATCGGTACCCTCGTTACCATTCTCACCCGCGCGGCGACCAAACTCGGAGTATGTCATCACCAGTACATCATCCCAACGCCCCATGCGCTGAAGCCCCTGTCGGAAGGCCGCTAAATTGTCTGCTAACTCTTTAAGCAGTCGTGGGTGGCGCCAGGGCTGACCCTCGTGCGTATCGAATGAGCCGTGTTGCACATGCATTACCGGCACCCCCAGGTCGGCACCAATAACACGCATCACATCGGTGAGCTGCCCTCCCAGATCGCCATGCGGCATCCGTGTGGGGAGTCGACTCGCGGAGTAGCGCTCCAACTCAGCCTCGAGGGTTTTGGAGGCCTGCGACAGATCCGTTTTGCGTTTCGATATGAGGTTAAGCAGCCGGTTGTTCGTGGGAGGTTTCTCATCCACCTCGATATCAGCTAGCTGATTGAGACGCGCCATACTGACATATACGCCATCTCCACGAGCAAAGAGCCCCATTGATCCCTGCAGGGTTGCTCCTAACACGGGGTGATCTTGAGGCATATAAAGACGTTCTAAGGTTTCAGTGACCCACCCCTTCTGTGCACCGCGGTTACCATCGCCGCCCGTCTCCCAGAGTGCGATCGACTTAAAGTGGGAGCGGTTCTGATTGGGGTAACCGACACCCGTGATCAGAGCGAGATCCTCTCCCAAGCTAGGTGCCAGTGCGCTCATGCTGCTGTTAAGACCTAACGCGCCTACATTTCGACTCTGACCCACGGCGATAATCTCGCTGGGATTGACACCAATTCGCCGCCGAAGTTTACGGTATTCGTCAGACTCATAGGGCACCAAAGTGTTGAGGCCGTCGTTCGCACCTTTGAGTTCTACCAGTACCAGATACTTTTTCTGGCCGGCCGCACGCACCTGCAGAAAAGGGGCTGCAGCGCCTGCCAAAGCCATCGCCTTAATAAGATCTCGCCTGTTCATCATCGGCTCCTATTTCAGGTTTATCAGTGGACTGCGTAACCAGTCACTCAGGGAAGCGAAGCGTTCGCCATCATCAATACTGACCATCCACTGTTCCAGTGGCATCTGACTCAGCTTAGGTTGACTCTGCACCAGCTGTTGCCACTGACTTTGTGACTCAAGCTTACCACCCGCAAGAGGGTAGGTCCCGCTGCCGTCGCTCATACTCATGCCGCCCATCATGGCCATCACCATGGCGCCACCTTGCTGACCACTGTTGAGCTCTATCAGCTGCACCGCCGTCTCTGGTCGCCAGGTACCTGAGTCCGATGCATCAACAAAGACCTCCAAGCGCTCCGTCCAGGTCTCCAACGAACCCGGCTCGTTGTGACGAGGACTCGCTTTAATCTTATCCAGTACTCTGGGCGCAGTGGCAAAGAGTGCTTTCACCAAGCGTTTGTCCTCAGCGCTGAGCTGACGATACTGCTTGCGTGACCATTCGTCGTAGTTGTGCGCGCCAATTGAGACGTGGCGTAAACCCGCTTTATCCCTCCAGGCATCACGCGGCCACTTTGTAAAACAGCTCGGTTTACATCGATCCTCATCCACAGCGATCTCATAACGCCCACGATCATTACGAACGAACTTAAAGCCAAAATAGTCCCACTCTCGCCCCTCAAAGCTGAGACCATCAAACATCAAGTCTATACCCTGCCAGCCACCTTCACTCGGGCGTTTAAACCAGAGCACTGCCAGCTCGCGGGTCAGCAAGTCGCCGGGCTGCGGATTGGCTGGCGGTTGGCTTTGCTGGTTAACAAGGCGCGTCAACTCTTCCCAGTCAAGTGTTGTGGTACCTGCACAATAGAGTCGATCAGGGTGGCGTTTGGCACCCTCTTTATCGCTACTACAACCGGGAAACTGAGTTCCCGCGGCACCGGGAAAACTCTGACCTCTCCACTCTACAGCGCCCACAAAGAGGTTGCGATCGCCACCATTTCCCGCTGCATCGTAGAGAAAGCGCACGCCGACTTTGCGAATCGTTTCAATTTCTGCGGGTAACTCAATGGTTTGAGTTTCCCAAACCCACTCGCTCTCATCCTTATATCGTCCGAGCCGCTCGGTATCGCGAGCAGCAGTCATCACCTGATTATCGGAATACCAGAATTTTCCATCAGCATATTCAACCTGTACCCGATACTGCGGCGGTCCATTGTAGGCCTCACCCGCTACCTTCACTTTGATAACGTTTGCCTTGGGGGTACTGAGCATCATAGGTTGTTGACGCATCTGCATCTCACCCTCCGCCAAGTTGCTCATGGCAACATCCCGTTCTATGAGGAAAGCGGGATCGAGCCAGTACTCACCATACCCCCAACCACTGACATCGGGTGGATCGAACAATGTCTGTCCCATGGCACCGAGCGTCGAGTCGATCTGCTGTAACGTCATACTGGGTTGCTTAGAAGCGCGAATGGCTCCAATCACTAGCTCAACCGGCGACTTTACGCTGGTTGCGCGGTAATTCGGATCCCAAAAGTAAGCGGAGTTGAGCATCACCTCCAGCAGCGCATCGATACGGTAACCCGATGCAACAAAAGCAGAGGCGAACTGATTAATGGCCTGCTCCGGTGCCGCTTCGGTGGAGATAAACTCCTGCCAAAGACGACGGCTCACATGTTTGGACGCTTCGGGATGAGCCAGAATTAGATCGGCAAGGTCGTCGCCGTTGAAATTACCCTGCTGACCGAAAATGGTTTTGCGCGAGCGATCCTGCGCCCAAGGGCTCACCTGAAAACTGAGATCCCCGAACTCAGAGACGTGCCAGCCAGCCAGAGCCCGAGCAGCCTCCTTGATATCTCGCTCTGTGTAGTTGGACTCACCCAGTGTGAACAGCTCTAATAGTTCGCGAGCGAGGTTCTCGTTGGGGGCATCCTCGCGGTTATTGTTATTATCAAGATAGATCAGTACGGCGGGATCTCGCAGCATCGATGTAAGCAGCTCAGCGTAACTGCCGATAGCATGCTCACGGAGAGATTCGTGGTGGTACCACTGAGCATGCGACTTCTCGTTCAATCCACTGAAGCCTGCTACAAAGGTGTTCTCCCAGAACATCACCATACGCTCGCCCATTGGTGAGGGTGTTGCCAGCATCTGACTAATCCACCATAAACGCAAATCCCCCACTTCTTGCTGACGAGCTGAACGAAATGCCGCGCGCTGAGCCTCCGGCCAATCACCATGGCCCCAGTAGCGGACAGACTCACCAGTCCATTCAGGCGCCGGGACGACTGCGTCGCTAGAGAGGGTCCTCAGCAGATAGCGAACCAGTTCGGAACGCGGTTTGCCTATCCACGGCTCTACCTCATCCGGGGGTGGTTCAAACCCTGTCTTACGCAGTACATAGGCGACCTCGTCCGCGCTAAGTGGCTGATCGACCATCCTCGGCATACTGGTTGTACTCAACCAGTTCTGGGCTGTCAGGGTTTTAGCCGGCACCCTGAGGACCTCAACCATCTCCGCCTGAGGTATAGCGGTCTGCTGGCACCCGGCGATAAGCAGAGTCGCGGCGACCAGAGATATGAGCTTACGCATTGTGGAATACCTTTCCTTAAACGCCTTCAAAACCTAATCTCTAAATATGTACCAAGCTTGGATAAACCTCAATCGATCAGAAGAGATCGGATTGGAACGCGAGTTCACATTATTAGTTCTCGCTCTAGCAGTCTAGTTTGAGATCTACGCTCGTGGCACTTCCACAACTGGATGGTTGCTGCGACTGAGCCGCAGGCTATAGCATTACTCAATTAGCTGAATAACCCAGACCCGGGACACTGCCTTCAAGAAGTATTAGAGTTGAGCGGATGTTGAGAGATCGATCCACTGGAGCACCCGTATGCGAGTTATTCGGGTTGTCTGCGTCGAAACTTGAGTGCCCGAGCAACTACAGTTACCGGATATGAACTTAGTGAGCTTATTGAGTCAGGGGGATATTAAGCCCGATATTGAATTTGTGACTCATATACCCGCAAAGGCAAAATGTGCTTCAGCTAGAGTGCCGCTCACCCAGCGAGAGAGCGGCGTAACAAGAAAAGGACGTTTTATGTTAAGCGGCAGGCTGGGCATTGCCCTGCTGTGCCAACCAGGCTTCCAACTCATCAGCACCGCCGACGTGTTCACCATCGATAAACACCTGTGGCACAGTTCCGCGGCCTGATATAGCCTGCAGCGTAGAGTAACTGATCCCCTGCTGGCCCAACTCAATCACTTCATAACGCATCCCTTTGACTGTGAGTGCCGCCTTTGCGCGGGCACAGTGAGGGCAGCCTGGTTTAGTAATCATACTGACGCGTCTGGGCAGCGCCGCGTTAGGATTGATGTAGTTCAGCATCGTATCTGCATCGGACACCTCAAACGGATCGCCTGGTTTATTAGGCTCGATGAACATCTTCTCCACCACACCATCTTTCACCAGCATAGAGTAACGCCAACTCCGCTTACCAAAACCTTTGTCAGCCTTCTCCACCAGCATGCCCATGCCGTCACTAAACTCACCGTTACCGTCTGGCAGCATGCGGATGTTCTCGGCATTCTGATCAGCTGCCCAGGCATCCATGACAAAAGGGTCATTTACGGAGAGACAGATAATCTCATCTACACCCTGAGCTTTAAATGTATCGGCAAGCTCGTTGTAACGGGGTAAATGGGTGCTCGAGCAGGTCGGTGTAAAAGCACCCGGCAAGCTAAATACAATGACCGTTTTTCCAGCGAACAGCTGCTCCGTAGTCACCTGACTCCAGTCATTATTCACGCGGATGGGGAAGGTCACATTGGGTACTGCCTGTCCTTCGCGGTTCTCAAACATCAGTGTGTCTCCTCGGCTTAGTGCCTTACTTAATTTTGATATAACCAGTCTAAGCAAAAGACGTAATTAAATAAAATTAATTGAAGCTACTAAATCAATTGCTTTTAGCAATACAATTGACAGGGGTCTCTGCTGTTTTGAGCCATTTGCGCGAACTCCTGAGCCCCGTTATCAGCACTCCACTGAAAACAACAAAACCTGAAGAGGTTTGACGGGGTTTCTGCTAGCATAAGCGGGTTGAAACTCTTACTGGAATACTGCGTGTTTAGCGAATACCCCCTCAGCGATCGCCTGTTAAAGGCTCTGGAACAACTCTCCATCACCAACCCTACCGAGGTGCAAGCGCATACTCTGCCGCTCGCGCTGGAGGGGAAAGATCTGTTGGTGGCCGCCGAAACCGGCAGCGGTAAAACGCTGGCGTTTCTGGTTCCTCTGCTGCAACGCTGTATTGATGAGAGCAAACCCAGTGCCGGTACGCGCGGTTTGATTCTAGCACCCACACGAGAACTTGCTGAACAGGTGGCCAAGATGTGTGAGGCGCTGGCTGCTTTCACGCAAATCAAGGTGCAGACCGTCTGTGGCGGTGAGAACTGGAGTAATCAGGCCGCAAGATTACGGAAAAATCCAGAAATTCTTGTGGGAACGCCTGGACGTTTGAAAGAGCACCTAGAGCGCAATACGCTCGATTTTGATGATCTTGAATACCTTGTTCTGGATGAAGCTGATCGCATGCTGGATATGGGCTTTCGAGATGAAGTTAGCTTTATCACAGAGCGGTGTAACAAAGATCGACAGACGCTTCTACTGTCGGCCACACTGTCCAACGCCAATATTGGCAGTCTGATCAGAACCGTACTGAATGAGCCCGTTAAACTACAGCTGAGCACAGCACAGGATGCTGTTGAGAGCATTAAGCAGCAGATCATTCTGGCAGATAACCCGGGCCACAAAGAGAAGTTACTCAACCACCTGCTAGAGAATGAGACCTACGACAAAGCCGTGGTCTTCTGTAACACGCGTGCCTATGCCGAGCTGTTGGCTGATAAGTTGAACCGGACGGAGCTTCGCACCGGCTTACTGCACGGTGAGTTGGATCAGCCTGAACGTAATCGCATTATGAAGCTGCTGCGTGAGGGTAAGATCAATATTCTGGTTGCCACTGACGTTGCGGCTCGTGGCCTTGATATAGAAGGCATCGACCTAGTGGTCAACTTCGACATGGCACGCAAGGGTGACGAGCACGTTCACCGTATCGGCCGCACCGGGCGTCAGGGCCGTGATGGTTTGGCGATCTGCTTGATTCAGCAGAACGAGTGGAACCTGATGGCCAGCATTCAACGCTACCTCAAAATCAAGTTCGAACAGCGTACTCTGCCCGGCCTAACGGGTCACTATAAAGGTCCGGAAAAACTCAAAGGTAACGGCAAGGCAGTGGGTAAGAAGCGGCCAAAACCCAAAGTCGACGACAAAACCAAGACGAAACAGAAGAAGCGTTTGCGTGACCAGAAGGATGTTGGCAAACGGCGTACCGCCTCAGCATCATCAAGCTTGGGCGATGGCTCCATGCCTTTCGGTAAAAAGAGACCGACTACGGATTAACTCAGCCAAAACAACAGGTGTGCCACTAGCACTAGTGTTGTCAGCACCGTGCGCAACACCCTGTACCCTGCTGGGTAGCTGTTCCAGGCGTAGAAGCGTTCCCAGACGTAGACCAGAGTAAAACCCAGTGCGCTGAGAACCAACTGCAGTGCGTTACCACCCCACCAGCTTAACCAGAGCAGTGCAGGCAGGAGTAGCGCCAATACCAAGCCCTCTTTTGCGCCGCGCGCTCCAGTATCGGTCAGTGCTGCACGCCACACAGCGCCGCAAAGGAACGCTAGGATGATCCAAGCGTAACTGAAAAAACTAAACGCCGACCACCCCAGGCTATTAATGCCGTAGAGACTAGCGTAAAAGGGTATCAGTCCTGCAAGCCCACCCAGCCAGACACCCGTTTGTATGCGTTCAAACTGCTGCATCAATGGCGGACAGGTTTCTTGGCTGAGGATTTGTTAGCGTCACTCGTCTCGAGGCGCCATGGTTTGCCATCACAGCGATGACGATTTGGGCAGTCGGGTAAGCATCCTCGACAGGGAACGGCCACGGGGGTATTAGTCATTTAGATCTCCTTGAAAGTTGAGCAGTCTACGTATTTCGTTCGGTCACAGTTCATTATAATGGACAGCCTTGGTTTGAGGCCCTAGTTTTATATGATTCTCAACTGGAATTACCCATGCGTCTGATACTGGTTTCACTTTTCGCACTTTTTTTCAGCCTCACACTGGTCATGTCGGGCAACTCATACTTGCTCACCCTCATCGGTGTTCAATTGGGACAGAAGGGTATTGAGCCCACGTCAGTCGGTCTGGTGATGGTCTGTTACTCCATCGGCTTTGTGGCGGGCGCAATCTGGGCACCCAAATTACTGCTGCGTGTCGGTCACATCCGCAGTTTTGCTGCACTGGCAGCCATGGCTGCGATGGCTTCGATTACCTATCCGATCGTCGACTCACTATGGCTCTGGGCCCTGTTGCGTGGGCTTGGAGGCCTGGCGGTTGCCGCACTATTTATCGCGATTGAGAGCTGGCTCAGTGCGGTCGCCAGTAACGACAATCGAGCTCGCCTCTTTGCACTTTATCAGATCGTTACCTATAGCGCCGCAGCTGGCGGCCAACTGATACTGGAACCGGGAATGGCGGCAGGTCCCGGCGTTGCATACAGTTTTGCCGCGCTGCTGCTCATGGCCGCCGTTATACCCCTGTCGATATCCCGGTTGCAGTCACCCCCGTTAGAGGAGTCTGCGAGCATGAGTCTTGGACGACTCTGGCGTATTACCTCGCTGGGGCTGCTCACCGCCTTCTCTTCCGGTATTCTGATCAGTATTTTTTAC
>Ga0102951_1000152_pt1 | contig 23624 bp, 26 predicted proteins | sample SalPonA_B_H2O_MG_FD_78507 | JGI IMG/M metagenome (GOLD analysis project Ga0102951, IMG submission 78507) | Water microbial communities from South San Francisco under conditions of wetland restoration - Salt Pond MetaG R2A_B_H2O_MG | ecosystem: Environmental > Aquatic > Non-marine Saline and...
CAAGGTGATGTAGGTATCGTTCTACCTCATCTTGGTTTTAAGCTTGGTAAGAATTACTTCTTTGCCGGCTTGAGTTTACAAACCGATTTTGGAGCTGAATTTGACACTGATCTTCTTCGTTTTGTGAAATACGGAATGGGAGATGAAAACGGTAATTTTGATGGTAATTATTCAGGGGACTTTAGCAGTACCAGTGTACGCTTAGCCCTAAGTGCTAGTAATTATTTTGGTTACCAAAGGACCTTTATGGATGAAAAGTTAAGAGTTGGATTTACTTATACCTCCAATACTTATGCAGGTGGCTTTGATCTTTCGACCTCTCGCTTTGATCTGAACAGCACGGCTTCGAATACCGTAGGCAATACACTTGCTTTTGGTTACGATTTAGATATGGCGTCTACAAATTTGTTCACTGGTGCTCAAATCGATAGTCTCTCGGATCTTAACCAAGGTAACCTGAGCATTTTGAATAGATTGGAAACTGAACGCCAAGGTGCTATCGCCACGGGAATTACACTCAATACCTTTGGTTTTGGTATTACGTATCGTCCATTAGAATTCTTGGAAGCCTCTTTCAGTATGACTGGCTTGGGTGCTAACTCAACAACGTTTTTGGCTGAATCCTCTAAAGTTTGGAGTGGATCTGCCACAGTTGATGGATTTGAATATACCTCCTCTGTTGGGGATAGTATTTCTGTAAAAATTGGAGATGCACTCGATAATTACACGAACGAGCTAACTGAAGGCTTCTCAACAGAGTTATCAGATGGTAATTACGAGCAAACCTTCGCTGTTGCACAGCATGTTAACGCTACTGTGAACCTGTACTTGAATAAACGCTCGTACATAGGTATGCATTACGCTACTCGTTCAAATTCTTTTAGTGATTACAACTACCTCGGATTCAATTCACTCCTTTTCTTAGGGCGCAACTTTCAGTTGAAAGGAGGTTACTACCTATCCATGGATGAAACCAATAGTAATTTGGTCAATCTTGCCATTCAGACACGTATCACTCCCCTATTGCAAGTTTATGTGGGATCCAACAGCGTTAGTGACATGTCGACCATTGCAAACAGTCTTTTAAGCAGCAATACGCTCAGTATTGGTTCTGAAACTAGAGGTGTTAATCTTAGCGCAGGTCTTTGTGTTACGTTCTTCGATAACAGATTTAAGGCTGAAAAAGATGCTCGCAAGTTGGAGCGCGAAGCAGAGAAAGCGGCAAAAGCGAAATCTTTACAAGCCGCACCGCAGACGCCACCTGCTACCGGAGATAGCGGAAAGTAACACGCTCCGAATATTTTTAGGATTAAAACAAAAAGCCTAACCGTTTCGGTTAGGCTTTTTTATTATGTTGTAAAAAGTTTACTCAACGATACCATGATATCGTCTCTAATGTCTAGACAGTAATAATAACAACCGAGTTGACCACAAAGCGTTTGCATGGCTGCGAACTGTCGATCTTGAAAAGCTAAATACTGCTCGTGCATTTCCTCGGTAAAAAATAATCTTTGACCGGTTTCCGAATCGATAACATCTTTACCTGAAAAATAGGCTGTTTTGCGCTCGTATGAATCGTCCATCGTAATTAAGATGACCTGATGATTACTCGAGCGAGCTCTCGAGAGGGCACTTTCGAGAGCATCTAAATTCATTTCGAAAACATCGAGAAACAAAACGATTTGACTTCTCGATGGAATTCTTGACAGGAGCTCATCGAATACTACTCTAAAATCTGCATTACTGCGTTGACCGATTTGCTTCCCTTTGACGTGATGCAAAATCGAAGTAATCTGCTCCGACGTGTTCTTTGCTTCGAAAAAATGATGTGCTCCTTCATTAAACTCCATGAGTCCGAGTGCATCTCGCTGCTTTTGTAGAATGGTAGCCATTAACGCGAGTAGTGAAATCGCATAGCTCCATTTGCTTTCGCCTTCTCTTTCTACGAGTAAACTAGAGGATGAGTCTAAAACGAAATAAGCACGTAGGTTACTTTCAGCCTCATATTGCTTGGTAAGCACCTTATCTTGCCTTGCGAGGACAGACCAATCGATGAATTTCGGTGCATCGCCCGGAACATAAGCGCGGTGCTGGGCAAAATCCAGACTAAATCCGAAGTCGGGACTGCGATGCAGGCCCGTCATGAATCCTCGAACTCTATCTTTCGCCCACCATACAAGGTGTTGCACCTGCTCTTGCTCCATTCGATTATGCTTGTGATAGTTTTTGTCGTGCCCAATTCGATAAGGTGATGTAGTCGATAACCATATCTGAGCGATACATTTCTAGCAGCAATATAAGTTTCAATTTTAGGAGTTGCACACGTTCTATCAAATCTTGAGGAAATCCGCCTCTTATCATTCTTGAAACATTGGCAATTCTTAGATGCTCGAGTAGAATATCCACTACTTTGATGGCCTTGTTGTAATAGTCTTCAAAAGTGTGCTCAAATCGTGCAGCAACGCCCTGATCAAGGTTGTTGCAAATGTCGAGTATATCATCTTTGATCTTAAAGGCTAAATTGAACGTACCATTACTGTGGTAACCACGGGTAATTTGTTGAATGGTTCTATTAATAGCCATTGCTTCTTGATATAAAGGTTGGGATATGGAGGTTTTCATAGTGATAGCTTCTTTTTTAATTATTGTTTTCGTTGTCATCTTGATCTGAATCGGGTGATATATCGTCATCGGATCTTTGATCGTCTTGTTCTCGGCGGGTGGCATCATCATTGGTAGTACTCGATGTCGGTTCGTTTGGTTTAGTTTCATTGTTATTGGGGTTTATGTTTTGTTCGTTTAAAGAATTCATTTGATTTAAATGTTCTCGTTTTTTCGCAGATTCATAGACCAAGGTCATGTAATAAGCGTGTGAGGTCTCCTTAAATTCTTTTGTAGAAGGATATACATTTATGGGCTCAACGATTTGATCGGTAATCGCTGTGCTCCTTGCCAAAGCGTAGGTGTAGGTATCATAAGCCTGAATTTGGCGTTGTAAAGTATCCTGTTCATGATAGGAGCTCATCGTCGAGGACATTTGCTGATGACACTCTAATAATGTATAGTAGCGTGAATCTGCTTTCTTTTTTAATTCAGTCAAGACCCTATGGGTATAAGATTGCACGTAAAATGCTGTTTTACTCTGAATACTGGCGGTACTAGAAAACATACTTACTTCAAGGTTTTTTCGGTTTGATAATATTTTTTTGCAAACGCACCTCCTCCAAGCAATAGGGCTAACAAACCTCCGTCAATAGGAACTCCAGGAGGCTGAGGGGCAGGAACAATTATGGTTCTTCGTTGGGCCTGTGCTGTGAAATTGATGCAAAGCAACAAGACAAGAATCTGAATAATTTTCATAGGCTAGGTTTTTCTGTTGATTATACCTAACAAACTACGTCAAACTTGAAATTTAATTATGGAATTGGATAAATATAGGTTATCAACAAACGCTACCTTTGGTGCATGATTATTACTAAAACACCCTTTAGAATCTCGTTTGTAGGAGGTGGAAGCGATTTAGAAGCCTTCTACTCTAAACGAAAAGGCGCAGTATTAAGTACAACGATTGATAAGTATATGTACATCAGCTCTCATAAGTTTTTCGAGAGCGATAAGATTCGTTGTAAATATTCACAAACTGAAACGGTTAATAGCGTTCATGATCTTCAGCATCCTATCCTCAGAACAGTGTTGAACGATTATAATGTCAACGGTATAGAAGTAAGTTCTATCGCAGATATACCGGGAGGCACAGGAATGGGCAGTAGTTCCAGTTTTACCGTGGGATTATTGCACAATTTGAGTGCTTACACCGGAAAATATGTGACCAAAGAAGACTTGGGAGCCGGAGCGTGCCGAATAGAAATAGATCTGCTAGGTGAACCGATAGGAAAGCAAGACCAATATGCGGCGGCTTATGGAGGACTTAATGTTATTGAGTTTCACCCTGATGGTTCAGTAACTGTTGATCCTGTGTATCTCCAGCCAGAAGTGCGAAGTCAACTTAATGCCAATTTGAAGTTGTATTACATCGGTAATCAAAGAAGCGCTAGTGCAATACTTGTAGAGCAAAAGAAAAACACTTCGCAAGAATCCAAGTTTGATGCATTAAGCCGTATGGTAGAACTCGTATACGAATTAAAACAAGCGCTCATTGAAGGTCAACTTGACGCCTTCGGTGAAATGCTTCATGAAAATTGGATGCTGAAACAAAGTCTTGCCTCCGGGATTAGTAATCCTAGAATCAATTCGCTTTATGATGCTGCTAGATCATCAGGAGCACTTGGAGGTAAGCTACTAGGCGCAGGCGGCGGCGGGTTCATGCTCTTTTATGTTCCAACTGAAAATCACTCCGCAGTAGATGAGGCTATGAAGCGTTTAGACGCTGAACCGTTCGATTTTTCAATGGAAACTGACGGAAGTAAGGTCATTCATATTGAAAGATAATTTCGTGAGAAGGTTGGAACTGCAATTTTTATGTATTTTTGCACCTTCAATTTTTATTAATTAACGGGGTTTCGGACCCTTTTAAAACAATTAATTATGGCAACTAAGATTCGTTTGCAAAGAGGTGGTCGCAAGGCGCGTCCAGTTTATTCAATCGTTGTAGCAGATTCACGTGCTAAGCGTGACGGTCGTTTCATCGAAAAACTAGGTACGTACAACCCTAACACCAACCCAGCAACAATCGACTTGAACTTTGACTCCACTTTGACTTGGGTCATGAAAGGTGCTCAACCTACAGACACTGCTCGTGCTATTCTATCTTACAAAGGTATAATGATGAAGAAGCACTTGTTAGAAGGTGTTCGTAAGGGTGCTTTGACTGAAGAACAAGCAGAGGCGAAGTACGAAGCTTGGATTTCTGAAAAAGAAAACAAGATTGGCTCTACAGTTCAAGCTATCAATGAGGCTAAATCTGCAGATAAAACTGCTCGTCTAGCTAAGGAAAGTGAAGTAAACAAGGCTCGTCAAGCTGCTATTGCTGCAGCGAACGCTCCTGTAGTTGAAGAAGCACCAGCTGAAGAAACTGAAGCTGCTGCTGAAGAAGCTCCTGCAGAAGAAAGCGCTGAGTAATTGTGCAGAAGGAGGCGTGTTTTTCATTAGGAAAGATTACTAAACTCCATGGGTACAAGGGAGCTGTGGTTCTCCATATCGACTCCACTACCCCACAATACTTCAAAAATTTGGAATCAGTTCTCCTAGAAATAGGCTCGGAACTGGTTCCTTTCTTTTTTCTAGAACGTGGTAAACTCAACGGAAAAAAGCTCATCGTTAAATTCGAGGACGTTCAAGCCGAACAGGCTTCACGTTTAGTGGGAGCGCAAGCCTACTTACCCAAAGAAATGTTGCCAGCACCAAAGGAGGGTTATTATGATAAGGCTATCGTCGGCTTCGAGGTATTCGACGGTCAACACTCCATTGGAACCATAGTAGATGTGGTGGAAAATACCGCTCAAAATCTATTTGTCATTGAGAATCAAGAAAAAGAACACTTGATTCCTGCTGTGGACGCATTTATCAAAAACATAGATAACAAAGCAAAAATCATTTATCTTGACTTACCCGAAGGGCTTCTTGAGCTCTAACTGTTTGTAAGATGAATGAACGTTATCCATACGATCCTAGGTCACTACATTTGATTTATACCGTCCTTTTGCTGATGCAACTGATGTTGGTATTGGTAGTCATTTATGTGGCTGGTGATAATGTTCGTGTTTATTTTAATTGGCTTCCAAGCACCCCTATTACCATCCCTTCTATCGCTTTAGGGCTTGCCATACACGGCAGGTGGATTTGGAAATCAGGTATGGAGAAGATTGCGAAGGAAGAAGAGCTCAATATCAAGCTCGAAACACTGACTAAAATTCATATTTACCAATGGGCACTGGTCCAATTCGGAACCATACTTCTACTCACTGTAACACTTGTAGAAGCCAATTTCTATTATTTCATCTTTAGCTTGGTGAATATTATCTATTTCTTCACCTTGCGCCCGAAAATATTCAGCCTAACTGGAGGTATATGAAGTATTCCGGACCTTTTCAAATGAAACAGTTTAGCGTTGCTCATGATAAATGTGCGATGCGTGTAAATACAGACGGTTGTCTGCTAGGGGCACTTGCTGGTAAAAATTTTGATCATGCCTCTGTTCAATCGGCTTTAGATGTAGGTACAGGCAGTGGAGTCATTGCCCTCCAACTCGCTCAGCGGTTTGAAAAGGCGTACGTTGACGCAGTTGATATACACGGCCCAAGCGCCCGTCAGGCTACTGAAAACTTTAAGAACAGCCCTTTCAATGGCAGAATGGTTTGTTACCACGAACCCATTCAAGATTTTGAACTTAACGTTCAATACGATCTTATTGTGAGTAATCCGCCATATTTCGAAGATGGGCCTACCAAAGCGGATCAGGGTGTTGCCTCTGCACGACATGCCTTGACCTTAGATTTTAAAAGCTTGATTGAGCAAAGCGCCAAGCTGTTGAAAGAAAATGGGGAGTTCTGGTGTATTCTTCCAGTAGATCGAATGAAGGTATTCCTTGAAGAGGCCATCGATGAGGGCCTCTTCCCTTACGACATGATTTTCATCAAGCCTAAACAAGACAGAGCCGCGAATCGCGTAATCATAGGTGCGGGAAAAGACGCTTCCCGAGATCCGAAGAAAGAGGAATTGGTTCTTTATGACAGTGAAAACCGGTACACAGAACCCGCACATAAGATCCTTGAGCCGTTTTACAAGAGTCTTTAGTATCCCATATAAGGGACGTTCTTATCCGTGAACTTCACACCAAATTCTGATTCTAATTCACCAAGTATCGGCGTATACCACTCGGGGGTGGTTGGCATGTGAACGCCTGGTGAATCAATATTGCCTTGAAGCATATTTTTTGCTGCAATAGCTAAAGGAAGTCCCACGGTGGTAGCCATAGCGGTGTTACTGGCATCAGCTCCCTCAACACCCATAGAACTTTCTATCATGTAGTCTTGGCCATCCAGAGTCCACCCTACCTTATGAAACATTACAATAAGGTCTTTATCCTCGGGGTTTAAAGTCCATACTTGGCGTAAAATATGTTCGAGACATAATGCTGGAGTCCCGCTTTTAAAGGGGAAACGATCTTTTTTAAAGATTCCAGACCAGATCAGCTTATCCATGATATCTGAATCTTGAGGAATATTCAAATAATACTTGAGCTTAAGTTCCACACTATCGTTTGGATTATAGGCTAAAAACAGATTTGTGAAGTCGCGAAAGGTCAATTCATCCGTTCCTTGAATCACATAACTATCATCAGTCATTCCCAATTTCACAAAGCAATCCCATGCTCGCGCAAACCCCGGTCTACGCAATGTTCCCCTGTAGAGAGTCTCAATCTCCTGTAATCCGTAGGCTTGCCTGTATTGTAAACTATCTCTATTAGCCAGTCCTTCAAAACGACCATAGCCTTCCACGTTCATGAATTCCGTCCTGCGAAAAACCATGTGAGGCGGTATATACTTGTATTTTCCTTCTTGAATAAATTTGACCGCTCCTCCTTGACCGGCTAAAACCACATTCCTAGGATTCCAGGTGAATTTGTAGCGCCATGGATTATCTCCTTCACTTTTAGGGCTTAATAATCCGCCTGTGAAGCTTTCAAAGAGCTTGATTTGCCCGCCATTCCCGCGAATTTCATCAAGCAAACGCATCGCTGACATGTGATCAATTCCCGGGTCTAAACCACATTCGTTTAAAAACATCAAACCTTTGGCACGGACCTGATCATCTAATGAAGCCATTTCCTTTGTCAGATAACTCGCAGTCAAAAGATGAACGCCATGAGCCAAAGCTGTTTTTGCTACGGACATGTGCATGTGCGCAGGTACCATGGAAATGACCAAAAAAGCGCCTTTCATAGATTCTGAAAGCGCATCTCTATCTGTGATGTCGAGTGAACCTGCACGACATCTACTGGTAGGTGTTCCCAAGCGCTGTTGTGCCACCTTGATATCACGGTCTAGAACTGTTAAGTACCAGTCCTGCTCTTCTAAAAGTGCTTTTAAATAGGGGACCAAACTTTTGGTACTAAGTCCTGCGCCAATCAACAAGATGTTTTTCATAATGCTCCATTATTCTGTGATTTTCTAAAATACTACAAAAATCAATTGTTGATTATATAACTCCCATTGTAGTTTATGTTAAATTCTCAACACCTTCAAGCAGACAAAACTATTGTAACTTTCAAGCATGAAAAATTGGATCGGATTCTTTGGAGCTACAGCTGTAATTCTCGGCGCTATGGGTGCCCATGCGCTAAAGGAAGTGCTAACTGAGACTGAGCTTACCTCTTTTAAAACAGGGACGTGGTATCACTTGGTACATACCGTTGCATTATTTCCGGCCTTATTCCGAAGTCAATTCAAGCGCATGGCTCAATGTTTTATGATTGGCATCGTACTATTTAGTGGTAGTATCTACGTACTCACCTTAGACCGATTGATGGGACTCGACCTCTCCTTTTTAGGTCCAATCACTCCTATTGGCGGACTATTTTTCATCGCAGGCTGGTCCACTTTGTTCTTAAAAACGGATGTAAATACCACAAATGTGGATAAAAGTTGAATATCCGAGGATAATTCTTAGCGAGTTGAGGTGACTGAGTTATTTGGAAATGTAACTTTGTACCGAACCTATTATTAGAACCAACCACTTTAAACATGAATTCCAAGAACCACCTGGAATCCTTGAGTGCCCTAGGCATCAAGGCAAGTGTTGTTTACAGCAACCTTGATCCTTCAACACTAGAAGAGCACAGTATTGCCAAAGGTATGGCCACTCGAACCGCTCACGGAGCCATCACCGTCAACACCGGAAAATTTACGGGCCGTTCTCCCGAAGATCGTTTCATTGTCAAAGATGCAAAGACAAAAGATGCGGTTTGGTGGGGTCCAATCAATAAGCCTTTCGACGAAGAAAAGTTCAAGGCTTTAAAGGCTCGTTTGTGTGACTACCTCAATGACAAAGAAGTATATGTGCGCGATGCCTATGCAGGTGCTCACGAATCGTACCGTCTTTCACTACGCGTAATCAACGAATACCCTTGGAGCAATCATTTCGCGTACAACATGTTCTTGCGTCCTTCCGAAGAGGAATTGTTAAATTTCAACAATGATTGGACCGTAATCAACGCGCCAGGGTTCATGGCGGACCCAGAGCGAGATGGAACGCGTCAATCTAATTTTGCAGTCCTCTCCTTCACGGAGAAAACCATCATTATCGGTGGAACGGGTTACACTGGGGAAATCAAAAAAGGAATCTTTAGTGCATTGAATTTCATACTTCCTTATGAGAAAAATGTACTCAGTATGCACTGTTCTGCAAATGTTGGAGAACAGGGTGATACCAGTATTTTCTTCGGATTATCAGGTACTGGAAAAACCACATTGAGTGCCGATCCAAATCGAAAATTGATTGGTGATGACGAGCACGGATGGTGCGCGGATGATACCATCTTCAACTTCGAAGGTGGCTGTTACGCCAAAGTCATTGATTTGAGCGCAGAAAAAGAGCCTGATATCTTCAACGCTATTAAACCACACGCAATTCTTGAGAATGTAGTTCTCAATGAAGACGGTACCGTGGCATTCGAAGATGCTTCAATCACGCAAAACACACGTGTGAGTTACCCTATTGACCACATCAACAATATTCAAGAAGGGTCTTTGGCACAAAATCCAAAAAATATTTTCTTCCTCACAGCCGATGCCTATGGTGTCTTGCCTCCTATCTCAAAATTGACTCCGGGACAAGCTGCGTACCACTTCATCAGCGGTTATACAGCTAAGGTGGCTGGAACCGAGGAAGGTGTAACAGAACCAAAGGCCGTATTCAGTGCATGCTTTGGAGCACCATTTATGCCCTTGCACCCCACAAAATACGCGAGCATGCTGAGTGAAAAAATGACAAAATCTGGCGTGAACGTTTGGTTGATTAACACTGGATGGAGCGGCGGCGGTTACGGCGTTGGTAGTCGTATGAAACTTAGCTATACACGTGCAATGATTACAGCAGCAATGACTGGAGAATTGGACGGTGTGGCTTACATTCAACACCCCGTCTTCGGTTTAAACATGCCCGTGAGTTGTGCGGGTGTGCCTTCTGAACTTTTAGATCCTAGAACGACTTGGAACAATGCCCACGCTTACGATGAAGCGGCGATGGAATTGGCCCAAAAGTTTGCGGATAACTTTGAGCAATTCGAAGCTGAAGCTAGTGAAGAGATTCTAAGCGGCGCTCCGAAAACCATGGCTCCTAGTAAATAATTGAACTATAGATACGATTGTAAGTCCTGAGTAAGTAATTACTCGGGACTTTTTCATGGCCAAAAGAGTTCAGAAAGTTGTTATAAAATCTTTTAAGATCTACAACTCTTAAGTGCTTGCTCGTCTTGATTTATTGTAAATTATAGAGCATTAAACATTTTTATGATGCCTGCTACACCGAACGACACCAAAATTTTTGTTCTCGATACTTCTGTCATCCTCTATGACCATAATGCTATTTATAACTTTCAAGAACATGATGTGGTTCTCCCAATATCGGTTCTTGAAGAACTGGATGAATTCAAAAAGGGGCATGATTCTATTAATTTCGAAGCGAGAGAGTTCATACGTACGCTAGATACGATCACTAAAGGAGGTGATTTCACCAGTTGGCTACCTATATCGCCACATCGTGAAGGTCGTATTCTAATTGTCATGGATACTGCTCGTCAGAAAGGCACAGATGCAGAGAAAATATTAGGTCGAAAGATGGACCATAAGATCATCAATGCTGCCTTAAATATCCGGGAAGATGAAGGCGGTCGTCAAACCATACTAGTTTCAAAAGATATAAACCTCCGTCTGAAGGCAAAAGCTTTAGACTTAGAAGCAGAAGATTATTTAACCGGGAAAATAAAGGATGTTGACGCTTTGTTCCATGGTAAATCGACCGTCGATATTCATCCGGACACCTTAAGTCTACTTTATGAGAAAAAGCGATTGGATATAGATGATGTGATCGAACAGAACCCTGACTTCACTCCTTTTCCGAACAGCTATTACATCCTAAGGACTGAGCAAAGTTCAGGCTTGGCGTACTACAACAGTATTCATGGTACACTGGATCATATCGATAAACGAAGCGTTTATGGGATTAAACCCAGAAATGCAGAACAAGCGTTCGCTATACACGCCATTCTGAACCCGGATATCAAATTGGTCACCCTAACGGGGATAGCGGGTACAGGAAAAACACTTATTGCGCTTGCTGCATCCATAGAACAGCGACGAGATTTCAAGCAGATTTATCTAGCACGACCGATCGTCCCTCTCTCGAACAGAGATCTAGGGTTTCTTCCAGGAGATGCAACTGATAAAATCAGTCCATACATGCAGCCACTGTGGGATAACTTGAAATTGATAAAGAATACTTTTTCAGATAGAGATAAAGAGTACAAGCAACTCGAAGAAATGGTCGAGAAGGAGAAAATCTTGATTACCCCATTGGCTTACATACGAGGAAGATCGCTTGCTGATATTATATTCATCGTGGATGAGAGTCAAAACCTTACTCCTCATGAAATCAAGACGATTATTACCCGTGCTGGTGATGGCGCAAAATTCATATTTACAGGAGATATTCGTCAGATTGATACACCCTACCTAGATGAACAATCTAATGGCTTGAGTTATTTGGTGGATAAATTGAAAGGACAGGCCATTTATGCACATGTCACTTTAGAAAAAGGAGAACGTTCAGAATTGGCCAATTTAGCCGGAGAGCTACTTTAATTAGATGAAATAAGGCATGATTTTTGGTAATCTTGTCTAAAATTGAACACAGAAATCATGTCAAAAACCATTCTATACACCGCTGTTACTTTGGATGGCTATATCGCTGAAGTAAATGGTAGCGTTGCATTTCTTGATAACCCGTATTATGCCCTGCCCGAGGAAGATTACGGTTACACTGAATTTTATAATTCAGTCGATGTCGTGGTGATGGGATATAACACATATAAGCAGATCTCTGAATTTGAGGGCGCTTACCCTTACCATGGAAAGCGCAGTATTATTTTGAGTAATTCCAGCGACGTGCTTGCTGTTGACGAAGGTGTAGAGATAAGAACCGATAGCGCCTCTTCTGTTGTACGTGAACTCAAAAAAGAGCGTTCAAATATTTGGATTATAGGTGGTGGTGCCACAAACGCCCGGCTACATGAAGAAGGTTTGATAGATGAATTAATTCTAACCTATATTCCTATCACTTTGGGCGCTGGGATTCCGCTTTTCAGAGCGAATGAAGGAAATCATGCTTGGAAAAATGTAGGCACACGAAGCTATCCTAACGGACTGGTTCAGATGATATTAACTTTGTCCAAAAGTTGATCCACTGCTTGTTTCAGGTCTCGATGGTCTCCATTATTATAGATGATCTCATCAGAGCTTGAAATTCGCAGCTTATCAGTGATTTGATTTGACATTCGTGCAATGACGTCCTCTAAGGACCAATCTGTATTTCGACTTAAGATGCGGGCAATTCTTAATTTTCGGTCAGCGACAACGCTCACCTTCAACTCACAGGTAGCGTCATTCACTTCTATCGCTAAGGCGCTTTCCTTAAAGATCAGTCTGGAATTTTGATGTTGCAACCACTGATCAAAGTCACGACGAACCGCTGGATGTACAAGTTTTTCTAAATCACCTTTAAGAAGGGGACTTTTAAAAATTTGATCCGCTAGATAAGTTCTGTTTAAAGAGCCTTGCTCGTAGGCTTCCGAACCAAACAAATCCTTGATGGACTGCACTAGTTCCTCCTGCTCTACCATCAAAGATTTTGCACGAGCATCGCTGTAATATACAGGGTAGCCGCGTTGCTCGAGCAATGAACAAACTGTAGACTTACCCGAACCTATGCCGCCGGTAACGCAAATAATTTTCCTTTCCATCTATGATTTGAAGTTAGGAAAACTTGACGGAGAAATATTCAGCACCTTCACATGTTTGGATGAAGGCTCAAAAGCTAGAAAAATCTGATGGTTCTGACGTTCCACAAGAAGGTTACCGAGCTCCTCTAGCTTTTGTGTTTTAAGGCGCTCCACAGGACCACTTAACCATACTTCTATGGTGTATAATCGCGGGCCTTCTTTTCTCTCTATGATAAACTTTCGATCTGCCCATAGCGCGGAATGCCCGAGTACTACAGCTTCCTCGGTGCTCGCACGAACCCCGGGAGGTATGCCTTTGATGCTATGTCTTATTCCCATAGCTCCTTCCCAACTAGTGGGTTTCAAATCTACATGCAGTCTTGTGGATTCGAGGATTGACGCATCACCCTGTACTTCGAGCAGTAACGGTTCAATTCTTGGTTGATCTATCCAGCCGTACCCCGATGGTAATACTATTTTATCTAAACCTTTTACCTCGATCGGCTTCAAACTACTCACTACCTCATTGCTAGGAAAATAGATGAATTCATCCAATACCTGAATAGATGAGGTCCCTAAGACATCAGTCAAACGAGGCACTAAATCCGATCCCTTTACGCGCACTTGGTTCTTCTCAGATTGGAAAAACTCATCAGGTAGGCTTAGCTGTGTACCGTCTAGTTTCCTGAGGCCTAAGGTCCCAATTCCCTGCGCTGAGACGCTGACTTGCACCGTAGCTGAAGTGTCTATAAGCCATTGGTCGCCCACGATGCGGTGCTCAGAGGAAAGCGTGACGGTTACAATGCGTGAGGTATTCGCTTTGCTTACACTCATCACAAACCAAAACACAGCAGCTATCGCCACGAAAAGCAGCGCGTCAGGTCGCAGTATGGAAGAAAATCTAGACATAAAAAAACCGGCCTCGTGGGCCGGTTAAAAGATACTATTTATCTGCCTTTTGGTATTGAGCACTAAGCTCCTTACTTACAGCGCTTTTGTCAATCTTCAATCGAGAGTTTTCACTTTCTATGATTAAAAAGGTATCTCCCACTTCGAGAATCTTAGCGTGAATACCACTAGTAGTAACGATGCGTACACCTTTTTTCACTTCTTGACGAAACTTCGCTTCCTCTTTTTGCTTTTTCATCTGCGGACGGAAGAAAAAGAGATACATGACCAATAAGATCATGAGGAAAGGAAGGAAACTCATAATGCCACCTCCTGCGGCAGCTTGTAGAAATACAGTCATTATTTGGCTTTTGGAATTACTTGAGAAGTAATATTCAACACTTTGGTTTGAGGGACTGCGTTAGTGGTAAGCGTTACTCTCTTGTCTTGCTTACCGGCACGTCCTGAAGAATTGAAACTCACCTTGATTTCACCTGTTTCACCTGGAGCAATCGGTTGACGTGGCCATACAGGTACCGTACATCCACATGAACCTTGTGCATTCGAGATGATCAATGGTCCATCTCCTTCGTTTTTAAAAGTAAACACATGCTCTGCAACAGCTCCTTCTGTAATCTCACCAAAATCATGGAAATTGGCGTCGAAAGAAATCACTGGAAGTGCTTCCATCATCTCCTCTCCCGCTACTTTCGGTTGAGATTCGATACGGTCTGCTGCACTGTTACATGCAACCATTGTCAAGGCTACTGCCGCTGCTAACCAAACTTTTTTCATTGCTCGTATTGTTTTTTATTATTCAATCATTCCACGACCTACTTTTTGAAGTAAGCCTTCTTCCCGCAAATTAGTAACGATTTTATCAAGTATACCATTGATAAAGGAAGAACTTTTAGGGGTGCTGTATTGCTTTGCCAAATCCAAGTACTCGTTCAAAGAAACTTTGATTGGAATCTCATCCATGCCTCGCCACTCTGCAATGCACAGTTTCATCAATAAAACGTCGGTTCTTGCGATACGATCGCTTTCCCAATTTTTACTCTTTTCCTTGATACGAGCGACACTGTCTTCAGCGTATTCAAAATATTTTCTCATCAACAACGGACCAAAGGCAGCATCCTCCTCGTCTTTGAACAACCTTGGAATGACCAATTCTGACTTCTCCTCGGTCCAACTAGAAATAACCTTAGCAGTCATCATTTGAGCCGCATCTAAATCATCACTCCACTGTGCGTGAATGTCCTCATAGATATCGTGTAAGAATTCATTCTCTGCGATATACTCTTGATACAATTCCTTTAAAAAGCGCTTTTGGCTCGGCTGAGAATTGCCGTCCTGAATGAATTGGTCAAAACGTTCACTTTGAAAAATCTGATCCCACAACTTATTAAAATGCTGATTGTACTCAGACCAGTCTACATTCGACCCTTCAATAAGAGTGGATAGTGCTCCATTGAGCTCGCACATCTGGAAAAATGGGATGTTTACGAATTTCGATAAACGCGTCACCATATTGCCATCGGCAACATTTCTCTTCTCAACGAGCTCTAATTTCTCTTTAGCAATTCTATGCAATCTTAAAAATGCGCTCATGTCCCAGGCGAACAGTACATGCACTTCTTCGATAGATTTTTGCAAATTTTTCAAAAGTGTAGCTGCACCTATCTCATTATCAAGAGCATGAGCATAGAGATGATGCAACACTTTGATTCTTATGTGTCTTCTAGTAATCATAAAATTGAGGGTAAATCATACAGTTCCCGGAAATTCCGAACTAGTTTCATCAAACTGGTGTTATTTTTGGGATACCGCATGCAAAGAGCTTTATTCTTGTTGCAAATATACACACGTCTTGACGCATATCCCTAAATGAACGCGCTAAAAAATCTGAATCCCTACTTACTGAAATACAAAGGACTTCTCGGAGCGGGGGCCTTCTTTGTTATCATTTCGGTCATTTTTAAACTTTTCCCAGCCTTACTGATTCGCAATAGCTTCGATACTATTGCCACAGTAATTGAAGACTATAAGCTCGGTAATGTTCAGAATGAAACTGTGCGTTGGGAGCTTATCCGTTATGGACTTTTCATTATTGCTTCAGCTATTTTACAGGGTACATTCATGTACTTTATGCGCCAAACTATTGTGGTGATGTCTCGTCATATTGAGTTCGACCTTAAGAACGTCGTCTTCGATCAGTATCAAAAACTGACGGCAAGCTTCTTTAAGCGGAACAATACAGGTGATTTAATGAATCGTATTTCTGAAGATGTGAGCAAAGTGCGCATGTATGTTGGACCCGCGATCATGTATGCCTTAAATACCGGGTTTACGATCATCTTGGTCATTTCCATCATGATAAGTGTGAGTCCGAAATTGACGCTACTCACGCTTGTTCCCCTGCCCTTTTTAGCCTTCCTCATTTATAAGGTGGCAAATCTGATCAACGAACGTTCTAAACGGGTACAAGAACAGTTATCCGATTTAAGCACCTTCGCTCAAGAATCATTCGCAGGGAATAGAGTCATCAAAGCGTACCACAAATGGCCGTGGTTCGCTGCGAATTTCAAAGAGCAAGCTCTAGAATACAGATCAGTGAATGAAAAGCTCTTTCGAGTGAATGCTACCTTCCAACCGTTGATGATTTTAATGGTTGGCTTGAGTACGTTAATTACCATTTTCGTGGGTGGTAGACTCTATTTTGCAGGAGAAGTATCTGCGGGAAATATTACGGAGTTCATTTATTATGTCAACCTGCTTACTTGGCCAATCGCGTCCATAGGATGGGTCACAAGCTTAGTTCAAAGCGCAGCCGCTTCGATGCAAAGACTCGATGAATTTTTACAAGAAGAGCCAGATTTCACCTCAGGCGCTTACAAGCCAACCGAATTCAAAGGACATATAGCCTTTGAGCATGTTTCTTTCACCTATCCAAACAGTGGGATTCAAGCTTTAAACGATGTGAGTTTTGAATTGTCGCCAGGAGAAAGCTTGGGTATTTTAGGTAGAACAGGCTCAGGTAAAAGCACCATTGCAGCACTTGTAGTACGCCAGTACGACCCGACAGAAGGCCGCATTTTAATCGATGGTATAGACCTAAAACAATGGCATTTGCCCACACTTAAATCTTATTTAGGCTGGGTGCCACAAGAGGCTTTTCTCTTTAGCGACACTATTGCTAATAACATTGCATTTGGACAAGAAAGTACCGATATGAACGAGGTCATTGCTGCCTCTCAGGCGGCAGGAGTTCACGAGAATATTATAGAGTTTCCGAAGCAATATGAAACACGTGTTGGTGAGCGTGGGATTACACTTAGTGGCGGTCAAAAACAACGGGTGAGTATCGCTCGAGCTCTCGTCAAGCATCCAAAACTCATGGTTTTTGATGATTGTTTAAGTGCCGTAGACACAGAAACAGAAGAACTCATCCTATCCAACATAAAAGCTGCAACGGCTTCTGTAAGTTCGTTGATTATCGCACACCGAATATCTTCAGTCAAGCATTGTGAACAAATCATTTGTCTTGAAGATGGAACTGTTATTGAAAGTGGAACGCACGACGAATTGGAAGCCGCAGGTGGCCATTATTCTGAGCTGATTTCACTGCAAACGGACGGTAAATTCGCTGAGGAATAAGGTAGTGTGTTGTTAATTACTTTTTTAGTTTATCCCCTTCCATTCACTTACTTTTGAGGAGTAAAATGAATGTTTCACGATGGGGAGAATTATTGCCATTGCCAACCAAAAAGGTGGCGTAGGAAAAACTACAACTGCGGTTAATCTCAGTGCGGCACTTGGTGCACTGGAAAAGAAAGTTTTATTGATCGACGCAGACCCTCAAGCTAACGCTACAAGTGGCTTAGGGATAGATCACGAGGGATCTCTTCAGGGCACTTACGAACTTATCGAGGGGGCCGTTCCAGCACGAGATTTGATCCGTGAAACCACAGCAAGTGGCGTGAGTATCATCCCTGCACATTTGGATTTGGTTGCCGTGGAACTAGAGATCATTGACCAGCCTAAAAGAGAGTTCTTCTTAGCTCGCGCTTTAGAAGATGTAGTTGACGACTTCGACTATATTATCATTGACTGTGCTCCTTCCCTAGGATTGATTACGCTGAATGCATTAACTGCAGCTCATGGAGTACTGGTACCTATACAGTGTGAGTACTACGCACTTGAAGGATTGGGCAAGCTTTTGAACACCATTAAGAAGGTGCAAGAGATTCACAACGGGGATTTAGAAATTCAAGGTTTGCTATTGACCATGTTTGATCGTAGACTCAGACTATCTAATCAAGTAGCGGATGAAGTCAAAAATCACTTCGACGGAATAGTCTTCGAAACCATCATCCACAGAAACATTAAACTCAGTGAGGCACCTTCACATGGCGAGAACATCATCGCCTATGATGCTGGCAGTACAGGCGCAGAGAATTATCTTAATTTAGCGCAAGAATTAATCGCTAAACAAGGCTAGATTATGGCGAAAAGAGCAATGGGAAAAGGGCTTTCAGCTATCCTCGGTGATGAGGTCGCTAAGGTCAATAAGATTACCGATTTTGGAGCTGAAAAGCTCATAGGAACTATAGCTATGATCCCAGTTACTGCTATTTCTACGAATCCATTTCAACCGAGGTCACACTTCGATAATGATGCACTCGTAGAGCTCGCCCAAAGTATTTCTGAAGTCGGTATTATTCAACCCATAACCGTTCGTAAGAATGGCATGAACTTCGAGCTTATTTCCGGTGAGCGCAGATTTCGTGCTTCCCAGATTGCGGGGCTTACGGAAATCCCAGCCTACGTTCGTCTAGCAGATGACCGTCAATTGTTAGAATTGGCTATTGTAGAAAATCTACAGCGAGAAGACCTTGATCCTATTGAGATGGCATATTCCTGCAAGCGAATGATGGAGGAATTAGGGTTGACTCAAGAACAAGTGGCTGCTCGTTTAGGTAAGGGACGTTCTACTATTACCAATTTTTTACGTCTGCTGAAACTTCCCGCTTTGATTCAAGCCGAACTGAGGGATATTCATCGTCATGAATCTATGGACGAAAATAGTGACGGTTCGTCTACAGCGCTCTTTACCATGGGACACGCTCGAGCATTACTCAATGTTCCTGAAGAGGGATTGCAGCTTGAATTATACAAAAAGGTACTCAAAGAAGGATTGAGCGTGCGTCAAACTGAAAAATTGGCCAAGGCTCTTAAAAACCCTGTAACCAAACCGACCCTCGCCCCTAAACCTGAGGCACTAGAAACGCTGGAGCGTCAACTTAAAGGTTTCTTCAACGCACCTGTTGCTATCCAGCGCAATCCGCATGGTAAGGGTAAGATTCAGATTTCTTTTTCTTCTGATGAGGAATTAGAAAAGATCATCATTAAGCTCAATGAGTAGATTTAAACTCATCGTCCTACTCTTACTATCCCACTGGGTTTGTTTTGCGCAGGAACAGGTGGGATCTTTAGATGTAAATACCGCAAAGGCAAAGCACAATGTAAAATTGGCCACTACCCTTGCGCTTATACCGGGTGCTGGTCAAATTTACAATCGAAAATACTGGAAAGCACCTCTAGTGTGGGGCGCTGTTGGAGGTACGATTTATTACTACACAGATATCAATCGTGATTTCCATGCCTATGAATCTGTTCTGGAATACATCGTTGAAAGACCTGACTTAGAGACAATCACAGCATTGCAAACCGCATCTCCGAGTCTATTTGACGCCATACCCTCTCCATTCTACCAAACTTCTAGAGAAGGAGTTGCAAACGAGGCCATTGGCTATATGGAACAACTGCGAACTCGCAGAGAATATGCCTTCTTCGCAATCTTCGGTGTATATGGTCTCAGTATTCTTGATGCCAACATAGATGCGCATCTCTTTGATTTTGATGTAAGTGACGATCTTTCACTTCACCCAACTATTACCAGCCCAGCGTGGACGCCAAATGTCCCACTAGCTACCCCAGGAATTAAACTAACGCTTACTCTACCATGAATATTGCTATCATAGGTTACGGACGGATGGGAAGAGCCATCGAGACTATTGCTCAAGAACGTGGTCATCATATCTCATACATCAACAACGGAGAGCCCTTAGATGCGCAATCGATATCAACATGCGATGTGGCTATTGAATTCTCACGTCCGGAAGTAGCGTTTGAAAACATCACCTCTCTTTTGAAACTTAAAGTGCCTGTTGTCAGCGGAACTACGGGATGGCTCGATAAAAAGAAAGAGGCCGATGCCATCGCTAGATTAGAAGAAACCGGTTTTATATATGCCTCTAACTTTAGTTTAGGTGTAAACCTCTTCTTTATTGTAAATGAGAATCTTGCATCAATAATGAAGCGTCACGAGGAATATGTTCCCAAGGTGCACGAAATTCACCACACAGGCAAAAAAGACGCCCCTTCTGGGACCGCTATCACCACTGCAGAAGGTATACTCAACTCCTACACACAACTCTCGGGTTGGAGTATGGACAATGAAGCGAACAAATTGGAAATCACTGCAGAGCGAGAGGATCCGTACTGTGGGACTCACGTGGTAAGTTACGAGAGCAGTATTGATACCATTACACTTGCCCATGAAGCCCACAACCGCACTGGATTCGCTCTAGGAGCCGTAGTAGCTGCAGAATGGCTGCCTGGGAAATCAGGAAGCTTTAACATGCGGGATGTGCTTGGACTTTAACCTTCACAATCCTGTAACAATATTAACCCGATTTAAACCTTAGTTTTCCCAAATGGAATTTATTGTATTTATCATCCTCCAAGCACTGTGGTTTGGAGCTATTTCTTGGAAGTTTTATGTTGCCGCTGAACGCAAAGCTTGGGAAGCCTTTGTTCCCGTGTACAACACCTTTGTTCTAGTAAAAATTACGGAACGTCCCGTTTATTGGGTCATTTTGTACTGTATTCCAGTGGTTGGGGTAGTCATGGGAATCATCATGATATATGAGCTCTTGCATGTTTTTAAGTTTAGAAAAACGTGGCAAACAGCTGCCGTGATGGGGACTATGGGATTGTATTTAGGCTATTTGAACTACAAGGAGCGCCTGAAATTCTGGGGACGTGATGATGCTTATATCAAAAAGAATCTAGGCGAAGGTGTCAACAGCATATTTTTCGCCATTGTGGTGGCGACAGTCATTCGATCTACAACATTCGAAGCCTATACCATACCCACGAGTTCTATGGAAAAGAGCTTAATGGTTGGTGATTTCTTATTCGTTTCAAAAATGCACTATGGAGTACGTGTCCCCATGACACAACTCTCTTTGCCGCTTGTCCACAACAAGGTGCCATTTCTAGGAGTACCTAGTTATGTGACTTGGCCACAAATTCCTTATTTAAGATTACCCGCATTCGATCCCGTTGAAGTTGGAGATCCAGTAGTTTTCAATTACCCTATGGACCATATGCCCATAGATAAGAAAGAGAACTACGTAAAGCGTTGTGTGGGCACCCCTGGAGACAGCCTAGAAATCATCGATACTAAAGTCTTTGTAAATGGCAATGCTTTTGACTTCCCTGATCGAGCCTATCCTCAATTTCTATACTACATCAAAACGAATGGACAGGGCTTCAATAAAAAACAATTGAAGCGCGATTTTGACATTAATTATTTAACCTCGGACGAGCAACGTGCCTACCCTACAGATCAGGATGTATACCAACGTACGGCCGATGAATACATCATGTTCCTTCAAGAGCGTCATATAAAGCAATTGGAAACACTACCGAATGTGGTCAGCATCTGGCCAGTTGTGGCACACCGCTCCAATGCGGAAGTTGATTCTAGTCTACCTGAAGGTCTTCTTGAGATTCAAGAAGGACAAGCTCGAGAGATTCTATTTCCAAATCCAGATACAGGACATGGCGAGCGTCCATATGAGGATACCTGGGATAATTTCGGACCAATTTTCATTCCCAAAGCAGGTGTTACGGTCAATTTGACCTCGAAGAACTTCGATAGTTACCGAAGAATCATCGGTGAATATGAAGGTCACGATATTCGTAAATCGAGTGATGGTAGCATTGAGATTGATGGGCAAACCGCAACGAGTTACACCTTCGAGAAAAACTATTATTGGATGATGGGAGATAACCGTCATAATAGTTTAGACTCTAGAAAATGGGGCTACGTGCCAGAAGATCACATTGTAGGAAAACCAGTATTCATTTGGATGAGCTATGATAAACATGGAAAGGGTTTGGATAAGATTCGTACCGATAGGGTATTTACAACGGTAGGTGGCAGTGGCGAACGTCGCAGCTATTTCTGGTATTTTGTCGCTTTAGTAGGTATCTATCAAATAGTCCAATTCATTCGCCGCAAAAAAGCCGCATAATGGATGTATTGCTCTCCACAGCTTACTTCCCTCCTATTTCATGGTTGGCTTATGTGGTACAGTCCGATAACTGGACGTTAGAAGCTTTCGAGCATTTTCAGAAGCAGAGCTACCGTTCAAGAATGAATATTCACGGTCCGAGTGGTGTCCAAACCTTGTCGGTTCCCGCGGGTCGGAAAGTAAAAGAGATACAAAGTACACCTATTTCCTATCAAGAAAATTGGGTACAGGATCATCTAAGAGCTATTGAAACGGCCTATGCCAATGCCCCTTTTTTCGAGGTGCTATTTGAGGATGTACGTGCGCTCCTCGAACAACGATATTCGACGCTTTGGGAATTGAATAAAGCAACTATCGCTCTGTATCTCGACTGGTTAGAACTGCCGCTTGATATACCTATCACCGAAGAATTCAAGGTTGATGTGCACGCCAATGATAGACGCAGCCTACATCCTAAGGAATCAGAGGATTGCATTTTCCCCGAATATCATCAAGTTTTTAAACATAAAAATGGTTTCATCCACAACTTGAGTGCGTTGGATCTGTTCTTTAACTTAGGGCGTAGTTCTTGGGACTATTTGAATGAATTGGTACTAGGACTGCCTAACATGAACACAGAAGACCACAATGAACCTATCCTTCAACCGAAACGAGGACGAGCTTAAACTACTCGTCAGTGAATTACACCACCGACAGGCCCAAGTTGAAAAGGGCGGCGGTGAGAAGAAACTTCAAAAACAAAGAGATCAAGGAAAAATGACCGCTAGAGAGCGAGTTGCGTTTCTTGTAGATCAAGATAAACCGTGTCTCGAGATTGGTGCATTTGCTGGCGACGGCATGTATGAAGAGTACGGAGGCTGTCCTGCTGGAGGAGTCGTTGTTGTACTCGCTTATGTGAGCGGAAAGCAATGTATCATTGTTGCAAATGACGCTAGTGTTAAAGCCGGTGCATGGTTTCCCATAACGGGTAAAAAGAACTTACGCGCCCAGCAGATAGCCCTTGAAAATCGTACACCTATCATTTATCTAGTCGATAGCGCTGGTGTATTCCTGCCATTGCAAGATGAAATTTTTCCAGACCGTGAACACTTTGGTCGAATTTTCCGCAACAATGCGGTAATGAGTTCTCTGGGAATTCCACAAATAAGTGCCATAATGGGCAGCTGCGTTGCGGGCGGTGCCTACTTGCCAATCATGAGTGATGAGAGTATCATCGTTAAAGGTTCAGGAAGCATTTTCTTGGCAGGCTCCTATCTTGTGAAAGCAGCAATCGGAGAAGACATTGATAATGAAACGCTTGGTGGTGCTGATACGCATTGTGATTTAAGCGGGGTGACCGATTACAAAAGCGAAAATGACAGCGAGGCTCTGAAAACTATTCAAGGCCTTGTGGA
>Ga0102951_1000153_pt1 | contig 23453 bp, 21 predicted proteins | sample SalPonA_B_H2O_MG_FD_78507 | JGI IMG/M metagenome (GOLD analysis project Ga0102951, IMG submission 78507) | Water microbial communities from South San Francisco under conditions of wetland restoration - Salt Pond MetaG R2A_B_H2O_MG | ecosystem: Environmental > Aquatic > Non-marine Saline and...
AGTGGTGCAGATGGGGAGACTCGAACTCCCACGCCCGTGAAGGCACTAGCACCTGAAGCTAGCGTGTCTACCAATTCCACCACATCTGCTCGGAAAGTGCGGCGCATTATATAGATGCACCCCTACCTTGTGAAGCCCCACTGGTAGTTTTTTAATCAATGAGTCTGGCCAGCCTTCACCTTGCAATTCAGGGCGCTAGACAGCGGTTAAACTGGTCTACAAGCCCCTTCATAAACTCCAAATAAGACCCTGTAGCCGGGGTAATACCAGAGGCCAACGGGTCCAATTCACCGCGCCTGATGTCAAGTCCCCGTGTGATGGAGTCAATCAGCGCCGGAGCAAACTGCGGCTCAACAAAGACACAACTCGCCGCGCTTTGTTCAAGCTGCTGACGTAACTGATTTAAATGTTTAGCGCCCGGTTTGCGGGATGGATCGAGCATGAAATAGCCGACCTGATTCAACTCAAAGTGCTCCACCAGCCCCTGATAAGCATCATGGAAAACAAAAAATCCAGTTGATTGCACCGCGGCCAACTGCTGTCGTGCATCCGTGTTGAATGTCGCTAAATTCTCAATAAACCGACGTTCGTTCTCTTCAATTTTGGATGCTTGTAGTGGGAAGATCTCTCTTAACTTCTGCGCCAGACGCTCAGCAAAGTGCTCAGCTGACTCCGGACTCAACCAAGGGTGGATATCTCCATGCTCGTGCGCGTCATGGCTGTCCATTTCAGCTTTATGAGTATCCTCGTGGCTATCTCGATGACCATCTTGATGGCTATCTTCATGACTGGTTTCGTGACCATGACTGTCACTGTGATTGTCTTCATGCCCATGACTATCACCATGCCCATGGTCATGGTCATGTTTATCACTGCGACCAGCCGTGTGATCCTTGGTATGCTCCGCATGCTCGGCCTCCGACTCCTGCCAAGTAATCTGAGGCACATCAGCCGCCGCGATGACACGCTGTAGGTATGGCTCAGTTTCAGGGCCAACCCAAATTATAAGCCGCGCGCCATCTATCGTACGACGATCGGATGGACGTAACGAAAAGTCATGAGGAGAGGCGCCATCAGGTAGAAGCGTTTCAACTTCAACCACACCATCGAGTAGTTCTGCTGCAATCAACGATACAGGCTTGATGCTTGCAATTACAGCGTCAGCACGAGCTGACGATGCCGCTAAGAGCCATCCAATAACAAACAGAGATCTAAAAATACTACGCATAGTCAAACAAACCTCAGGCAAACCTACCTTTCAAAATTGCACTGTTATAATATAACAATTCTTCGGAGGGATTATGCTTGAAGCTAACAATGCGTTCAATAGCGCGCACAATCATCAACACTGCGTCAGTGACGCACTCAGTAGCGCAAAGGCGCTCTGCAGATCACAGGGGCAAAGGTTGACACCAATTCGTGAACTGGTGCTCCGTCTAGTTTGGCAGAGCCACAAACCCCTTGGGGCGTATGAGCTACTGCCACAACTGGCACAAGCAGGTTTTAATTCAGCCCCTCCTACGGTTTACCGTGCGCTGGACTTTCTGCAAGAGCTTGGATTGATTCACAGAATAAGCTCCATGAACGCCTTCATCGGCTGTACTCAACCCAATCACCCACACCCAACAGCTTTCATGATCTGTAGAGCCTGCCGCACAGCAGCTGAACTGGATACCTCTGAACTAGAGACCCTGTTTCATCTGAGCGCCGCAAAGCAGGGCTTTGATATCGAGCAACAAAGTGTTGAGTTACTGGGGCTCTGTGTACAGTGCAGGGAGACCCGTTGATGGCGCACGCAGATCTGGCCCGGTTGGAAAACATATCAGTCAAGGTAGGTAACAAGCAGATCCTAAGTTCAATTAATCTGCCGCTACACGATGACTGCATTACGACATTGATAGGCCCTAATGGCGCCGGAAAATCGACGCTGGTCAAGGTGCTGTTAAGGCTGATGAAACCAACCGAGGGTAAAGTGTGGACGAGACCGAATCTACGTATCGGCTACATGCCGCAAAAAATACAGATCGACCGCACCCTTCCGCTGAACGTTAAACACTTCCTCCAAACGCCTCACGGTTACTCGCGCACTGAAATAGAGGCCGCACTTGTAGATGTAGGTGCTAGCCATCTGCTGAACTACTCGATTCACGATCTCTCCGGCGGAGAGATGCAGCGCGCATTACTGGCTCGCGCACTCCTGCGCAAACCTGACCTGTTGGTGCTCGACGAACCCGTACAGGGGGTCGACATTAATGGTCAGACCGAGCTCTATAAACTCATCACTGAGATCCGCAAACGCCGCCGCTGCAGTGTACTAATGATCTCTCACGACCTGCACCTGGTGATGGCATCCACAGATCATGTTATCTGCCTGAATACTCATGTTTGCTGCTCTGGCCATCCCGAGACAGTTAGCGCAGACCCCGCTTACATTGAGCTGTTTGGTGCCTCTCACGCGGCCACACTGGCCCTCTACAACCACCATCACAACCATAGTCACGATCTCCATGGAGACGTCGTACATGGCGACTGTTGTGGAGATGAGCATGGCTGATTTTCTGTTATATGCGCTGCTAGCCGGGGTTGCTGTCGCTTTGGTTTCGGGTCCCCTAGGCGCCTTTGTCGTCTGGCGTCGTATGGCATATTTTGGTGACACACTGGCCCACTCTGCACTGCTGGGCATATCCCTCGGGGTGCTGTTCGACATCAACCTAAACCTCGCCGTTGTGCTCTGCTGTGTTGCACTTGCGGTCGGTCTGGTAGCGATGCAACGCCAACAATGGGTGCCCACTGATACGCTCCTTGGAATCATGGCACACAGCTCTCTTTCACTGGGTTTGGTGGCCGTATCACTACTGGACAATGTGCGCATTGACCTGCAAGCCTATCTGTTCGGCGACCTACTGGCGATCACACCCGAAGATCTACAGTGGATTCTCCTTGGCGCAGTGACTGTTCTTCTGATGATTTACTGGCTCTGGCAACCCCTCCTTGCCATCACCATCAACGAGGAGCTGGCACAGGTTGAAGGTATTTCCGTAGCGCGCTACCGGCTCGCACTCATGCTACTGATCGCGATGGTCATCGCAGGCGCGATGAAACTGGTGGGAGTCCTTCTGATCACAGCGCTGATGATCATGCCGGCGGCGGCAGCACGACGGCTAGCAAATACCCCAGAGCAGATGGCCATATTTGCCAGTTTGCTGGGAACACTCGCTGTCTGTGGCGGTATCGCCCTGTCGTGGTTGATTGATACTCCGGCAGGTCCCTCAGTGGTGGTCTCGGCTTTGGCAATCTTTATACTGATTTTTGCAACGCCCCGAAGAAGTCGATGATCAATTGGCCTGACAGGCAGATGCACCGCCGGGTCTGGACTCTGGCCTGGCCGATGATGCTCTCGAATATCACAGTGCCACTCGTGGGCCTGGTCGATAGTGCTGTTGTTGGGCATCTGGAAGACCCGCGTCACCTTGGTGCCGTCGCTGTCGGTGCTACCCTGTTTACCAGCATCTACTGGGCCTTTGGATTCCTGAGGATGGGTACCACCGGATTAGTGGCTCAAGCAGTGGGCCGCGACGACAACCGGGCCAACCGTACCCTGCTACTCCAGGGTGGTATATTTGCACTAACCCTAGCCCTGCTGATGCTGTTGCTGCAATGGCCGCTCATCACTCTCGGACTTGGCCTGATGGGACCCGAGGCTGACGTCCAAAGTACCTCAGCAGACTATGCCTTCATTAGAATCTATGGTGCACCCGCGGCACTCATTAACTATGTCATCATTGGCTGGTTTGTCGGCAATCAGAATACTCGCATACCGCTCTATCTGCTGACTCTGATCAATCTGGTGAATTTGTTACTCGATCTTCTGTTTGTATGGGGTTTCGGCTGGGGTGCCCAAGGGGTCGCAATTGCTACGCTAATAGCTGAGTATACGGGGCTAGCCGCTGGCTCTATGTTTGTACTGCGTCACCTAAAACTTATCGGGGGAGCAACGGATGCAGCCTCCCTTACGAGGCTCGAGGCCTACACTAAACTGGTACGTGTCAACCGCCATCTTTTTATCCGCACTGCGTTGCTGTTGTTTATGTTCGCCTTTTTCACATCACAGGGCGCTAGGCTGAGCACCGAGGTGTTATCCGCTAACGCCCTGCTGCTTAACTTTCTGATGCTGATCTCACATGCGCTAGATGGCTTTGCTCACGCTAGTGAAGCGGGCTGTGGGCGCTATGCAGGGGCCAAAGACTCCAAGGGTTTCTATGCGGCAGTGTTCAGCGCAGCACTCTGGTCTATCCTTTTCGCTCTGGGTCTAACCCTCATTTTTGTCCTTTTCGGGGAGCTGATCCTCAGCCTGATGACCGGTATTGAGCCGGTTTACGCTCTGGCGGTCGAATATCTGCCTTGGGTCTGGTTATTACCGCTGATCGCAGTTGGTAGTTATCTGCTGGATGGGGTGTTAATCGGCACCACGCAAACTCGCGCAATGCAACAGATCATGATCTTTACAGTGGTCTGTGTCTTCCTGCCCCTTTGGTGGCTAACACAAGAATTGGGCAACACCGGGCTCTGGCTCTCCTTTACCCTGGCGTTTGTGGCACGTGGCGCCGCTGGCCTCTACTTTTTTCTCAAATTTACACGCGAGAATCGCTGGTTTAGTGAGCATTAACAGTTGGTAAATGCAGCGAACGCCATGCCGCCACCAGCGCCAGGAGACCAAGTAAAAGAAGCGTTGAAGCGATACCAATTCCCTGTGAGAGGATTCCGAGTACCCCCAGCAATAGCAGTACCAGACCAATTACGGTGTTTGACAGCGCCGTGTAAGCACCTCGATTATCGCTATCACTCATATCGAGCAGGTAAACCTTACGCCCCAAACGAACACCGGTATGTGCCAGAGTCAGTAGTGCATAAGCAACTGCAAGTGGCCAAAATCCAGGGCTCGCCCCTGCCAGACTTGCAGACCCAACCGCCAGAGCCACAAGCGCACAGATAAAAGCCGCAATAGCCATCTGACGGGGTGAGTCAATATCACTCATATAGCCCCATATGGGAGAGGCGATCGCCGACACTAACGCCGACAACAGCAGCAGATAGCCCAGTAGATGAATACTATCACCCTCTTGCTGCTGCACCAGAAGTACAACGTATGGCTGAGCCAAAGCCGTGGATAGCAGCAGCGATCGCACCCAAATAAATCCTTGCAGCTGGCTATCATGCCTCAGAATCTGCCACAGGTCCGCTAGCTGTTGAGTGATGGAGAGAGCCTCATCGGCACGCTGTGGCGGCTCTTCAATCTGCGTAAACAGGAGTATTGCAACACCCCAGGCAGAAGCTGACATACACAGCAGCAGGGTAATCATCTCTAACCCGAGGCGCTCTTGCGGCACGCTAAACCAGAGGCCAATCGCCAAGAGCAGCGAGCCAGATAGCGCCGAACTCCAGCCCATCAGTTTACCGCGGACAGACTTTGCCAGGATTTTACCCAGAACCTCTTTGGCACTAACCGAGCAGATCCCCCGTCCCAGGCTGTAAAGGATCAACAGTGAAAGTAGTATGAGCCCGGCACTCAATCCGCGGGCCAGTTGAGCTGTCGCTGCGATCAGCAGAAGGCTAATCGCCGATATACAGGCACCGGCTATCCACAAGCTTTTCCGACGGGTAAAGCGCTGGCCGTAGGCTGCCACCCCGGTCTGCGGCAACAAGACGCCGGCTTCACGCAGCGGTACAAGCAACCCCACCAGCCCGACGGGTACCGCGAGTGCGCCAAACAACCAGGGCAAAACCAAGCGCGCGCTGCTCAACTCATCGGCTAGCTTTCCTAACGCATTGGCTCCGAAATAACGCCAGGCGTTAGAGGGCTGCTTGCGCGCGGCCTCGTCGCTAATTTCTCTATTTATATTGGGATCAGCACCTGTAAGACGCTGGAACAACTGGTCAGCCCAGCGCGCCATCAACTTAACTCCAGATAACCCGCCTCCCGGGCAATGGCGACCGCTTTACTGTGTTCAGGACAATTCTGAATATGATCGTTTACGAAACCACAGGCTTGAAGAAAAGCGTAAACAATCGTTGATCCAAAAAAACGCATACCCCGTTGTTTCAGATCTTTGGCTATGGCTTTCGAGAGTTCAGTATCAGCCGGAATTTCTGCTGTCGTCTGCCAGCTATTCAGCTGGATGTGTCCACGCATAAAACTGAAGAGATAGGCAGCAAAAGAGCCGTACTCATGAACAATCTGCAGAAAGACCCTGGCGTTGCCAATCGACGCCTCAATCTTGGCTCGATTGCGAATCACAGCCGGATCGTCGAGCATTGACTGAATCTCTGATTCGCCAAACTGAGCCACTTTTTCGGGATCAAAGTTAACGTAGTGCTGGCGATAACCCTCGCGTTTATTTAACACGGTTCTCCAGCTCAAACCCGCCTGCGCTGACTCCAGTACAATAAACTCATACAGCTTAGCGTCGTCCAACTGGAGCTTACCCCACTCATGATCATGGTAGAGGTGCTCTATCTCGGAGTTGCGAGCCCAACCACAGACCAGTGCAGGGTCAGCCACATCAGTGATCCTTTTTCTGTAATTTAGGGTTCACAAAGAACTTAATAGGCTGAGCAGCGGGCTCAGTTGCCGGTGTGTTTTTCAACGGATCGACACCCTCTTTCGATACCCGTGTGCTCAGCTCCTTTGGCTCAGGGCGTCCATCTAAACGCATCGAATCTTCGAATCCGCAATCGACGCACTCCCGAAACTCACGCTCGTCATCACGGTACATGCGAGTGGTGTCCATCTGCGCACATCGCGGACAGACAACCCCAGCCATAAAACGCTTTATCGGACTCATGCCGCGATACCTGAGTGGCGTAGAAGTGCGTCTACCTCTGGCTCGCGGCCTCGGAACGCGACAAACAGTTCCATAGGCTCTTTCGAACCACCTTGCTCAAGGATCTCTGTTCGGAAGGAGGTGCCTGTCTCTGCATTAAATATGCCCTCCTCTTCAAAGCGGGAGAAGGCATCGGCCGACAGTACTTCAGCCCATTTGTATGAGTAGTAACCGGCTGCATAACCACCAGCAAAGATGTGACCAAAGCTGTGTTGAAAGCGGTTAAACGCCGGAGGCGTAAAGACGGCCACCTGACTGCGTACTTCATCAAGCACGCCTTGTACTGAGGTCTCTGCGGGCTGAAAATCTCGGTGCAAGATGAAGTCAAATAGCGAGAATTCCAACTGGCGCACCATCATCATGCCTGACTGGAAGTGCTTCGCCTCTATCAAACGCTCGAGTGTCTGTTGCGGCAACGCTTCGCCCGTCTGGTAGTGTCCGGAGATTAGCGCCAGCGCTTCCGGCTCCCAGCACCAGTTCTCCATAAATTGACTAGGCAGTTCTACCGCATCCCAGGCAACTCCATTGATGCCGCTGATGTCGGCGTGTTCCATCTGTGTCAGCATGTGGTGAAGACCGTGACCAAACTCGTGGAAGAGCGTTGTCACCTCGTCGTGAGTCAGTAGCGCAGGCTCTCCCTCCAGAGGAGAGGTAAAATTACATACCAGATAAGCAACCGGGAGCTGCAGATTGGTATCGATACGACGACGAACGCGGCAGTCGTCCATCCAGGCGCCCCCTCGCTTGCCAGAGCGGGCGAAAGGATCGAGATAGCAGTGTGCCAACACCTCTCCATTCCGGCTCAGTTCAAATAGGCGAACATCCGGGTGATAGGTGTCAAACTCAGTCATCTCCCGTACCCTGACGTCAAACAGCCGTTCGGTTACAGTAAACAGCCCATCAAGCACACGCGGTAGCGGGAAGTAGGGGCGTAACTCTTGCTGGGATATATTGAATCGCTGTTGTTTGAGCTTTTCAGCGTAGTAGGTCAGATCCCAGGCTTCGAGTGTTTCCAGGCCAGCTTCCTGCCGAGCAAATGCCCGCAACTCCTCCAGCTCTCTCGCCGCCTGTGGACGACTACGCTGTGACAGATCTTCGAGAAACTGCACAACTTGGTCGGTGGACTGAGCCATCTTAGTCGCCAAAGAGTATTCTGCGTAATTGTTGAAACCCAGTAGCTGAGCTAACTCAAGACGCGCCGTCAGGATTTTCTGCATCAACTCGGTGTTGTCCCAGTCACCTGCTCTCGGCCCCTGATCGGAGGCACGTGTAGCGTAGGCAGTGTAAAACTCCTCGCGCAATGCACGGTTTTCGCTATGCAGCATGACCGCGTGATAGACTGGGAAGTCCAGTGTCAGAACCCAGCCCTCCAACTCTCGCTCAGCGGCGGTACTCTTAGCCGCCTGACAGACGTGCTCTGGGAGACCCACCAAATCACTCTCTTCAGTGATCTGCTTGACCCAGCCCTGGGTTGCATCCAGCACGTTCTCAGAAAACTTTGTCGTGAGTTCCGAGAGTTGCATCTGCAATTCTGCATAACGTTGTTTCTGAGCGGGTTCCAAACCGATACCTGCCAGACGGAAGTCTCGAAGTGAGTTAGTAATCACTTTCTTCTGTGGAGTACTTAATTTGGTGTAAGCATCGGTCGCAGCGAAGGCTTCGAACGCTCTGAAGAGGCTCTCATTCTGACCCAATTCGGTAAAGTAAGCTGATAGTTTTGGCAGGCAGGCGTTGTAGGCTTCACGCATCTCGTCTGAGTTACGCACAGCGTTTAGGTGAGAGACTGGAGACCAGGCTTGTGCGAGCTCATCATTGAGCTGTTCCAGTTCGCCTACCAGACTCTCCCAACTCTCCATCGGCTGCTCAACCAGTTCTGCAATCCTTTGACGATTACGAGCCAGCAGTTCCTCAACGGCAGGCACCACATGTTCAGGTTTAATTGCACTGAATTGCGGCAGTGTACTCGGGGTCAGCAGTGGGTTTGTCATCAGGGTCTCCGGCAGCCTAGGAATCAACTATCTTTACTATAGAATGGGGGGCACAGATCACATATTCAACCTGGGAGTTCGAATGAAGCTGCGACCATTTAGGGGTATCAAGCCAAAACTAGGTGAGCGGGTGTTTGTTGATCCAAGCGCCGTTGTCTTAGGTGACGTTGAACTGGGGGAGGACTCCTCCGTATGGCCGCTTACCGTCATCCGCGGGGATATGCACCACATACGCATTGGCAAACGTACCAATGTTCAGGATGGCTCCATTTTACATATCACCCATGCCAGTGAGTACAACCCCGAGGGCTATGCTCTGAGCATTGGCGATGAGGTCACCATAGGTCATCAGGTGATGCTGCACGGCTGCAGCATCGGTAACCGCGTGCTAATCGGTATGTCGACAACCATCATGGATGGAGCCGTGGTAGAGGATGACGTCATCATCGGAGCAGGCTCTCTAGTGCCTCCGGGCAAACGATTAGAGAGCGGCAAGCTGTATGTTGGGCGTCCAGTTAAATCTGTCAGAGAGCTATCATCGAAGGAGCTTAGCTTTTTCAGTTACTCCGCAGGCAATTACGTCAAACTCAAGGATGAGCACCTGCAGGAGGAGTGGGCCCATCTCAACGGATGAGCTACACAACCTGTCAATGCTGAAACTACCGAGAGCTGCCCGCTGCCGGTTCAAGCTTTAGCCTTGGCAATCTCACGCAAGCGTTTAACCACTTCGGCTCCAACCGAGCGCTGAGTGAAGCTACCATCAGCCTTAGTCCGGCCTGCACTGCGACCCGTCAGGATCTCAAGACACTGATCAACCGTCGCCACGGAGTAGATCGCGAACAAACCTTCACGTACCGCATCGACGACCGACTGCTTCAGCATTAAATGGCGAACATTAGCCTGAGGGATAATTACCCCCTGACGCCCCGTAAGACCGCGACTCTCGCAGAGACGGAAGAACCCTTCGATCTTCTCGTTGACGCCACCTATGGCCTGAACCTCACCATACTGGTTGATTGAACCGGTCATAGCGAAGCTCTGCCTAATCGGTATATCGGTCAGTGCTGAAATAAGCGTGCAGATCTCAGCCATCGACGCACTATCACCATCGATGTAGCCATAGGACTGCTCCATGGCGATACTGGCTGAGAGCGTCATGGGGAAATCTTTGGCATATCGATGACCCAGGTATCCCGACAAGATAAGAACCCCCTTAGAGTGGATTGGCTGACCCAGTGTCACCTCGCGCTCGATATCAACAATACCGCGACTGCCCGGGTGGACCGTCGCGGTAATCCGTGCCGGAGTACCGAAACTGACGTCACCAACCTGGAGCACCGTTAGCCCGTTCGACTTACCCACTGCTTCACCATCTGTGTCGATCAGAACCGTTTCATTGGTGATCCCGTCCTGTATCTTCTGTGCCAAACGTCCTGTGCGGCGCTCTTTCGCTTCCAGCGCCTCCTCTACGTGCTCCGACGCGATCAGCTTGGCTCCATCTACCTTGCGCCGATAATCCGCCTCGCATAGCAGATCCTTTAGCTCACCAATGTGGGTCGACAGCATCTCCTGATCACCTGCTAATCGAGAGCTGTGCTCGACAAGCCGTGCAACACCGCCACGGGTTAAGTGTGCTAAGCGCTCCTCACTCGCCAGAGTCTTCATCAGACGCGCATAGTGACGGATCGTCTGTGGTGTACGCTGAACATCCTCTTCAAAATCGACAACAACGCGGAACATCTTCTCAAAATCGTGATCGAGATCCTGTAACAGATAGAAGGTGTCGCGGTTACCGATAAGCACTATCTTGACCTGCAACGGGACTGCCTCAGGATCCAAAGTGATAGTGCTGATGCCGGTATACTCACTGGCTGGGTTCTCAATACGGATCTCATGTGCCTTGAGTGCGCGCTTGAGGGCACCATAGACAAAGGGTTGCTCAAACAGCTTTTCCGCTTCAATCACCAGATACCCCCCGTTCGCGCGGTGCAGAGCCCCTGCGCGGATCAGGCGGTAGTTGGTAACCATTGCTCCCATTTCAGAATTGTATTCGATGCGCCCGAAAAGATTCTCGTAATTAGGGTGTGCCTCATAGACCACCGGCGCCCCTTTGGTCTTCTCATTGTCAACCAGCAGGTTGACGCCATAGTTCTCATCCATAAAGCTGCGGCGGGCCGCTTCGGATTTGTTCTCGAAAATCCCCTCGGCGATTAGTTCCCCGGCGTTACGCACCAGATCGCGTTCAACCTCATGTAGATAATGCCCCACACCGGTATGGTTGGAGAATCGTTCACTGACTTCTGAGAAGAGTGGTTGAAGCGCAACTCGGGCGGTATCTCTGTCGAGGTAACGCAGCGCTTCGGCCGCCTCACGCCGCCACTTGGGTAGTTCGGTCAGCTCCTCATTAAGTAGCTCTTCAAGCTCTACTATATGCTTGGAGAAAGCGTCCCGAATCTCTTCGGGAAGCGCGGAGAAGACCGCCTCATCAATCGCCTGACCCTCTGCCACAGGAGTAAAGCCAATAGTGCCGGCATCACGGTACACAGCAATGGAATATTCACGTGCTTTGCGTTCAACGGCCTCCACGGCGCCATCGTAACGTCGGTTAAAATCACGCTCGATCTGCGACTTCTTGCGCTGATACGAGGGGCTTTCAAACGCTGCAGGTAACTCCGTCAACACCCTATCCATCAGCTTACCAATCTCTCGCCGGAGTTGAGTCGCCTTTCCTGCAGGCAGTTTTAGCGCCAACGGGTGACGACTGTCGTTGATATTATTCAGATAACACCAGTCTTGCGGCTTGCGCTGCTTCTTAGCGACATTACGTAAACTCTCCATGGCAAAGGAGAAACGCCCGGTATGGGGGGTACCCATCACAAAGAGGTTATAGCCGGGTCGGTCCATGCCAACGCCAAACTCCATTGCGTCGAGCGCGCGCTCTTGGCCGAAGAATCCAGTAAAAGGTTCGAGAGTTTCAGTGGTTTTAAATGGGAGGTAGTCGGTTTCGCAGACGCGATAAAGTTGATCGATGCTCAGGGGGGCGTGCTTTTCCATGCGCGGTTCCAATCATCAGGCGTTGTTCCCTAAGACTGATAGCCGCGCAGGGTTAAGTCAAATTAATTCCCGGATATTTCTGCTCGGAGTTGAGCCAATAATTCGGTTGTCTCTGGACGGACACCGCGCCAGATTTGGAATGCATCAGCAGCCTGTTCCACCAACATTCCCAATCCATCCACAGAGCGCGCACCCAAACCGGCGGCCCAAGCACAAAAAGGCGTCTGCTTTGGGCTGTACATCATGTCATACGCTAAAGTCTGACCTGACACACTGCCTGAAGGAACCGGCGGCAAGTCGCCCGCCAGACTGGCCGCAGTGCCATTAATGATCAGATCAAAAGCGGGAGCAGGAATCTCCTCAAAGCGGCTTACGATAATTCGCTCATCGGCGAACAGCTCCTTCAGAGCTTCTGCCTTGGTCAGCGTGCGGTTAGCAAGCACTAACTCACGAATGCCAGCATCGAGCAGCGGCAAAATCACACCCCGTACGGCCCCCCCAGCACCTAGGAGTAGAATACGAGCCCCACTAAGATCAAATCCGAGATTATTCTGCAGATCTGCCACGAGACCAGAGCCGTCGGTATTATCACCACAGATCTCACCTGCATCGTTGATCGAGAGCGTATTTACAGCCCCTGCCAGCTCTGCCACAGCAGAACGCCGTTGTGCAAGCTGCCAGGCGAGCTCCTTGTGCGGCACGGTTACATTCGAACCCTTGATCTGACCCGTGGTTAAAAGCTCACGCATCGTCGACATAAACGCCTCAGACTCGAGCTTAAACGCTCTGTACGTCAGGTCCTGCTGACACTGCTTCGCAAACGCAGTGTGTATGCGCGGTGACAGGCTATGTCCAACCGGGTTACCGGTGACCTGATAAAGGTCTGTCATACTGCCTCTCCTAACCAGTCACGAGATTGCAGGAAATAATCGGTAAGCCGGGCCTCTGGCGAGCCAGGCTCTGGTGCCCAGTTATAGTCCCAGCGCACCTGCGGCGGAAGCGACATGAGAATCGACTCAGTCCGGCCACCTGTTTGCAGGCCAAAAAGGGTGCCACGATCAAATACCAGATTAAATTCGACGTAGCGTCCGCGACGATGGAGCTGAAAGTCTCGCTCTCTCTCTCCGTAGGCATCACTCTTACGACGTTGCACGATAGGAAGGTAGGCCTCAACATAGGCATCTCCAATAGAGCGCATAAGGGCAAAGCTCTGATCGAATCCTAACTCATTTAAGTCGTCAAAGAAGAGACCTCCAATACCGCGTGGTTCGCCCCGGTGCTTGAGGTAGAAATACTCGTCACACCACTTCTTGTAACGCGGGTAAATATCTTCGCCAAAGGGCGAGCAAGCCGCTTCAGCCACCCGGTGCCAGTGAATACAGTCCTCTTCGTTACCATAATAGGGGGTCAGGTCGAACCCCCCACCAAACCACCAAACCGGATCTTCACCCTCCTTCTCGGCGATGAAGAAGCGCACATTGGCATGTGAAGTGGGAATCATCGGATTTTCAGGGTGCATGACCAAGGAAACACCCAGCGCTTCAAAGTCACGACCTTTTAACTCCGGTCTATGTGCTGTTGCTGAAGCTGGCATCTGGTTACCGTGAACGTGAGAGAAGTTCACCCCTCCTTTCTCAAATACTGAGCCGTTTTTAATCACCCGACTGCGTCCACCGCCACCCTCAGGGCGATCCCAAGAGTCTTCGATAAACTCAGCACCACCATCCTCAGCTGCAAGCGCCTTACAGATTCGGTCCTGTAGATCGAGTAGGTAGGTTTTTACCTCTGTTACACTGGGTTTACTCATTCAAAAACTCTCCAGAAACGCGTTTAACTCACTCAAGTTTTAAGGCTGATTGCTTCGCGAATGACAGAGGGCGACCCTCTTCAAACCAATAGATCCGCTACAGCAAAAAGACCCTTTGTCCGAAGTGAGTATTCACTCTTACAATTGTTAGCGAATACTTACATACTTTACAGTTGACTGAAGCAGAGGCACCGAATCTGACATTGAGCGCCATCTTCAGTGAATGCCCACCAACATTCAGTGCAATCAAACTGCAGTCACCCTCAAACTAATACAGGACAAGACCCTCAGGGTCGGAACCCGGCAGGTATTCGTATCCAGCCGGGTGTCGACGACGCGTTACCCCTGCATTGAGGTCAAACTTATTCACAGCTGCTCAACTTGAGCCCCCTGCGAAGTAACTACAGCTAACTTATTTTCTAGCGGACGATTTTCAGTTCCCGCCGATTTTCGCAGCAGCTTGCGCATAGGGACAATTATTTTACCCTGATTTTAATAGTCTTCTGCTCGCGGTCTCTGCCAAGTTCACCATAGTCAAAATTAACTCAACCTAGGCGTTGCGAAAATACCGCCCGGCGTGCCGAAAGATAGCGCCGCGAAGCTCGAGACGTGCCAATTCTACCTGTAACCGATTCAGCTCCATGCCACTGACATCTGCAAGCTCATTCAGCGTCAGCGCTGACGCCCCGATAGTCTGCAAGAGCGGGCTTTGCACTGTATCAGGGCTATGGCTACTGACTGCTCGCACCGGACAAATATTACGCAACTCTTTATGCAGGCTGTTAAGTATATCCTCTGGGGATTCAACAAGCATCGCCCCCTGTTTAATCAATTGATGGCAACCGCGAGCCTGCATATTTGAGATAGCCCCAGGTATGGCAAAGACCTCACGCCCCTGACTCAACGCTAAGCTGGCGGTAATGAGAGACCCACTTTTTAGGTCGGCCTCAACCACCAATGTGCCCAACGCCAGTCCCGAGACCAGTCGATTACGCTCCGGAAATCGCCAAGGCTCTAACTGGGTGCCCGGTGGATTTTCCGTTAAAAGCAGACCACCCGAGCAGAGAATCTGATCCGCTATGCGCTGATTAGCCCGCGGGTATATTGGGCCGGGACCATTTGCCAACACCGCGCTAGTAGCCGTATTTCCCAGCAAAGCACCCTCATGTGCTGAGGCGTCCACACCCCGCGCAAGTCCACTGACCACACCCACTCCCCAGTCGGACAAGTGCTTAGCAAATCGCTGAGCTAATTTACGCCCCAGAGGAGTGGCTTTGCGGCTTCCCACGATTGCAATTTGAGGTTCGTCCAGCGCTTTGAGATCTCCCTTGATATAGAGGATCAACGGCGGATCAGGAATCTGTTTTAGTTGCTGTGGAAAGCCTTGATGACTTGGAGTGAGTATTTGCCAGCCCAACTCCTCAACCTGATGCTTTAGCTCTTTTGCACGAGGTAATAGGTCGTTCTGAGACGCAATCAAACGTTGCAGTTCAGGAAAATGATGTTGAACTGGTAGCGCTGTTTCAGCAATGCCAAACAGCGCGGTTGGCGCTCCGGAAATGTGCAGTAGCGCCTGTTTTTGCTTGCGTGATATTGGCAACAGCGCCAGCTGTAACCAATCGAGGAGATCGGACATGGTCCATCCTTGGATTCCGTGCGCCCCATCCATGGGGCGCGACTTAAGTTAGAAGCAGTTTAAATTAAGGCAGACGAAGCTCGTCGCCTACTTTCATCACATCCGTCGCACGCATGATCAGCGCGTAACTGACCTTATCGAAGGCTTTGAAGATCATCAGCTCTCCAGCGCGCTCCGAGGGGAGGCGAACTGTTTCACCATTAATCGGATCACGAACCTCCTCTCCCTTGGTGAAAACAGCATATACATGCCCTGCCTCCAAACCCTCACGCAGACCTGCATTGATTGTGACCGCATCAAACTGCCCGATATTGGCCACCCCACCCAATACACTAAGGATGACGGCATCATCTAGAATCGGACCTGCTCTCGGTGTGAAGATAGATTCGATCAGCTCTTCAGATCTCGGAAGCACACGGTCGCGAACGCGAACCTCTTCGACTGTGTTCGTCAAATCCAAAGAGAGCACGTCCGCATCACGCGCAGTAACCAAGGTGTCGCCCACTTTGAAAAGTTCATAACCCAGCAGTTCGTTATCAAACGGGTCGCGGTACTCTCTCGCAGGACGGTAGATGCTCTGCTGGCGCAGGTCACTCACTAACTCACCGCGAGCATAAACACGGTCACCTGCACCGGCGATAATACGCTGGTTCTTCCCACCTAAAACATAAGGGGCACGGTCAAGCAGATCCTCATCAACAACGCGGTTATCGTTCAAGAATGCAGCGATGTCACGTAGCGAGATAGTAGGTATTGCATCTTCCAGAGGTGTTACTTTCGCCTTAGGACCAGTGTCTCGTTTGAGTCCAAGGCAAGGCTGTCCGTCGCACCAGTAGAGATAGATGATATCGCCCGGATAGATGAGGTGCGGATTGTATATCTGATTATTCATATCCCAGACTTCAGGCCAGAGCCAGGGACTACGCAAGAATCGCGCAGAGATATCCCAGAGGGTATCTCCTTTCACCACAACGTACTCCTTGGGGTGATCGTCGCGCAACTGAATCACATCGCCCTCTGTTTTAACGTGGCTCTCGGCATACGCAGGCACACCAAAAGAGAGCACAACTGCTAACAGTGATCCAAGCAGGTATCGCATAGTAAGTCCTTTCAATTTCCAGGCGCGTATATCAGACCAAGCCTCATGCCGGGCGTACACACATTGCAATGCTTTATGAGTATAATAGTCCAAATTTCCAGATTGTAAGCGCGACACAAAGTGGTAGCGCGAAATAGAGATAAGTTAAAAGATGGCACTACTAAATATCCTTGAGTTTCCTGACCCACGTTTGCGCACCATCGCAGAACCGGTCGATCAGGTAGACGATGAGATCCGCAAACTTGTCGACGACATGTTTGAGACGATGTACGAAGCACCCGGAATCGGTCTGGCCGCTACTCAGGTTAATGTTCACAAACGTATTGTGGTTATAGATATCTCTGAAGATAAGTCAGAGCCTCTAGTCCTGATCAACCCGGAATTTGAGATTCTGACTGATGAACAGGAGCAGATGCAGGAGGGTTGTCTTTCAGTACCTGGCTTCTACGAAAGTGTCGAGCGCCCAAACCGTATCCGTCTTAAAGCGCTAAACCGCGACGGCGAACCCTATGAACTTATCGCCGAAGAGCTTTTAGCGGTCTGTATTCAGCACGAACTGGATCACCTCAATGGCAAGCTGTTCGTTGACCACATCTCACGCCTTAAACGCGATCGAATCCGCAGTAAACTCGAGAAAAAACATAAGCTTGAGGCGACTCGCGCTTAACTCTTACCAAGCAACTAACAGGTTTGCGACGCAAACCTGTTTTTGTTTCTGGAGCGTTATCAGATGGCACCACCACGAATCATATTTGCAGGGACTCCCGACTTTGCCGCCACACACCTGGAAGCCCTATTGCAGGCCAGTATCCCTATTTGCGCAGTCTATACCCAACCTGATCGGCCCGCTGGGCGAGGTCGCAAACTGCAACCCAGCCCGGTAAAACAGTTAGCGCTGAAGCACGGAATTGAAGTTCGCCAGCCTATTACACTTCGCAACGAAGAGACTCAGGCGGAGCTCGCAGCACTGAATGCAGATTTGATGATTGTGGTCGCTTACGGTCTGATCTTACCGCAAGCGGTGTTGGATTTACCTCGCCTTGGGTGCGTCAATGTCCACGCGTCTATTCTGCCGCGTTGGCGCGGAGCAGCGCCGATTCATCGCGCTTTGCTGGCAGGTGACAAGGAGACCGGCGTCACACTCATGCAGATGGAAGCGGGACTGGATACAGGGCCGATGCTTGCAACAGTCAGCACAGCAATCAGCGCTTCAGAGACCAGTGGTGAGCTACATGACCGGTTAGCGCAACTGGGCAGCGACTTGCTGGTAAAACAGTTACCGGCTCTGCTTCGGGGTGAACTGAGTGCAGAGAAGCAGAACGATGAGCTGGCCAACTATGCTGACAAACTGGAGAAGCAGGAGGGCGCAATCGACTGGAAACAAAGTGCCGATCAGATTGCACGACAGGTACGTGGCCTCAACCCTTGGCCCGTGGCCTATACCCAACTCGACCAAGCAACCATCCGCATCTGGATGGCGGAGGCTGACTCACAAATAACTCACGCTACTCCAGGTATGATCGTTGAATCATCAAAATCTGGAATTGCCGTGGCCTGTGGAACAGGTCGTCTGTGGATAAAAATGTTGCAGTTACCCGGAAAAAAGGCGACTGAAGCCGCTGCACTGCTAAACTCCAGTACACACCCATTCCAGACAGGCACAAGCTTTGAGTGATACGCTGAATCTTCGCGCTCAGGTAGCGCGCACCTTGCTCCCGCTATTGCAGCAGCAGGGCTCACTCTCAACAGTGCTGCCGACTGCACTGAGCCGCACAGCAGAGAGAGATCGCGCGCTGATGCAGCAGATCTGTTATGGCACACTGCGTTTCTGGCATCGCTACGACGCGCTGGCGAGCTTGATGCTGCGCAAACCCTTCCACCCGGACGAGCAAATAGTTCAAGTCCTGCTTAACGCTGCGCTCTATCAGCTACATCAACTCAGCGTGCCAGACCACGCTGTAATCAATGAGACGGTCGAGGCCTGTAAACAACTGGGCAAACCCTGGGCGGGTAAATTGCTTAATGCAATTCTTCGCCGTTATCAACGTGAGAGTAGCGATCTACTGAAGCAGGCCGATTCGCTAGACGCCTTTCGCTTTAATCACCCGCCGTGGATGCTAGCAAAACTGGAGCACAACTGGCCAGAACAGTGGCTACAGATCCTGTCAGCTAACGATCAATCGCCCCCGATGTGCCTACGTGTAAACCGCCAAAGAGTTGATCGCGAGGGTTATTTGAAGCTTCTCTCAGCTGCCGGTATTGGCGCTCGGGTTGGCGAATACAGTCCAGATGCCATCTACCTTGAACAGCCTCTGCCTGTGGATAAATTGCCTCAATTTGATGCTGGCTGGGTCTCCGTACAGGATGAAGCAGCGCAACTCGCTACGCAGCTAATGTCCCCTGAGCCGGGTATGCGGATATTAGACGCCTGCGCTGCTCCGGGTGGCAAGCTCTGCCATCTGTTGGAGCACTGCACAGATCTGCGCATCGAAGCGCTGGAGCTTGAACCACGCCGCGCAGTAAGGATTACCGAGAACCTTAATCGGCTTGGACTGCAAGCACCGGTAAAAATTGGCGATGCCAGCGATAGAATCTGGTGGAACGGAGAACCCTATGACCAGATTCTACTTGATGCCCCCTGCAGCGCCACCGGCGTTATCCGACGTAATCCCGACATAAAAATACTACGTCGTAATGAAGATATACTCGATCTTGCCGCACAGCAGTTGGCGATTTTGACCAATCTATGGGGTATGCTTAAACCCGGTGGCACAATGGTTTACGCCACCTGCTCTATTTTCCCCCAAGAGAATGAGCGGATAATCGAGCGGTTTCTGAAGATTCAGCCTGACGCTCGCCCTGTTCCGATAGAAGCGTCTTGGGGACTTAATCGGACCTTTGGTCGGCAGCTGTTTCCGCAAACAGATGGACATGACGGATTTTTTTATGCGCGCCTAGAGCGCATGCAGGAGGCTTAGGTAGCAGATGAATGTCGTTATTCTTGGCGCAGGTCAGGTTGGTGGCTCACTTGCTGAACACCTCGCTAACGAGTCCAACGACATCACCGTTGTCGACACCGACGGCCCACGCTTGCGAGAGTTGCAGGACCGCCTGGATATCCGTACCGTCGAGGGAGCTGCCTCCTTCCCCAGCACACTTGAACGTGCCGGCGCACGTGACGCTGATCTTCTCATCGCCGTTACAAACAGTGATGAAATTAATATGGTTGCCTGCCAAGTAGCGACCACACTCTTCAAGGTACCTAAGCGCATTGCGCGTGTTCGAGACCACGACTATCTGGTGAATAATCGCCAACTCTTTACCGATGGCGCTATCCCAATTGATGTTTTAATCAGTCCCGAAGAGCTGGTGACGCAACACGTTAAACGGATGATCGAACATCCGGGCGCGTTGCAGGTACTGGATTTCGCTGAGGGTCACGCACAACTTGTTGCAGTAAAAGCCTACTATGGTGGCCCGCTGGTCGGCCGTGAAATTGCGGTATTGAGGGCGCATATGCCCAATGTAGATACACGTGTAGCGGCGATTTTCCGACAGGACAGACCGATTATACCAACGGGCGAAACGGTCATCGAAGCGGATGACGAAGTCTTTTTTATCGCAGCTTCTAAGGATATTCGGGCCGTTATGGGTGAGTTACGTCGCCTCGACAACCCTTACAAACGTATCATTATTGCTGGTGGCGGTAATATCGGTGCTCGCCTAGCTGAATCGATTGAGAACCAATATCAGGTGAAGATCATTGAACGTAACCTCGGTCGGTGCCAGCAGTTGTCACGTGATCTGCACAACTCCATTGTGCTTCATGGTAGCGCCTCGGATCGCGAACTGCTGCTGGAGGAGAACATAGAGGATACGGATGTCTTCTGCGCACTCACCAATGATGATGAAGCCAATATCATGGCGTCTATGCTCGCAAAGCGTATGGGCGCCCGTAAAGTGATGACTCTAATCAATAACCCAGCTTATGTAGACCTTGTACAGGGTGGCGTTATCGATATCGCTATATCACCCCAACAAACTACGATTGGTGCGCTACTGACGCATGTTCGTCGTGGCGACGTAGCGGCAGTTCATTCACTGCGTCGTGGAGCGGCTGAAGCCATCGAGGCCGTCGCCCACGGTGACCGTATGAGTTCCAAAGTGGTTGGCCGAATGATCGAAGAGATCAAGCTCCCAGAAGGGGCCACCATTGGTGCCCTAGTGCGAAATGACCAGGTACTGATCGCTCATGATGATGTTGTTATTGAGGATGGCGACCACGTCATTCTCTTTCTGGTAGATAACAGGCGCATCGGCGAAGTAGAGAAGCTCTTCTCCGTCGGCCTGCACTTCTTCTGAGGCAGATATGCATTTTCGGGTCATTTTAAAAATCCTGGGTATTCTACTGATGATTTTCAGTGTCACCCAGATTCCCCCGGCTGTCATATCTCTTTACTACAACGATGGCAACCTTAACGCTTTCATCGGTGGTTTTGCTATCACACTGCTGACGGGATTCTTTATCTGGCTACCTGTAATGCGCGTTCGTCAGGAGTTGCGTACCCGTGATGGGTTTCTCATTACCGTCCTGTTTTGGAGCGTGCTGGGTTTCTTTGGCGCCCTGCCTCTGCACTTTGACGAGGCACTCGCGCTTAGCTTCACAGACGCCATCTTCGAATCGGTCTCCGGGCTGACAACCACCGGGGCCACCGTCATCACCGGCCTTGATGACCTACCCCGATCGCTACTCTATTACCGCCAGCAACTTCAATGGCTAGGTGGCATGGGTATCATCGTGCTAGCCGTTGCCATACTGCCGATGTTGGGGATCGGTGGCATGCAGCTCTACCGTGCTGAGACGCCTGGGCCGGTGAAAGATTCAAAACTGACGCCACGGATTACAGAGACTGCTAAAGCTCTGTGGAACATCTACCTGACGTTGACAGTCGCTTGTGCACTTGGCTACTGGGCAGCCGGTATGACACTGTTTGATGCTATTTGTCACAGCTTTGCAACGGTCGCCATTGGTGGTTTCTCAACTCACGACGCCAGCATAGGATACTTTAACAGCCCTCTGATTGAGTCGATCGCGATCTTCTTTATGGTGATTTCGGGTATCAACTTTGGACTACATTTTGCTGCTTTTCGTCAACGTACTCTGACGCACTACTTTGTCGACCCTGAGTTCAAATTCTACCTTTTCCTTCTGCTATCGGTATCCATGATCACACTCTTTGTACTTGATCTTACGGAAACCTACCCGCCTATCGAGTCATTGCGCAAGTCGGTATTTATGGTGGTCTCTATTGCGACCACTACAGGGTTCGCTGTAGCAGACTTCGCGCACTGGCCTGCGATGCTACCTTTCATGCTCTTTGTTGCCGCCTTTGCAGGAGGCTGTGCGGGATCTACCGGAGGAGGAATGAAAGTTATCCGGGTACTGTTGATCCTCAAGCAGGGCTACCGCGAGATTGTGCGACTGATCCACCCCAATGCAATTATGCCAGTGAAACTGGGCCGACGTCCGATCTCGTCGAAGGTACTGGAGGCCGTCTGGGGATTCTTCTCGGTCTATCTAATCGTTTTCGTTCTGATGTTGATTGCTCTCATGGCGACTGGCTTAGACCAGGTCACTGCTTGGTCGGCGGTTGGTGCCACCCTCAACAACCTGGGCCCAGGTTTGGGTGATGTCTCAGCCAACTACGGCGGTATTAACGACACCGCTAAGTGGATATTGGTGCTGGCAATGCTGCTTGGACGCTTAGAGGTATTTACACTACTCGTTCTTCTAACACCCGCTTTCTGGCGCCGATAGGCGCCGTGCACAGAGATCGACCGCACCTGCTCCGGAATTTTGATGTATAATGCGTCGCTAATTTTTTGAGCAATTTTTGCATAGATACTGACCTCCGAGGGATACTCTCGTGAATGACATCACTAAACCGGATGTAAAAACCTTTCAGGGACTGATTCTTGCTCTGCAGCAGTACTGGGCAGACAAGGGTTGTGTCATCGTTCAACCACTGGACATGAACGTCGGCGCAGGTACCTTTCATCCTGCCACCTTCCTGCGTGCGATAGGCCCAGAGAACTGGAACTCCGCTTATGTGCAGCCCAGTCGCCGTCCGACAGATGGCCGCTACGGTGAGAATCCAAACCGTCTACAGCACTATTATCAGTTTCAGGTAGTGATGAAACCTCATCCCGACAACTTCCAGGAGCTCTACCTCGGATCTCTTGAACACCTGGGCTTTGACCTTCTTATCCATGACGTGAGATTTGTAGAGGACAACTGGGAATCACCCACCCTAGGCGCTTGGGGCCTGGGTTGGGAGATCTGGCTAAACGGCATGGAAGTGACTCAATTCACTTACTTCCAGCAGGCCGGTGGTCTTGAGTGTTACCCCGTAACGGGGGAGATTACTTACGGCTTAGAGCGGTTGGCGATGTACATCCAAGAAGTTGATAGTGTCTATGACCTGATCTGGAGCAAAAGTCCGGACGGCAGTGTTGTGACCTACGGAGATGTCTTCCACCAAAACGAAGTTGAGATGTCGACCTACAATTTCGAGCAGGCTGATGTACCGAAATTGTTTGAAGATTTCGAGCATTACGAACGCGAGTGCGAAAAGCTACTGGCCGCGAAATTGCCGCTTCCTGCTTATGAAATGGTACTGCAAGCGTCTCATACGTTTAACCTTCTTGATGCACGACATGCAATCTCCGCGACTGAACGTCAGCGTTACATTCTAAGAGTCCGAACTCTTGCTCGAGGCGTTGCTCAGGGCTACTTTGATTCGCGCCGGGCTGCTGGTTTTCCGCTCGCTGAGGCGGGCATCCGCCAAGAAGTAATGGCATCACTGGAAGGAGCTGAGTGATGAGCACAGGTGATTTTCTATTTGAGCTGGGTACTGAAGAGCTGCCACCGACGGCGCTCAAAACACTCTCAATCGCACTGGGCGATTCGATTGAGTCACAACTTAAA
>Ga0102951_1000160_pt1 | contig 22943 bp, 15 predicted proteins | sample SalPonA_B_H2O_MG_FD_78507 | JGI IMG/M metagenome (GOLD analysis project Ga0102951, IMG submission 78507) | Water microbial communities from South San Francisco under conditions of wetland restoration - Salt Pond MetaG R2A_B_H2O_MG | ecosystem: Environmental > Aquatic > Non-marine Saline and...
ATCCAGATGGTGTTATCGTTATTAAGCTGAATTCTGAGTGGATTTACGACTTCAAAAGCATGAATAGCACACTTCCGCTATCGGAACTTGAAGCGACATCTAACGAGTATTTCAAACACATGGTTAAAATCCTGAATCAACATTCAGAAAGCTATGATGATTTAGAAATTCCGGAAGATTGGATAGAAGAATATCGTGAAGGAAACAGATCTACTGGTAAAGTACGTAGTAAGGAAGTAATTCCTTACAAAGAACTGTTTGGAGATAACGATTGCGTTGGATTTGGAATGTCAGAGGGTACTGTACGTAAGATTTTGGAAGAAGGTAAAACTGTAGTATACGGTGCTAGTGAAGATGACGATAAGCTTAAAGAGATGTATAAATTCTTACTGAGCTACACACGTCGAGTAGATACCACAGGATATGTACGCAGTCTTAAAGACTACAGGTTTATCAAGATCTCTAAAGCCCGTATGAAGCTCTTTGAGAATGATAAGAAAGCTATCCACATCCAAGAATTTGGTAATAGAATGTACAGTAAAATTGCTCGTAATCTTGCCATGTCTTCTGAAGTGCGTGCTTATTCTAGCCATGCTGAAATAGAACCAGTAGTACAAAAATTTAATGCACGTTTTACCAACGCTAACTCCGTGATTCGTGCTTTTAAATTTGAAGTTGATACTGATAATCAGTACCTTACGTATAAAGGTAAGCAGTATAGAATCGCAGAAGTGATTGAGGAAATCAAACGTTATAACGAGACGTACTCAATGCTTGAATTTGTACCTGCTGCTGGATTTAGATCTGGTAATGAAATGCACGAGAAAGTGAAAAACTATTTAAACTTAATTGAATTTAACTCTAAACTAAAACACTATGCCTAGAGTATTTGCCCTACGTAGCGGGCTTACAGTTACGTTGAATGTCGAAGGTACTACTAAACAATTCGTTTGTACCAATGACGAAGAAGCTAAGGACTTATTCTCTAACATCTATGAGCTGCGTAATGCAGCTCTTGGTGGAGATCCAAAAGCCTTAGAAAACTTGATTGCAATGTCTGATCCAGGATATCGCATGAGAGATATCGCGAATCTTACTCGTGATAATGCAGGTAATTTCTATCTAGGGAATTACTCAGAACCCGTTCCAATGGGGTTAGTGTACAAAATCAAGGAATACGTAGACCTTGGGATTAGTGTCGCACCTTTGGAAAACTTCTGGAAGCTGTTAATGCTTAATCCAGACAAACATGTACGTACAAGCTTGTTCCAGTTTGCAGAGCGTTTCTCGTTCCCTATTACAGACAAGGGGTATTTCATTGCCTACAAATCTGTTGCATGGAAAGGAGAGTCTAATAAGGATTTAGCTCTTGCTGTAGCTAGTGAGTACATCTACAAGAAAGCAGCTGGTTTGGATGTATCTAATATCCAAGTGTTCACTGTTGATGACGAGGTTGTATTCGTTTCAATTGGAGAAGATCAAGAGTACAAAACTGTTGAAGAGTTTATTGACTCTCATATAGAATATTCTCTTGAACCAATTGGTGCTGTAGCTCTTACACAAGCTATCGTAAACAAGTCTATTCCATCTGAGTGGGAATACAATGAGGACAATGGTACTTACTATGAGAAAGTAGCTGCAACTGCAGATGTCACTTATGAAGGTGCTTTGTCTGAGTTGTACACTTCGATTGTAGCTGGTATGGATTACGATGTGCCTACCTTTACAGACTGGCATACTCGTCAATCTACGATTAAGCTTGGAGAACCTATCTCAATGCCTCGTGAGAGCTGTGATAACAATCCTGACAACACTTGTTCGTCAGGTTTACATGTAGGTGCTCCTGGATATGTTTCTGGTTTCGGTGGGAATAATGATTCAAACTACATTCTCGCTTGTTTAGTATCTCCTATGAATGTTGTAGCTGTACCACACGATTACAACTTCGAGAAGATGCGTACATGTGAGTACTTGCCTTATGCAGTCTGTAAATTGAATGATGATGGTACTATCCGTGAGGTAGACACTCGTTACTTCGAGGATGACTATGCAGCTATTGAAGCAAGTGCATTGGATGAGCTTCTAAAAGAGTATGAAGGTCTGGACAAAGTTAAAGACGATCTTACTGTAGATGAGCTACAGGAACGCAAGTCTTTAATTCGTGAAAGACTGGTTGTTATCTCTTAACAGAGTTTGGTTAATTGTAGGGGAGAAGGTATCTTGCTTTCTCCCCTATTAATTTATAGCATATGAAAACAGAAGATTATTTTAAGTCACCACTGTACACTGAACTTCCACCAGTTCAGAAGATTAAAATGAGAATTAAATTCACTCTCTTAGAATTGATTTCTAAATGGTAAGAACTAAGAAGATTTGGGTGTTTGATTTTACAGCTAAGTTTCCGCAAAATCCTGAGAAGGTAGACGGAAGTGTAACTATAAAAACAAACTCTGAGAACGGCATAGAGTATGCTGCTAACATGGCTTTAAATAAAGTAGCCAAGCAGCTTAGAAAAAAGCATAGCCTTATTCAGTCCGTCATTACAATCAAAGAAAATCTAACGTATACCCCTTAAGTAGTATGTGGTTTTTGTATTGGGACGATTGGCAGAATGAACTTCTAGAGAGAGAGTTTTCTAAGAAACAACGTGAGCAATTAAAGTTTAGCAAAACAGATGAAAGCGATAGTAAGAAAATTCAAACATCTAAGGTATGTAGATCTGTACCTGAGCACTCTGAGATGGGAAATCATCAACGAGGCAATCAAGATGTCTAAGACTAAATCCTTAGAATCCGAGAGTCTTTTACACAAAGCAGACTTAATCAGGAAGTACGAACGAAGAATTAAACTATTAAAATTTTAGCATGGGATATTATGAAAGCAAAGATGTAAGCAACAGTTCGCTGAAGCACATCAACCCAGACGAAGGAGGTTCTGCAAGCTTGTTCTACAAGTGGAAGAACAATGAGCTTGATTCAGAGTCTAGCAAGAGTTTAGATTTAGGTACAGAGGTACACGAATACAAACTAGAACCTGAGAAGTTTACCACGCTTGCTGTAGCAATGCCTTCAGATACCATAAAAGGTATTATTGATGTAGTGTTTGCAGGAAGTGAAGGTCAACCCTTAGATGAATTGAAAGAAGAAATTCTTGACGCTGCAAATGATGTTGAGTACAGCATGAAGTGGAAAGATGAGACCCGTGTAAACAAAGTCATTGAGCAAGGTGCTGAATACTACAAAGCACTCCAAGAGTGCGAAGGTAAACGTATTGTAGACCACCAAACTATGAGTAAGCTTTACAACTGTGTACAGTCTCTTTCTCGCAACGAGTATGCAACAGAGCTTCTTGAATCAAAGAGCACCAACGAAGTCCAGTACGTCAACGAAAAAGAAGTATTCTTTGAGATGAAAGTACCGGGCACTGATCGAGTGATTAAAACTCGTAGTAAGTTGGATAGACTTCGAGTGAATACTGTAAACAAAACGTTTAGAGTGATTGACTTGAAGACTACATCTAAGCACATATCAAAATACAAAAGTGCATTCGAATACTACCACACGTATAGACAGGTAGCATTCTACAAACGTGCTGCTGAATCTCTATTAGGACCAGAGTTTACGTTTGAAGGAGCAGATATTGTAGCTGTAATGACCGTAGAACCGTATTTATCTCGTGTTTACGGCATTGAAGCTGACGATAAGTATATTGATAAAGGCGAGGCAGAGATAGACGATCTTATGACTCGTATTGATTTCCATACTCAAGCTCAAAACTGGGTTGATGATATGGAGGATGTGCAAGATAGAAGACAATTCAAACTAACCTTAGAAGAATAAACCAATGGTCAGTCACTTAGAATTAAGGGACATTGTATCTAACGCTAGAAAACTAGCGGAAAAAGCTACCAAAAAACAAGAAGAGTTAATTGCCAAAGGGAAGAGTGTATCGTGCAATATCAAGGGCACGGTATACTCTAAGCCCTATTGGGAAGGGACGCAAGAAGAATTTGTAAGTTACATTTTAAAAAAGTACTATGACAGCAGAGATTTTAGCACAGATCCGAGAGGAGTTATTAAATTCCGCGACTTCTATTCAGGAGTCTAAACAACCCGCTTACACGAATAACAGTGTAGACGTACTGACTAACTTTAAAAGCGTTTCAAAACGCTTAGGAATTAGTCCTATGGAAGTATGGGCAGTGTACTTCAATAAACATGTAGATGCCATCAATACCTATGTATCTACAAAGCAAGAGTCTGAACCTATAGAGTCGAGGTTTGCAGATATTATTAATTACTGCGTATTAGGTTTAGGCTTAATAACAGAAGATAATACTTTACCTTCAGGGAAAGATCCAAACCTTGAAATCTTTAAGAATTATCCCAACTATAGAAACTCTACCATAGACCCGTATCCATCTGTTAATCCATATCCAGTAGGAGATGAGTAAGATTGCACAGATATACGAGGAGTTTAAAGACGGAAGCAAGGATCCACACGGCACCACAATATCGGTGAAGAAGATTAAAACTAAGGATCAGCAGAGAGCTTTAAACATCTACATGGTAGAAGGCGGAGACACACGCCAGAGAATGGTCGGTCAATTTATTGAAGTGGGTGATGAAGTAATTTACTACAAGGTAGAGAATGAAAAAGACATCCACCGCAATACATTTAGCTGGACCATGCTGAAGTTTGTAGTGCCTTACGTTGACAAAGTAGTTTATGAAACAAACTTTGCAAAGTACACTGCAACACATCAGAAGATCGAAAGAGAGGGATTCTACGCTTCCTATAAGACAAACAACAGAGGTCTTATGGCTAAGCTCTTTTTACGTATTGAAGATTGGACCATAGAAGCACGAGATCCAAAGGATCAAAAGCGTATCGAACTATTAGGATACGAATGGTACAGAGTGCTTAAACCAGAGTTTCAATCTGCATACATGCAGGAGCTAGGAACATCACTAGTGAACCTACGCAAGAGAAGTGTAGTGTATCCGGACAACAACGAGATTTTCAATGCATACAAGTTTACTCCTTACAACAATGTAAAGGTGGTAATCTTAGGGCAAGATCCGTATCATGATGGAAGTGCTCATGGGTTAGCGTTCTCTATTAAAAGAAACCAATTCAAGGTACCACCATCTCTGCAGAACATTCTCAAGGAAATGGAGAACGACTTTGCAGATGGGTTTTATTTAAATGCTGATACGAATCTTGAACACTGGGCTAAGCAAGGTGTATTCCTGTTAAACACAGTTCTTACTGTTGAAAAGGGGCATCCTGCATCTCACTCTAAATTGGGATGGCAAAGGTTTACAAAAGCTACATTGGCTAGGCTACTGGAAAGACAAAACAGTGCGCACAGACCAATGGTATTTATGCTTTGGGGTAAACACGCTCAGTCGTATGAGAGTATGATCGATCACGAAAAGCATTTAGTGCTTAAAGCTGCACATCCATCACCATTTTCAGCCCACAAAGGCTTTATGGGATGTAAGCACTTTAGCAAATGCAATGAATTTTTAGAACGTACGAATCAAAATCCGATTATCTGGTAGGGGAGGCTTTGCTTCCCCTATTTTTTAGTTACATTTGAGTATGACCAAATCATTTAAATACGAAGTATCCGACTCTGTAGAGGTAGATGTAACTTATTCTCCACATGGAGGAGAAGTAGTTATTACAGCTATTCGATACAAGGATATTGATGTAAAGGAATTCGTATTTGAGGTCATGCCGTTTGAAGCTTCTGCAATTGAGGAAATGGCAATTACACACCATCTGCAGTCTGAAGACTTTTTCGAGTCAATAGACTAATATTTAACATTTTATGGACGAAAAACTGCTTGAACAGATCAAGCGGACTACCTGTGCTTTGGATAAAAGTCATTATCTTGAGGCTAAGAGTGGTTCCAGATCTGGGCTACGTATTACACGGAAAAGAAAAATTAAACGAATCAAAGGATGGACTCCCAAGTAACACTAGAAAACGTCGTTGTGTGGTCTATAGTGTTACTGTGGAATGGCTATTTAATCTACAAACACAGAAAAAGCAATGAAAACAACTTTTAAGGTAATCTGCAAAGGAATCACATACGGCACTTATAATGTACTTAATAGAGCCAGAGAACGTAGAGCATATCTTAAAACTCAAAATTACTCTGACATAGTGATTCGAGTAACCCAAGACGACGTTGATCCACGAAACCTTTAACACTAACAATGTCAAGTAAACTGCACAAGATAGTTGACACCAACAAAAGGTGTAAGCACATCAAAAGAGAAGGGGAGAGTTGCAGACTAAACAACAACTGCACCTATCCAGATTGTGAAATAGAAACCTTTAACAACAAAAGAGAAATGACTGAAGGAGACCAGAAGGAAATGGAGCTATTAAAAAGAGAGTTAGATCGATTCACAGAACTGCAGGTACACATACATAGAATAGCTCAAGAATGTGAAACAGATTCAGGACAAAATCTATGTGTTAAATTAATGGATTTTATCAGTCTTAGAATGAACACTTTAGCCGAAGATTCAAGCTATGAAAAACTTAATCGTAAAAACAATTAGTAAATGGATAAATTCTGTACCTATTTGTAAACAAGGTGGGGTATGCAATACCGAAGGAGTTATATACAAACGTGTTGAATGGCACGAACGTAAATTATTTCAAGGTGAACACAAACAAGTAGGAGCTTACTGCACTAAATGTATGCGAGACACAACCCAGTATCTGGAGTAAGAGGAGTGGTAAAATACTTATCTTTGTGATTTACAGGCTTATGCATAACTATAATTTCAAAGAGGGCGATACTGTATACTGTGGGTATGAGCGATTTACCTATTTAGGTAAAAGAGGTGGTACTGCTGTATTACGTAAAGAAGGTAGTACTCTTGATTATGGTAGACCACTAATAGATCTTAGACCAGAGCAATGAAAATCTACCGGTTAGACGTTTATAGGGTCGGAAAAGAGAAGAGATACTTTTGGGTGACTGAGGACGAGGATGGTAGCACCATTACTCTAACACCTTCAGAGTTCGCAGCGATGGTGATGGAACAAACACATAAGATAAAAAACAGATGAAAACCCCCAGCACTAACCTATTACTAGAATTAATGAAGAGAGACTTAGAAAAAGCAGGTATAGAGAATGACTAATAGAGAAGTACCCACACGATTTAAAGATGCTTTAAAGCTCATAGCACTTATCCAGTTAACCTTAGAGACGATGGATAACCTAAAGGGAAGCAAGATCTACAAGCAGAAGATTAAGATGCAGATGGCTGCACTAGAGAAAAGCCTAGAGAAGGTAATTGAAGAACCATTAAAATCGATTGATTCTGCAAACTACGAGCTGTTTAATCACATACAAAACAACATTGAGATGATTCTAACGCTCGATATTCACGATCTTGCACAGCTTAAAGTATTATTTGAAGACGAAAAACAGAAGACTAATGAACAACACGTTTGAAACACTGAAAAGCAATGTCCTAAACTGGGCAGAGCATAAGGGCATTACAGCTCCAGAGAACGCACCAAAGCAATTTCTAAAGGTAATTGAAGAGGTAGGTGAACTTGCAGCAGCAATGGCTCGTAACGACAAAGAAGAGCAGGTAGATGCTATGGGTGATGTACTAGTTACCTTGATCATTCTCTCAAAACAATTAGAGCTTGATCCTGTAGAATGTTTAGACACTGCGTACAATGTAATCAAGGACCGTACAGGTAAGACTGTAAATGGAGTCTTTGTGAAAGACAGCGAATAATTAATCGGGGGCTTTGCCCCCCTTTTTTCATGCCGATTCTTATGCGCAATCATTTGCCAAGATTCTGCGAAATAGCTCCTGTGGAGTGTACCTGTAAAAAACAGAAATGCACGAACAGGACAAAGCCAGAGAAAAAAAAGAAGGGGAGCAATTAGCTCCCCTTTACTTTTATAGTGAGTACAGTTTGTAGTACTGTGCTGACTGGTTGATGTGTTTGATTCGTTCAATCTGACCCAGAATTGGTATCATCTGTTTGACCCACATGGTAGCTTTACGCTCTCCGTAGTACATACCTCCTCTAAAGAACGCTTCTTCATGGTCAAATGCTTTCATCGTTACTACGTGACTCAGCAGCTTAAAGGATGATTCATACAAGCTCATCGATGCAATTGGAGAAGCCATGAGTTTCTTACCTTCATTGAAGATACCCCAAGGTAGGTAAGTTGAAAGTTCTGTATGAACTCTATCTGTCATGTGCAGCATTGCTCCAAGTACACGGCTGTCCTCATCATCATCTGCAAGACCAAACGCTAATCCGGCAAGGATACTTGATGCTACTAAGTACGTCATTTCCATCATAGTTCTACGGACGTTTGCTTTCTGCATATCTGAGAGATTGTTCCAATGCAGCTTAGCATTGTTCTCAAATCTTCTTAGATCCTTAAGAAGCTGTACACCGAAGTTGAAAGCACTTACATACATACCTTCGTCTGTCATGTCTCTTCTTTCGTTCCAGAAAGACTTACCCGCTTTAGAACCAAATCGTTTGTTCCATCCCGGTCTAGCCCACTTACGGAACTGCATAGCAAGACGACCAAGTGCCATATGCTGAATAGTACCTGCATCATCCTTGTTGTAGATACCGTGTAAGTATTGGTTAACTCCGATGACTTTAGTTTTGAATCGTGCAAGGTCTCTGTCTGTAAGTGCTTTTCCATCTTTAGTCTTCGCACCTTGTTTGATTTTGATGACTCCATCACGTAGCTCCAATGCATCCATTAGAGAAACCTCTTTACCGTTCAGCATTACTTTCTCTGCCATAAGCATCGAGAACAACGCTTGGTTCTGCATACTGTGTTCCCCAGCATGCTGCATGAAGTACAGTTTATCTTTAATCATTGCAAGCTTATGCATTGCACTGTTTCCATCGATCTTGCCTTGAAGTTCATCTTGTGTCTGAAGAACATCAAAACGTTTGATCAGGGCAGCTGCAAAGTTGTCGCTCTTAATCTTGTCACTACCTTTTAGATAATGCATTAGATTGTTAAAGTAGAACTTCTTACCAGCAGCCCATTCTTTTGGTCCAAAGAATTGACCCGCTGCAGCTTCAATGCTCATTTGGATTTCACCGTATATCTTGTTGTTAATCCCAGAGAATACGTTCAAACCGATGCGTGTTAACGACATGTAGTTTTGAGTATTCTTGGCGAGAGCTCTCCAAGTTTTGTTTTCATCCGCTTCGAACTGCTCGTAGAATACCATCTTGAGCCACATATCGTAGTGGTCAAAGATCTTAGACTGCTCTCCTTTAATCTTAGGAGCAGAACTTTCACCCGTAATCAGAGACTTAACCTTATCCTTCTGGCTAATGGTACGAGTCACATCCATGTTACGAAGCTGTTCTTTGATAAGAAGCATGCGACCCTCCATATTGGTTTTGAACCTGTGGTTTAATGCACTCTCAATGAACATCTCCATAGTGTTCTCAAGATCGTAGCTTATAGCTTTAGCATGGAACTCCTCGTTTTTCTTCTTGATCTCGTCATTCTTTTTCTTGAGTTCAGCAAGCTCTGCAGGAGTTTCATTACCAGTAGGCATAACCATATCCAACTCTGTAAACTTCTGCATGTAACGCATCGGTATCATATTGATGATGTTACCGCTTTCATCTACAAGAACTTCTGTTGCTTCATCTTCATCCGGTCTGTTTGGATCCTTCTTGAAGACATTCTTCACAGCATCCCAGAACGACTTATCTTCTACAGGAACTGCAGGCAAGTATCCGTACTTCACAAACTTAGAGTTAGAGTGTGCTACCATCTCTCCCATCAAGTTTTTAATCTTGTTGAGGTACTCTTTTTGTGCTGTACTCAAGGCTTTATATTGCGCAGAACGTACATTCACAAATTTACCGGTGCGTTTTCCATCTCTTACTTCAAAGAAGGAATCCATACTGATACCCTTGCTCTTCATCTCTGCAACTAGATCTTGCCATTGGCTCTTCTTAGCTTTGATACGTTCTGTATTAAGCTCCTTCTCAATGTTGTAGTCTTTGATAGTCAAAGCAATCAATGCAAAGTTGGTATCTGCGAGAGCATCCAATCTGTGCTGTGCCCAGTTCTCATCTGCAAACTCAATACCTTCTCCTTTAAACAGGTTGAATACCTCTTCCTGCACTTTAGGATTAGAACTGTTTTGCTTGAGAAGAATGTTCAAGTACTTCTGAGACATTCTATCGATCTGTGCAATGCGAGATTCAATTCTACTAGACTGGTTGTTGAGCTTCTTCAAAGCTTTTTTAACCTTCTTGTTCTCTCCCATACTTGAATCCAAGTACTTCACATCTTCAAATGCTACAAGTGCTTGACGAACGTTGGCTAGAGATGCGAACAAAGCATCCAAGTTCTCACGAGTAAGGTTACCTTCCTCTTGTAAGAATGCTTCTTGCTTATCTATATACTGAGCAGCGTCACGCAATGTCTGGTCAATCTGGTCTCCCATACGAAGAAGAGCATCTGATTTTTGAATCATCGAGAACTCTTCATATAAGTTTTCAAAGACCTCACCTCCAGAGTTCTTGTATTTCAAAGCAAGCTTCTTAAGCTTAAGCTGTGTGTCTTCTAAGTACTCCCCTACACTGTCAGGACGTTTCTGGAACTGCGTGTAGTCACTCAAAGGTTGAGAACCACGTTGCATATCGTTTTGAATCATCTGACGAGCAAGCTCACGAGCTGCATTAGGTTCAACTCCAAAGAGCTTACCTACTGCACGGAAGAATTTGTTTAACCAGATTCTCCATTTCTTCTCAGAACGTGCCTCAGAGTAGATCTTAGCACCCTCCAAACCTATTGCAGTAACCAATACCTCTTTTGCTAACGCTTCACCACTTAGCTCTGGGTAACGTGCTTCTACTTCTTTCCAAAGTTTAGAGCCTTTAAGCTGTGCAATACCTTGAGCAACTAATGGATTTTTCACACCCAGTAAGTCTACATAGATGTGACCAAACTCGTGAATAACAGTATCGCTAAACACATTGCTAGAAAGAGTAATTACTGTTTGACCGTCTTTAGTCTCTACCTTCGCGTTCTCTTTCATGTTCTCATCGGTAACAACTTTTACATTGATACCCATAGAAGTGCGGAAGTTGTCTTGAAGGGTAGATACTTTTTCATCTACAGTCTGGGCATCGTCTAATGCTCCAGTACTAAACTTAGAGTAGTTCGCTACTGCGGTATCCAAGTTTTGATGAACGATAGAATTCTTTTCAAACTCTACCAGAGTACCAGGAATACCTTTCTTAGTCATTTGAACGTAAGTAACTACGCCGTCGTTATTTGCACCCAAGCGGTACAAACGATCTGCTTTACGATCGTAAATAAACGGTTTAGGATTTGAAGACGAAGTTTTAAACGTTGCAGAGAATGAAGGAATGTTTCCACTAGAATCTGGGCTGAACTTAATCTTATTCTTACTAACCGGGAATCCTTTGAAATCTTTGTAGTGAGTTGCAGCGTAAACCATTGCTGGGGAATCCCCGAACAACGTACCTAAATCTTTATGCTTCAAACGCTTAGTAAGACCCTCACCAATACCGTACTTATTCAAGACCTTCGGAGAGAAGATCTTAGAGAAAGAACCACGTTGGAACGACATCCCTTTAGTGTAGAAATTGTAGTGCACCAGGTTATTGGCAAGTTCTGCAAGAATAGGATCGTTGCCGAACATCATGTCATCCAAAGAATCTGATAGCATCTCATCGATTGCAGTGTCTGTAATGTTATCAAACGAGATGAGCTGTAAACCTTGGTTCTCCGTAACTTCCTTCAAAGACTTTGGAGGAGTCAAGCGTGATACAATGTGCAATGGATTTTGCTCCATCTCTGGGTAGTTGCGTTTTACATACGCAAGTAGTTGAGCAGCTGAAGCATCCTTGTAGTTGTCCTTAGTAACATCTGCACTTGTCTTGATCTCTTCAGAACCTTTTAAAACTGATTCGATATCTAATGCATTTGCAGAGCTGAATGCAACTTCATACACCAAACGTTGGTTAATCAAGTTCTTAGCTTTGCGTACAATGGTATCGTCCCAGCGATTATTGTTGACGTCTTCAAGAATTATGTTGATTGCTGATTGTGCAACAACACCTTCAGTGTAGAACAAGTCTGAGAGAATCTCTAGAGAACGTTTGTTTGAATTCTCGAAGTACGCTTCCAAGATTGGGTACGCACTTTTTTGGTCTAGAGAAAACTCTTGAGGGTAGATTGCTACTGCTGCTTCTAGATCGCCAATTTTTAAAGCAGAAGTTTTACGACCCTTTGGATTTTCAGTATCATACACAGTAATAGACTCAAGGCTGTTTTGAATCGTATTACTAATGCGATGTGTAACAGATGTAGAAGGACCAGCTCCAGCAACATCCGTCTTAAACATAGTGTACCCCTCTACAATAGCATTACCTGCAGCCTTATAGTCTTTAAACTGACGAAGCATTGCAAGCTGCGTAATTTGGTAGTTAATTTTTTGCTCTGCGGTAAGGTTGCTGTAGTTTGCTTCATCTTTTAAAGAGTTAGTTAACGTCTTTAGGTTTAGATGAATGTTAGGTTCTACATTATGGGATGCAAAAATCTCATAAATGTCTTGCGATGCTTTGACTTGTTTGAGAGGTAATCTATTGGTTGCAGTTAGAGTGTTGATTTTATTGATGATCTTAGTTTCTACTTCACTAAATTCATCTACAAACCCATCACCAAAAATACCTTTAGCATCCAAGTTGATTCTTGCTGCTTCACGTATTGAACGTTGCGCAAAGAAGTTCAAGACCATCTCCATAGGTACACCCGTAGAGACCATAGCCATCATTGTAGGCAAGGTGTAGGTATTACCATTGAACTTGTCAAAGATTGGATCTTTAGCGTTATCCACAGTAGCACCTACAAACTCAGCTAAAGAGCTGCTGATTAATCGGTCGTTCATACTGGTGTATGATCCGTCCGGAGCGGCACCAATAGCTGTATGCTTTATTCTAACTCTGTCTCCAGAGATTGATACATTCTTCTCACCGTACTTCTTTTGTAAGGCTTTGCGTTTTTCAGGATCCTTGACAGTGTATTCTATATTGAATCCAAGACTATCATCAAACGACATTCCAGTAACCTGAGCTACAGAAGCGAACACGTTAATGTTTGCTGCAATACCAATCAAACGAGAACCTGTAGCATTACGCTGACGGAATTCTGCTTGAGAGCTGTACAACAATGGATTCATAGCCTCAGTCTCTTCCTGGATCTTGTACGCAATGTCTTTAAGAGTGTCAAACCCTTGAGGTGTTACTACCTCTTGCATATGTGCAGGTTCTTGAAGCACTGTCTGGAAGACATCGAAGATTTCATTCTGACGCTCTTGCATTGGAGTGAGTTTATCTCCAATGTTGCGACGCTGAATAAACAATTTATCGACATCAAAATCCGAACCCATCTGAACTACAAACTCGTCCGGTACAATTACCGTAGAACCCATAGCATTAGGAAGGAAACCTGCAACTCTCAATGGTGCCATAGAAGACTTACCTTCTGTAGGAATACGGTACCCAATAAGCTCTAAAGCTTTAGGGTCAATGTCTTCAATGTTCTTCACCTTACCATCCGCGTCTGTAAATTCAGACTTCATGTATGCCGGGATAAAGATCTCATAGTAGTCAATACCTCCGTCTTCTTTAAACACTACAGAAGGACGTTTACCATCTGGTGCATAGAACGCAGACGAAGCTTGGATCGCTGAGATACCTGCAGCTTTTAAGTTAGTGATGTTATTGGTAAACATCGAAAGCAAGATGCTCTCAAACTTATTTGCAAATCCAGAGAAGAATGGAGGAATGATAAAGTTTCCTTTTTCATCCAGCGTCAATGCTTCACGTAGCATCTTAGATGCTTTACGGTCTGCAAGCTCACGTTGGATTACCGCCTCTAGTTTCTTCGGGTCTGCTTTATAAGAACCGTCCGCTTGAGGTTTAGCACCAATCTGCTCCATCAATGCATCATGCGCTAGCTTGATGTATTCTGACGTAGATTTTTGATACGCATCGTTCAATGCTTTTGCTGAACCGTAAGATCCGTATCTAGCTGTAGGACTAAGGTTAGACAAAATCAACTTAGAAAGCTGAGAACCAATCTTGTTTGTAGTATCTACCAAGTGTTCAGGAGTATCCAACTGAATCTGATAGTTACGATTGTACATTCTCTGGATATTGCTTTTGCGCAATGTACTTGGTGTAAAGACTCCACGTTTACCTCCACGAGCTACGTTGGTAGCACCTACTTTGTGTGCAGTTAAGTAGAAAGCTTCTTGTACATTGTTCTTTTTGTCTGTCATGTAGTCATTAAGCTTCTCTAGCTCTGTACCCTTAATCATTGCAGGAACAAGAGGCATAGAAGAAAGCTTCACCAAGTCAGACTTCATACGTCCCATTTTTGGATCGTATTCACGTCCGTAGTACAAAGGCTTAAGTGGTTGTAAGAATACTTTGCTTTCGCCTATATCTAAGTCTTCACCTTTACGTGCTTTAGCAAACATGGTTTCCCACTGAGCGTTCCACATACCACGTGCACGTACAATAGACTCGTAACGATCAAGAGTAACATACCCTTGAGCATCTGTAGTCTCAATGTTTTTGTACGCTTTTAAAATCTCTGCAGCTTGTGAACGAGGGTTTTTAACCCCTTGCTTAGACAAGTTCATGGTTAATGTATCTTCCATTGCTTTGTAGTTGGCTGCAGGGCGAACCACATCTTCAATAGTCATAGCATTAAATGTTTCTCCAACTACAGCCGGATCAAGAGTGATACCAGGAGTAGTGGCAGAAGCACCACGTTTGTTTGTCTCTACGTTGTTTTTAAACTCGCTGCTTGGTGCGTGGAATAAAACTCCATACTCGTAGTTATGCAAGAAGTTATGCATTGCAAAGTCCATGTAGAACTCACCACTACGGTTGTATTTCTTGATGAGCTCTGTAGCTTTAGGATTCTTGCTGAACTTTTCACGAAGGCTAGATGCTTCTGCAGCAAGCACGTTTTGTTTAATGTACTCAACGTATGCTGCGATTACTTCCGAAGTAATAGCCGTACGGTTAATCAAACCATTTTCATAGAAGATCTTACCAATTATCGGGTGGTTGCGAAGCTCTTCAACACTAACAAGTGTAGGTTGGAATGCACGACCTTCCGTTATAACCTCACCCTTTTTATTGGTGTTGGCGTACATCTGTAAAGACACGTTGTCTTTAGCTTCAGGTTTTGGTGCAGATACATCTTTGAATACACGCTCAGACTCCTTAATAGCAGCCATAAGATCTCCGACAATAGCATTCTTTAACGCTTTATCGTACTCCGGCATACCGCGTCTACCAAATACTGGAGACTTGAGCATGTAGAGTGTAGACTTATCTGAAGGAATAACTGTAGGTGTAGTAATGTAGTCGCCATTTCCAGCTTCTAAGCCTTGGACGAACATTGCTACAGACAGCACATCAAACTCAGATGCTACCATTCCTGAATACTTAACTCCGGAGAATGAGTCATCATTCTTTAATCCGTCAAGAAGACCGTAACCTAGATCATCTCTGCTCTCTTTAACTTCAACTAATCCATCTTCACCGAAGATAGGATCACCGTTTGCATCAAGATTTAAGAAGGTCTTAAAGTATGCAGAACGCTGAATACGTTCATCTTTAAGCATTTCTGTAGCACGCTTGCGGAACTCTAATATACGAGCTGGATTTGATGCCATATCGAAGAAGTTAGACATCATAGTAGAATGTGTTATCCCATAGATGTTTTTACCCTCAACGTTTTGCATCACGTTTTGAATAGCTTCCAACTTGTAGAATTGGACCATTTTACCAAAGAACGAAAGGTTACCTCTGTTGTTGTAGAAGACTTCGTTCTTAGTGCGGTCTACCGTTTCAAACGCTTCAGACAAGTGCTGTACAGTTTGAACTAGTTTTTTCTTCGTGACCGTTCCTTTATCCAACTCACGTGCAACTGCTTTAGCTACTACATCAACTCCGTTTTCTACCAACGACATTCCCATACGAGACAAAGACTCTGAAACAGCTTCTGCGAACGTATCATTAGGTAATGACATACGCATACCCTTAGTGATTGATTTAGAGGTAGCTGCTGGAGCATCCAAAGCTTGAGCTTTAAATCGATCAATGATTAGAAGTTCACTGTTGTTAGTGTTGATAGGGAATACCTGAACACCGTTATCAATATCAGAACCTACTGTAGGCAGGTAGATTGTAGGACGTTGCTTAGAGAAATGCGAGAAGAATGCACTCTGTAAGTTTTTATCCTTAGCAAGTTTTAAGTATATACTACCAAACGATGGATCTGCAGATTGTGAGAATTCAGCAATACGATTCATCATCTCTTTTACAGAACCAATACCGTATAGATTAGACTCCATGTACGGGTAGATGGTATCAAAGTCAATGAACTCTGCAGTACCTAAGAAAGTACTGTTTTGCACATCGTCATCACGAATCTCAGAAAGACCGCCTTCAATGTAATCAAGAGTATTGAAACTCTTAAGCTTGAACGAAGTCATGATTGCATCTTTGATAACGCTAGAGATTGAATCCTTACCATTAAAATTCAATAAGGAATCTCCATAGTTACGGTACAATCCATCGATGTCTTCATTAGACATCTCAATGCGCTCCATAGAATTGCCCATTCTCTTAGACAAGTTGAGGGTTCTTGGAGTAGCATTGGCTAAATCAATACCAAAACGCACACGGTACGCTTCAAGAGCTTTACTGAACAATCCTTTAATCTTACCAGACTCGTGATCTTTAAATGCATCTAAGACCTTCTGAGCGTTTTCATTATTGAATCTTGGATCCGTAGTGTAACGCTCTAAAGTACTGACAAGCATTCTCTCCAAGATTGGAGCCATAGCTACATCAGGATTGTTCTTGAAGTAGTCTGCATGCTGATTGATCACCTGGTTTAATCCAAAGTGAATTAGCGGTGCCATTGTATTCACTACAACCTGACGCTCTTGGATAGAAGTAAGACCTTCTACAGCAAGGTTAGCTGTAAAGCGCTCAGCATGATTAAGCATCTGCTGAGTAGGTTTGTAATTGAATTTACCTGACTGGATATCACGGAACAAGCGCTCAGTGTGTGTCGGTTTAGACACAAACATGCGGACCAACTCTGCAAGCTTTTTAAACCAACGACCAATAGCAGTTTTAGGCTGCGCTTCTTGAGTCTTGAGAATCATATGTGCTCGGAATTCCTCAGCAATAATCTCTTCTAACTCTAGATCTGGTTTGTTGCCGTGCTTCTCACGAGCTTCAGCATAAATCTGATTACGCTGTGACTCGTCTAAGTACAAGTGCATTGCTGTGTGGAATGCTTCGTGGTATACAGTACCTTGAATAGCTTGATTAGAAAGAACAACTGAAGCATTTGCAAACATACCGTATGCAAGCTGACCTCCATTTTCAATCAAACCACGTACACGAATAAACGGTACATGTGGGAATGCTTTCTTAAACCACGCTTCTGCAGCATCTAAATCTTCAGTACCATTAAATGGAACCTTAGTACCATCTGTACGAAGAAGTAAACCTGAACCCGCATCAATTGGTCCAAAGTCTGGAAGATCCGGAAGATCGTTAGGGTCCTTGACATCTGTTTGATCTTCTACAGGTGTAGGATCTAAGTCTTGTTGATCGAACAAAGTTCCTTGTACACCTACGCTAGAACTAGGAGCATTATGTACAGTGCTTACTGCAGAACCTTGAGCCGCTTGCAGCATATTTTCAATCTCTTGAGCATATGCCTGACGTACAGATTCTTCTTTTGCAGTAAGTTTTTCCCCATCTACAAGCTTTTGTGCAATCTTACGACGTACAGTAATTGGAACCTTACCGGTATCTACAAACTTATTGTAGGTTTTATCTGTAAGGTTTGTTTGACGCCCTTGAATACCTGCAGGTTTTACAGCTGGAGCTTTTGTAGCTGGAGATTTTGGAGCAGGTGTTGAATTACCTAGCGTAGGTTTAACTACTTTCTTATCTGCAACACCTACAAAATCAAACTGGATTGTAGCGCCATATCCAGCGTTTGTCTTTGAGGTAATAGGACTTGCAAAGCGTACACCTTGTTTAGTTTTAAAGTGCGCTAAGTTTGTTTTAAGTACAGTGGTCAAGAAGTCCGAGTAGCTATCATAAGTCTGCTCTACACCTTCCTTGTTTTTCACTGTAAAAGGCTCTGAGTTGAGCTGATTAAGACGCTCGTTGTTTACATCCAAGAAAAGTGACTCTGCAGCTGCTTCCATGGCTTGATCGACAGTCATGTTTACAGGCTTACCACTTCCAGCTACAGCATACTTTTTACCCTTGTCTAATGCAGCAGAGTTGATATCTACTACCTGCATCTTAGGTGTAGAGTTTACTCCAAACTTATCCTTGATTACGATCTCTAAAGCACGACCGTTTTGAACCGGCAGCATAATGCTCAAGTAGTTACCTACACGATGCACTGTAATACCACTAACTTGGTTACGTGTGTGTGCGTACTGTGCTACTTGTGCAAGAGCGTTTTCAATAAGCTCATTCTTAATATCTAAGTCAGGATTTTGCTGTAGCGTAGAGATAAGATTATTCATTGCATCTTTGAACGAAGTTGTAGCTCCGGCTTCTGCAATGGTTGGAGAGAGCAATGGTACTGGAATAAGTCTACCATCAATACCCTGTACACGTACATACACTCTACCTTTTGTAAAAGAGTCATCCTGGTTAATAGGACTGTTATCCTGCTCTGATACCTCCATTACATCTTCGGGATCCTTAGACGACTGAAGTAAAAGATCAGATTCTGCATACCATAAACCGTCTTCTTCGATAATCTCTTTAAACGGTTCAATAGATGATGGCTCTGCAGTGTTTATAAGGTTACCGGAATTCTGACTGGTAACCACAACTTCTACATCACCCTTAGCTTTATTTAGAACTTCCCAAACTTTTTTGGTTTTATCTGCACGACTTTGTTCGATCATTGCCTTCTCTGCGTCTCTTCCAGATCTAGCTTGTCTAGCTCTATACTCTGCTACAGCTAATGAATAAATACGACCGACTGGAACACCATCTTGGTTTACAACCTCAGCATACTCTGCACCTTTCTTAGGTGTTACTCTGCGGATAGTAAGGATATCTCCAGACTGTAGGTTGTAAATAGCATCTAAAGAATCACCCAGTAGGCTATCTGTTAGATCATTCACACTATAAGCTGCAGAACCATTAGCAATACTAAATCCGTTTAGTAAGTCCTGACCGAGGACATACATATCAAGCTCTACATCTTCTACAAGCTCAAGCAACTCTTCATCAATATCTGAGGCTTGTTCTTCAGCTGTAGGTTGATTCTTAACGTTAATTACTCGTCCATCAGCACCAATGATTTGACCACGGTCATTTTCTGCGCTTTCAGAAGGACTAGGAGGAATTGGGATATTAGAGTCTTCACCGCTAGAAACATCTACAAGATCACGTAAGTCTTGAGCATCTTCATTTACAGGAGCAGGCTTACCAAAGATGTCCATATTAGGAGCTTCGTTTGGTTGACCGTTAGGAGTTGGAACTGGTCCTTCACCTGGATCATTACCTGGAGTAGGAGAAGGTTCTGTAGGTTCACCTTCCACTAAATTATCATGCTCCGCACGAGCTGCTTCAGCAGCATTACCGTTAGCAGCAGCTCTGTTTAACTGTACAATACGTTTAGCTGCAGCTTTACGAATGTCTTCCGGTACATTCTTATCGTTCGCAAGATTCTTTAAAGTATCTGAAACTTCCGTCTGCTCTTGAATGAATTCTAGTTGCTTCTTCTTTGCGTCTTTAACTGCACGATCTTCTGCTTTTTTAACTTGCTCTTCCGCTTTAGCCTGACCTTCTTTACTTGAAAGCTCTTGCTGACGGTTATTGTAGATGGTATCATGCAGCTTGTACATGAGCGTCTCTACTTTTTTAACCAAGTGATCAGTAGTGATGTTTTTAGGAAGAGTCTTAGGTACAGGTACGTTTAAGTTCGACATCGATGCCTGGACTTCACGAGACATCTCTCTGTACGATTCCGCACGTTCTTGCTGACCGTCTTTAACTGCTTCGTTAGCAAGGTTATCAAGAACAGCTAAAGTCTCAGCATAAGTCTTAGCATCTAGAGATTGCTGCTGGTCCTGATCAAGATTTAATCCTGATTCGATATTACGTAATGCAGATTCTGCATCACGCAAGTTTTTAGAATTCTCTTGCTTTGCTCTTTCTAAGTTTGAGTATGCAGACTCAAGAGCAGCTTTAGTACGCTGTGATACATCACTGTAGAAGAACTTACCTGCATGTTTTTTGTACAAGCTTTCAGCAAGTAAGACTTGCTCTTTAACTGAAGCTACAGATTCTTGGAGCTCTTCTTGAGTAGCGTATCCACCGTCTACCAACGTTTGTTGGAACTTTGGGTCTTCAAGTTGTTCAAGAAGTAAGTCAACGTTACCGGCTTTAGCGGCATTACGTCCTAATTCATACGCAACGTTTTTCTTAATTGCCTGTACATACTTCTCCTTTGTCTTAGGATCAAGATCTTCTGCAGCTTCTACAGCTGCAATCGATGATGTAGCAGTAGTAATTAAGTTTTTACGGTTGTTGATTTCTGCAAACTTAGCAGTTTTAGATTGTGGACCAGTGTCTTTAGCAATCATAGCACCAACACCGGAATACACAGTACCACCTAGAACACCCCAAGTAGCACCTTCCCACATATGACCATCTTGCATGTACTCTCCAAGACGAGTACTAAATTTAGTTTCTTCGTCTCCGTCGTAATCAAGAAGTTGTTGTGCGTAGTAGTTACCCTCTTCAGTACCAATAAAGTTGATTGCTTCTTCAACCCCTTCAGATAGCTGTGATGCAATTGGAGATACAATAGGATTAGCTCCGTACATGATCTTCTGCAGACGAGATAGCTTTTGACCATTCTTTTCAAGAAGCTTGGCGGTTTTACCTAAAGCACCTGTACGTGTTGTAATCTTAGCTCCTTTAAGAAGTGGTGCAAATTGCAATGCATCAAATACAATGTTTGCAGAGTTGATCTGGTACGAACGCCAAGAAGCGCGAGATCCTACATACTGAGCAAACTGATCATCAGTAATGTTATCAGTGCCGTAGTATTCTTTCGCCTCACGGTAAGTTTCAGACTGCTTGATGTTCTCACCCTCTTCACCCTGTAAAGAGTTTAAGGTTTGATTATAAGCACCGTCGTATACTTGGTATGCTTCACGGAAGTTTTCTGCGTTACGCGATACAGCAGCACCCAATGCAAGCTTAGTTGCATACTTGGTACCAGCATTCATTCCAGATAAAGCTTTACCTAGCTTACCAAGACGCCCTGCTTTACCCATTTTACTGAGCAAAGAAAGACCTGATGTAGCAGCTTTGGCTGGAACAAGCATTGATAAGGTAGAGAATACGCTTGGTACGTTGCTGAACCACCACCCAGAATCCATTACATCAAAAGCTTCTCCTGGATTTGTACGGTAGATTGGAGCAATGTCTTGCGCTCCTTCACGGATGCTACGACCGAACTCTAAGATTGCGTTATCAAAATCTGCAGATTGATTAGTAACCTCATCGTTTACTGCTTGAAACAATCCCGGAATAGATCCAAGACCTTCAACAGTACCACCGACTACTTCTCCTACAGATTGAACTAAAGCATTACCTGCTTGTGAATACCATCTTTGGTTATTAGCACGCTGAAGGTCAATGTTCTCTAAAGGTTTAATTGTCTGCAAGTACTTCGAATATGACGCGTTGTCAATTGAAGTTTGCATAGTCTGCAGAACTGGAGCGTAGCCTTCTTTGCGGACTTTAGCTTCCATATCTGCTGCAGATACTAATCCTTTAGATTCAATGCCTATTTCAGGTGTATCACCCTGCATTTGTTTCTGGATTTCCCCAGCACTTAATGGCTGAGATTGACCCCCATGTTGTTTTCCCATTATAGTTTATTTTTCACCTTTATATGATTTGTAAATACCTTCAGTAATTGCTTTAGCTTGTTGCAAGTTAACGTATGAAGTAGATGCACCTACTTTAACTGGTTTGTTATTTTTATCTAAACCGTAAGTCTGAATTTGGTACACACGCTCTCCACTTGGAGTTGTTTTAGTGTAAACCTTAGCAAGTGTAACACCATTTTCCACTAAGGGTACGCTAACATTTTCACCTTTTAAAGATTCTATCTGACTGGTGTAACGGTAAGGTGTATCAATCTGTGCAGCAGTTCCTGCAAGTTGTCCGGAGAAGTCTACAGCTCCAGGTAGTTGTGCAACTGTTCCTTGTTTTACAGCAGCATCATACAATGCGTTTGCAAAGATGTTTACGTTACCTGCTCCTACTCCTTTAACACTAACTGCAATCTCTTGTCCTTCGTAATCGGTAACAAATTCTTTAACTTCAGCTCTAAGATCCTTTTTCTCTGTTTCAGTCAGTACAGGAATTGTAAATCTGATAAGACTTCCTTTAGCGGTCGGAGCGCTTACAGCTTCAGGCATTAACTCAAGTGCCTCAATAGTATTTCTAAAACCTTGAGTATCTGTTATAGGACCTTTATTAGTTCCAAAGATTTCAATGTTTCCACTCTTAATTGCAGACTGCAAAGTTAAATCCGCGTTAGATTTTCTTATGGTTTCATTGAAGTTTAACCATTGCGGAGCAAACGTGTTTGTGTTAGACAACTCGTCCATGTATCCGTCAAAGTCTTCGCTACTTAAGAACTTATTAATTTGATCTCTACCTGTAGCTAATGCATCAAACATAGAACCAAAGTCTGCTTTTTCAGGAGCTTTTTCGTAGACTTCTTGGTAAGTCTGATTGTAAATTTC
>Ga0102951_1000161_pt1 | contig 22893 bp, 19 predicted proteins | sample SalPonA_B_H2O_MG_FD_78507 | JGI IMG/M metagenome (GOLD analysis project Ga0102951, IMG submission 78507) | Water microbial communities from South San Francisco under conditions of wetland restoration - Salt Pond MetaG R2A_B_H2O_MG | ecosystem: Environmental > Aquatic > Non-marine Saline and...
AAGGTGATAATATTGAAATATCAGCTAATGACTCATAATTAGTATAAGTTGTAGTAGCCATTAAGCACTCCTTTCTGCTTTATTGAATTGTGCATCGTCAGCTGCTCTTTGTTCCATTTCAAGAATATCAAGACCGGCTAGTTCGACCTCTCTTGGAATTCTTAACAGACCCATACCATCAAGGATCTTAGAAGCAATCCAAGCTGGTACAAATCCTAACACAAAGAACATAATGAAGGCACCAATGGCTTGACCCCAAGGTGTGACAACAGCATCACCGTATGGAGTTGCAGGCATGCCCCAAAGCACAAAACCAGAGATAAGCAGACCTATAGTTCCTGCATATCCATGAACGGCAATGGCGCCCACAGCATCATCGATTTTAAAGGTATTTTCTACCCAGAAGTGGAGTTTGTAAGTAAAGTATGCAACCACACCTGCAATAATCATCGCTTGATATGGGTGATATACATCGTTACCACATGATGCACCAATAATACCTGCTAGACCTAAAGAATAAGTCCAGAAAGCATCACCTTTACTAACTAAGTAACCTACCATCAGACCTCCAGAGAGAGACATGAGGAAGTTGATCGTAATACCACTTAGCGTTGTTGGTTGTAGGTAAATGTTTGTAGCAGTAAAGAGCGCTTCTCCTCCACCATAATCACTACCAGCATCGTAGATTGGCACGTTACACGCTGCATAGAAACCCCAGAAACCAGTATAGATTAAAAATAATCCAATAGTGATCATCCAAGGATTTCTTGGAGAAATAGTATTAGCTGATCCATCAGAATTAAATTTTCCAATTCTTGGTCCTAATACCATCACAACACCTAATGCGAAACCACCGGCAATTCCGTGGATAACACCTGAAGCATAAGCATCATGATATCCAAGAAGTTGAACCATCCATCCGCCATAGTGCCATCCCCAAGCAGCATCAATGATCCAACAGACAGATCCAATAAGAGCTGCTAGGATTAAAAATGCACCAGTTCGAATTCTCTCAATAGTTGCACCTGAAACAATTGAAGCTGCGGTCCAAGAGAACAATAAGAATGCCGCCCAAAACACACCCAAAATATGATCTGACATATTTGGAGCCATCTCTTGAGCTATAGGGGTAGCGAAAGATGCATCTTCCAAACCACCGTTAATAAATGGGCCATTTGGGAAGGCGAAATAAATCCACCAACCAAAAAAATAAAAAGTGATTGTTACAATTGGTATCAACATAGTATTCTTCATCAAAGTATGTTGATGGTTCTTGTAACGAGATACTCCTACTTCATATACACAGAAACCTACGTGAATTAGGAACATCATAACTACAGTGATCCAGTAGTATGCTTCTGTGAATATAATATTCAGAGCGGATAATTCGTTATCCATAATATATCCTCCTTTGTTAATGAATCTTAGTTAAGATTCAATTTATGGATTATCACATAAAACTTTCTAAAATTTGATAATTTTTAATAAAAAAATTGTTCCGTATAATGAAATTATTAGTAAATTTAATAGCTATATCAGTAAATTATAATAGCTGCAGGAAAAACTAATATCGGAGGTTTGATTAATGTCTTTAAATTTACATAATTTTGCAAAAAAAAATGGAGTAAAATATTTCTTTGTCAGTTTTGTTGACCTATTTGGGGTTTTGAGATCCAAATTAGTTCCTGCGACTGCAATCGATGAAATTCAATCTGAAGGAGCTGGATTTGCTGGATTTGCTACTTGGTTAGACATGTCCCCCGCAGACTCCGATATGTTTGGTATGCCTGATGGAGATAGTGTTATTCAGTTACCCTGGAATAAGGAGATAGCTTGGGTAGCCTCAGATCTTTATATGGATGGTAAACCAGTTGAAGCCTCCCCTAGAATTGCTTTAAAAAGACAAATTGAGAAAGCATCTAAAAAAGGTCTATACATGAAATCAGGTGTTGAGTGTGAATTTTTTCTTGTCAACCATGATGGTACAGCGCTATCCGACGACAGAGATACTCAAGAAAAACCCTGCTACGACTCCTCTGCTTTGATGAGAAGATATGATGTTATTACCGAAATATGTGACTCAATGATTACGTTAGGATGGAACCCCTATCAAAACGATCACGAAGATGCAAATGGTCAATTTGAAATGAATTGGGACTTTACTGACTGTTTGGTTACTGCCGATCGTCATGCATTTTTTAAATTTATGACTAAAACTATTGCAGAAAAACACGGTCTTCGTGCCACTTTTATGCCTAAACCATTCACATACTTAACCGGTAACGGTTGTCACTGTCATATCTCAATATGGGATAAATCAGGTAAAAAAAATATGTTTCTTGATAATAAAGATGAATTAGGTCTTTCAAAAACTGGTTATAATTTCCTCGGAGGAATTATGGAAAGTGCTGACAAAATGGCAGCAATTTTTAATCCAACAGTTAACTCTTATAAAAGAATTAATGGTTCTGTGACTACGTCAGGAGCCACATGGTCTCCAAGCTCAATCACATGGGCAGGAAATAATAGAACTCATATGGTAAGAGTTCCTGGCAAAGGAAGATTTGAGCTAAGACTTATGGATGGCGCAAGTAACCCCTATCTTTTACAGGCGGCAATCCTTTTACTTGGCCTTGATGGATTAAATAACAAAAGAGACCCTGGAAAAAGACTAGACATTAATATGTACACCGAAGGGCATAAAGCTGGAAAAGTTAAGAAATTGCCATTGAACTTATTAGATGCGATTAGAGATTTAGATAAATCTAAAATTATTCGTGAGGGATTTGGTAATGGGCTTATCGATAGCTATGTGAAGTTAAAAAATCACGAATGGTCGTCTTATAATAAACATCTCAGCTCTTGGGAAAGAAATAATTCATTAGATTGCTAGTAGATCTATCACCAGAAGTATTGCAAGAAAAATTTCTTGATTGGCAATGCCAGTCAAGGATAAATGCTTTTAGAACTCAGGGAGGGAGGCCCAACACCTCCATGACTCCTTATTTATTGGATGATAAAGGTAATGAGTATGCTCAAATTATTGTAGTTCTTGTAGAAAATGATTGCGAAGAAACGACAAGACTTTTTGAATATAATTTTAAAAAAACATACGATCCTGCAGAAAGATATGACAAAATTAATAAATTTTTATCGTCCGAGTTCTTTTTAGATAAAAATAAGTTTAGTGATGCTTTATTCGCTACATTTCCAAAAAAAAATAAATTTATTTCGAAAATAGTTAAAAAAGGTAAATGCATATTGGACTTCATTCACCTTTCCACTAATTATCGAATTGAATGCTCGCCTTTTATCTTAGATGTAGATGAAAATGCTTGGGAAAATGTTTTTTGGCATAATTTAAATTTTAACCCGAGTTTGAATAAAGATATTGATGTCGTAAAATTTATTCCTAACTGGAAAAAATCTAAACTTATTAGAATTTTAGAATAAAAAAGGCGACTATTAATAGCCGCCTTTTATAGATAAATATTTCTTTTAACTATTCGTTGAGCTTAAAGTTATCACCTTTAACGTAAGTTTTCTTTAACGCAACCAAAGGATGACTTGATGACATCTGAAATTTAATTAAAAGTTCTCTTGCTAGCATATCTCTTTCCTGTTGGCCATTAGGTAACTTCATTTTTGCAGGGACTGTAATCCAACCGTTTGCATTTCTGTCAAATACAGCTGGTTTATCACCCTCATATCCCATATGAACATCTTCTAGCCAGTTAAGGTCATCCCAACCCATAGTTTCAATATACTTTTTAAGAAAAGGTGTGAGCTTGTTATAATCAGGAATTAAATTAACATCATATCGATAACCAATATGTTGTCCGATTGATTTTTCTCTCTCAGATTTAATATCCTTATCTTTTAACTTAGCACCACCAACGGCTTGGTACTTTCCACCCTTGACACCTAAAGAGAATGACTTAGTTGTTTTTTTGGTTTTAGTAGTTTTTTTTGCTTTTGCCATTTCTCCTCCTATATTGAATGGTAGTTTTTAACACCAACAGTCATATCTGTTCCCGCTAAAGGAACTTTTGCCATTGCTGATGCTTCCATAGTTAAAGCTGCTAAATCTTCCGGCTCTAGCGAGTGAATATTTGTTTTACCACATGCTCTTGCCATTAGCTGAGCTTCAAGCGTCATAGTGTTAAGCATGTTATATACTCTTTCCGCTGCTTCAGTAGGATCTAATCTACTTCTAAGCACTGGGTCTTGAGTTGCTACTCCAACAGGACATCTACCTGTGTGGCAGTGATAGCAATATCCGGCTTCTACTCCCATTTCCTTTTCAAAATCAGCTTCTGGAATATCTTTATTACAGTTAAGGGCTATAAGACCAGCTGTACCAATAGCAATAGCATCTGCGCCTAGCGCAAGAGCTTTTGCCATATCAACACCGTCTCTAATACCGCCAGCATATACAAGTGTAATATCTCCAGATTTTCCAACGTCATCTAAAGCTCTTCTAGCTTCTCGAACGGCGCCAATACCAGGAATACCTGTATTTGCTGCTGCAACGTGAGGACCTGCGCCAGTTGAACCTTCCATAGAGTCTAAGAAAATAGAGTCAGGATCACATTTAGCTGCCATTCTGACATCATCATAAACTCTTGAAGCACCCAGCTTTAACTGGATTGGCACTTGGTTATCAGTAAGTTCTCTTAATTCGGCAACCTTCAATGCTAAATCATCTGGGCCCATCCAGTCTGGATGTCTTGCAGGTGATCTTTGATCGATACCAGCAGGTAGAGATCTCATTTCTGCAACCTGATCGGTCACTTTTTGACCCATTAAATGGCCACCCATTCCAACTTTTTGACCTTGTCCAATAAAAACTTCAATAGCATCAGCTAATTGAGCATGGTGAGGATTAAATCCATATCGGGATTGGATACACTGGTAATACCATTTGTTTGAGTATCTTCTCTCATCAGGGATCATACCACCTTCACCAGAACATGTAGCACTTCCTGCCATAGTCGCGCCTCTGGCTAAAGCAGTTTTTGCCTCGTAAGAAAGAGCTCCGAAACTCATACTTGTGATGTAAACTGGTATATCTAATTTAATAGGATTTTTCGCTCTAGGGCCAATGACAGTTTCTGTTAAACATTTCTCACGATACCCTTCAATCACAAAACGTGTTAAAGTTCCTGGAAGAAAAGTTAAATCATCCCAGTGAGGAATTTTTTTCATGAGAGCCATACCTCTCATTCTATATCTTCCTAACTGCGCCTTTATATGGATATCATCCATGACCTCAGGAGTGAAGATTGCGTTTCTACCTAAAAGCGTTGTATTTCTTTTTGCCATATTATCTCCTAACCTAATATTCCTTTTCTTTCACTTGGCTCTAAATTGTCGTAGTTCCAAAGTTTTTTACCAGCTACGTATTTTTTAAACTTACTGACTGGTGTTTTGGAATTGATCTCCGCATTATTAAGCTTCTGCTCAAGCCATCTGATTTCGTATTCATTCATTTCGCCTTCGACGCAGTCACTACCAAGAGACTTCACTTCGCCACCAACAAAAATCATACCGTCATACATAGAGTCACCCATGTTTGCACTAACGTCTCCGCAAACAATAATTCTTCCTCTTTGCATCATAAAACCAGTAAATGCTCCAGCATTTCCACCAATTATGATAGTTCCGCCCTTCATATCAATACCAGTTCTTGCACCAGCATTACCTTTTACGATGAGATCGCCGCCTCTAAGTGCAGCTCCGAAACATGATCCAGCGTTGTTTTCGACTAGAACTTTTCCTGCCATCATATTTTCAGCACAAGACCATCCTACTCTACCTTTAACTCTTACGGTTGGACCGTCGATACAACCAATTCCGAAGTAGCCTAGGCTACCTTCAAATATGATATTTAGCTTATTTAGGATACCTACTCCAAGAGAGTGTTTTGCACCAGGATTTTTAATTACAACTGTTCCATAACCCTTTTTCATCGCATCTCTAATTTTTTGATTCAAATCTCTTGCTTCTAGGTTTGCACAATCAATTGATGTTCTTTTATTAAAGTCAACATCTACATTACCATAATATGTATAATTCTCTTCTTCGGTAGGGTTGAAGAAAAGTTGCTGCGTTCTTCCTGTTAGATTTTCATCAGAAAAAGCTGAATTTACTTTTTTTGCTATACCTGCCATACTTTTACCTCCGCTTCATATGGATCATATGTTTTGATTTCATGTGGGAAGATATTTCTAATTGCTACTTCCTCAGAAGCACATGCAACGATATCTTTACTTTCGTAAATCACCATTGGCTTTGCAGCCATGTAGTCTTTTGCCATACCCAGTTGGTCTTTAGTTGCAACAACGTATGTAAAAACACCATCTAGTTCGTCTAAACTATCATGCATTGCCTGTTCTAATTCAATGCCCCTTGCCATTTTATCTGCAATATAAACAGCAATAATTTCAGAGTCACAATTTGAATTGAAACGATAACCTTTTCTCTCCAATACTCTTCTGTTACCCCAATAGTTAGTTAACTGACCATTGTGAACAACAGAAACATCTTCAAAAGGGAAAGCCCAATATGGGTGAGCAGACTTAATATCAACATCAGACTCAGTAGCCATACGAGTGTGGCCAATACCATGCGTGCCCATAAACTTACCGAGACCGTATTGATCGGAAACAGTGGTAGCATCACCAAGATCTTTTATTAATTCCAAACCTTTTCCAATTGATAAAATTTCTGTTTTTTCGACAGTTTCAATTTCAGTTGCCAATTTAGTAAGATCGCCTTTGAAATCAAATTCATATCGAAAAGCATATGGAGTGCTAGAGCTTTGTTTGGTTGTCTTTGCGCCATATTTTTTCATTATTGAATCAACTTGACTTTTTCGACTCTTCAATTGTTCTGGTGAGTCAACGACAGCCTTTACTTTTTCAGCTTCATTTTCAGATATTTTAAACCTCATAACGAAACCTTTTTTCTTAGGCGTCCCATACATAGCGTAACCAGTTGAGTCGGGACCTCTATGTTTTAGACCTTGCAACATCAGTCTCATCTGTTCACCAACATTAACAGTCTTCTTTCTATTAATTACTCCAGCAATTCCACACATTATTTCTTTCTCCTTATGTTATTCTTATGGTAGGCAATCTAAGTACTTATCAAGATCCCATTGAGTTGGGGTTGCTAGGAATTCCTCCCACTCATCTCTTTTGTACTCAGTAAATACTCTTAACATGTCACCAGGTAATGCTCCTTGTATTAGCTCATCTTTACCTAATTTATCAAGGGCCTCTCCTAGGGTCATAGGTAGTTTCTCTTTACCAGCATTAGCTTCGTACATATTTGCCTGCTCTGGCTTACCTGGATCCATTTTTTCTTCAATTCCGTGACCAAATGCAGCCAATAATCCGGAACCCATTAGGTATGGATTGTGTGCTGAGTCAACAGAACGATACTCAAATCGACCTGGCGCTGAAACGCGAAGACCACAAGTTCTATTTTGATAACCCCAGTCCGCATAAACAGGTGCCCAAAAACCAGCATCCCATAATCTTCTGTATGAGTTAACAGTTGAAGAGCCAAGGGCTGTCAGTGCTGGGAGGTGCTCCATAACACCGCCAATAGCCCAAAGACCGACTTGACCTGGAATTTTTCTATCATCAGTATCGGGCATAAATACATTTTCGCCACCTCTTCTATGGTGATAAACTTGATCCATACCTGGAAGTGATTTTTTGTCATTACCACAGGGAATTAACTGATCTTCACCATCTTTCCATAGAGAAATGTTTGTATGACAACCTGAGGCTGAAACACCAACAAAAGGTTTTGATAAGAAACAAGCAATAAGATTAAATTCTCTTGCCACTTGCGCACAAATCTGTCTGTAAGTTGAAAGTCTATCGGCATTTCTTAAAACATCATCATAGTTAAAGTTTAACTCTAGTTGTCCGGGGGCATCTTCATGATCACCTTGAATGATATCAAGACCCATAAATCTAGAGTACTCAATTACTTTCATATAAACAGGTCTTAAAGATTCAAATTGGTCAATATGATAACAATAAGGTTTTGAGAAACCAGAGCCTGTTGGTGTACCATCTTCATTCTTTGTTAACCACATCATCTCCGGTTCAGTACCTGCTCGTAATTCTAAGCCGTGTTTTTCTTTAAATTCTTTGTGGGCTCTTCTTAAGTTTCCACGACAGTCTGAAGTTAAGAAACCACCCGGATCATTTTCTTCTTCTCTATTTCTAAAACAAGTACAAAAAACTCTTGCAATTCTTTTGTCCCAAGGAAGTTGAACAAAAGTTTCAGGATCAGGGATACCTACTAACTCATGTGCTTCAGGTCCATAACCTATATAATCACCATTTCTATTAGTAAATAAATTTGCAGTTGAACCATAAACTAGTTGGAAGCCTTTTTGAGCAACAGTTTCCCAGTGATCAGCTGGGTAACCCTTACCAACAATTCTTCCAGTTACAGAAATAAATTGAAAGTAAATATATTCAATACCTAACTCATCAATTTTACTTCTTACTTTTTTTACATTTTCATTTCTTTCTTTATCTGCAACGTACGTTTCTAATGCTGTCATTTTATATTCCTCCTTTGACATCAACTCCAAGGGAACGGGCTATTTGAGACCGGATGTAATTTCCCTTCTGCATAACGAGAAAATCTGAAAGGTTCTAGAATATCAGATTTACTCCCAAGTACTTCATCGGATACTAAATCACCTACACCGGCCATTTTATATCCGTGATTAGCGTCAGCTATAATATAGACATTTTCCCTATATTGGTCGAATACTGGGAAACGATCTGGTGTCACACAACCAATGCCACCAGCTTTTTGCTTTTTGTATTTTGCATGACATCCTTCAAATTGCTTCTGGCAAAAAGCCAAAGCAGAAGTAAACTTATCTTCAAATGCTGCACGAGGTTGAAACTCATCAGAGCTATGACCGTAAGGATCAATCTTAACTTCATTTGCAGGTTTGGTTACATCATAAGGAGATGATCCTCCTTGAATTCCTTTTCTATAAACGTCAGGCTTATAATAAAAGCCCCACATCTCATTTTCATGGATAACACTACCAGTTTTATCTGACATAAGAGCAGATTCAGTATCTACATGAATAACAGGATATTCCGTTCCTTTTGCTGTTCGATAACTGTTTGGGTCAACATCAAGTTCACCCTCTTCTAAAGCCATGTATGACCACATTGGAATTTCATCGGTAAAAGTACCATCCGGTTGTTTTATTTTTACAGAATTAGGAAGGTCTAACATTTCCCAAAATGTTCTTACCCATGGGCCCGCAGCAACAACTAGTTGTGTACATTCGATAGTTCCTTGATTGGTTTCCACTGCACTAACTGCTCCACTGCCATTAGCAGTAATTAAATTAGAAGCTTGAACACCCTCAAGAATTTTAGCACCAGCTGCTTCGGCTAGTTTTTTAAAACCTAAGTTGGCACCTCTATTAGGACCATAACCAGAATTTTTTTCGTGAAGAACAGAGGTGATACCTTGCGCCTGCCAATCTGGTAAAAGTTCTTTCATGTATTTATCACAGTCAGCCGCACCCTCAATAAATGTAGAATCATAACCGATTTCTTTTTGCTGACTATAAACTTCCGCCATTCCTTCATGCATTAACTGCGAATTAATCTGCATATAACCGACCGGTCTAAACTGAAGAGTCTCAGCATTAGCGTTCCATACATCAACAGAGTGAGCCATTAATCTTCGCATTGCGGGTTGGTAATAATTATTTCTTACAATACCACAAGCAACACTGGTTGCACCTTCGCCAACTTTTGTTTTTTCAATAACAACAACAGAATCTTCTTTTAATTGCCCTTTGCTGGATAATTTTTTACATAAGTGCCAAGCTGTGCTTAAGCCATGAATACCACCACCTATAATTAGGTATTCACATTTAGACGGTAAACTCATTTAGATAACCTCCGGTTTGATGATTATTTTGATCTAGGTATGGAGAAAAAATACTTTGTGTTTCAAATTATGAAACAAAATTTTTCTTAGAATTGTTAGTTATCAACAATAAGTTTGGATATTTTAATAGAAGCGGTTTGTAAAAGTTTAACGTAGTCAATTGTGTTTTTAGGATTCATTATATTTCTACTTCCTGATAGTGAAATACCGGCAAATGATCTCTTTTCTTTATCAAGAATTGCTACGCCTATACCGTAAGTATTTTCAAAAGCCTCTCCATGGTTTAAAGCATAACCTTGAGTTCTGATCTTTTGTAAATGTTTTTTTAAATCTGTCAGATTACCAATTGTATTATTAGTATGAGGATAGAAATTATAGCTTTTATAAATTGAAGAAATTTCATTTTCTGGTCTGTAGGCAAGCATTACTTTTCCTAAAGCACAACAATGAGCATCTAATCTCATTCGAAAAGTTCGGTGTGAAGCATCACTATTAATATTAGATATTTTATCAGAATGAACTATTTGAGAACCCTCTAGCATTGCGAGATAAGTTATTAAATTAGTTTGATCAGAAATTTCTTCTAGAATTTCTTTGGCAGCCTCAGAGATTGATTGTAAATAGTCAGAAGTTTCACCAAATTGAAATGCCTTATGGCCCATGCTGTAGGTATTGGATGAACTATTTTTGTGTATATATCCTAATTGAGTTAAAACTGATAAAAGCCTAAAGGTAGTCGTTCTAGAGATAGAGGCCTTTCGAGAGATCGTTGCAGCTTTCTGTGGAAAAAGTGATTTGGATAAAATTTCTAAAATTTTAAAAGATTTCTCTAAAGATTTATTGATATATTTTAAATCACCAGTCATTTTAAACGAAAAAGTTTTATTCCAATATATGGAACAATATTTAATAACTTTTAAGTGTTTAAATCAATCTTATAAGAATTTATTTTCTAGGTTTTCTTTAAAACGGTAGTACCAACCAAGAAGGGGCAAAAGCTTAGCAATAATAAATTTAAAGTAATTTTTTTCGCTTTTGATTTTTGAAATGACAAGACTACTATTTTGATTAGTTGTTAGCATATTTGCTGCTTGATAACCAAGATAAGGCATTAAAGCCACACCACTCCCATTGCAACCAAAAACATAAATTTTATTATTTATTTTTTTTAGCATGGGTAGTGTGTTAAAGGTAACCCCGACTTTTCCTCCCCAAATATAGTCAATAGAAAAATTGTCGATATCGGGCAAAATAAGATTAATTTTTTTTTGGAAAAATGATTTAACCAATTTGCTATTTTCCATTCCATAAGCCCATATGGGAAATGCGCCAAACAATATTCTTTTATGATCAGGCGATGGTCGAAAGTAATACAAATCATTTTTACTGTCCGAATACATCCTTAATTTTGGTAGGAGTTTTTGAACTTTCTCTATGCCCAATAAATTGGTTGCCGCAATGTATGATGGCACACCAATAATATTATAATGTTCATTTCCTATATCTTTTTCAGAATAACCATTTGTAGCGATTATAAGATACTGGGTTTTAATTTTACCCTCTGAAGTTTGTAGCTCATAAAATTGATTAATTTTTTGATGTGATAATAATTTACAAGGACAGAAAATATTTACTTTATTCAAAAGCGCTTTATCTAAAAAAAATTTGTATAATTTTGCAGGATTGACACTGGCTGCGTTTCCAACCAACATTCCTCCTTTGTAATAATTATTGATTATTTCATTTTCTAGATTTTCAAGGATTTGAATTTTTAAATCAGAACTAGAATTAAGAAGATTTGCTTTTTGTTTAAGTGCATCTAATTTTCTTTTACTGTGGGCTAATACCAATCTTCCAGTTTTTTGATATGAAACTGCTTCTAGATTGTCGTTAATTTGATCTTCTAGGTATTCATATGAGCTTATAGATTCTTGAATAAATTTATTTGCTGTTTCGTCTCCATATTCTTTAAATAGATTGATTTTTTTGCCTAGGTTCAATCCTCCTGAAACCATCCCGGCACTTCTAGTACTGGCGCCCTCTCCTAATGCAAGTTGATCAATGAGTAATGTGTTCAGACCTCTCGAAGCAGCTTGAGATGCTGCGCATAAGCCCGTATATCCTGCTCCAATAACTACCAGGTCAAAGGAAGCGTTATTAACTTCACAATTTTTAAAATAATAAGGCTTATAAAACTCCCACCAATATGGATAAGTTTTCAAAGACTATTTATTCGTGACCAGGTATCCAGCTAGTTCCAGCTAAAGGAACCCTTGCCATAGCTGCTGCTTCTACAGTTAAAGCAGCTAGATCTTCTGGTTCAAGATTTCGAACATCCGATTTACCATTAGCTCGGGCTAGTGTCTGAAGCTCCAAAGTTAAGGTGGCTAAATAATTTTTAACTCTCTTGCCTGCGAGATCAGGTTCTAGTCTTTTTTCGAGTTCGGGGTCTTGGGTTGCTACACCGACAGGGCATCTTCCAGTATGGCAATGATGGCAATAACCAGCAGCCGTTCCTAGCTTTTCATAATCCTCAGGATACATATCCGCATTACAATTCAAAGCTATCATCGCAGCTGAGCCTATTGAAACCGCATCCGCACCCATGGCAATTGCCTTGGCAACATCGGCCCCAGATCTAATTCCGCCAGATACAATTAACTGCACTTTTCGATGCATATTTAATTCTTTTAAAGAGTCTACCGCTTCTCTTAATGCCCCCAAGGTCGGTATACCTACATGCTCAATAAATACATCTTGAGTTGCAGCTGTGCCCCCTTGCATTCCATCGAGCACAACGACATCTGCACCTGCTTTGACAGCTAATGCGGTATCATAATAGGCACGGGCAGCACCCACTTTGACATAAATGGGTTTTTCCCAATTAGTAATTTCTCTCAGCTCTTGGATTTTAATTTCTAAATCATCGGGACCTGTCCAATCTGGGTGACGACAAGCACTTCTTTGATCGATCCCTTCTGGTAAATTTCGCATCTTGGCCACACGTTCATTAATTTTCTGACCGAGCAGCATGCCACCACCTCCGGGCTTAGCGCCTTGTCCAACAACTACTTCAATAGCATCAGCTTTACGTAAATCATCAGGATTCATTCCATATCTTGAGGGAAGTAACTGATAAACTAAATATTTAGATGATTTTCTTTCTTCAGGAGTCATTCCTCCATCGCCAGTGGTTGTAGAGGTGCCCATTGCAGATGCGCCTCGACCAAGAGCATCTTTTGCATTAGCGCCAAGAGCGCCAAAACTCATTCCTGCAATTGTAATGGGGATATCAAGAGTAATAGGTTTTTTTGCAAATCGATCACCAATGACAACTGAAGTATTGCATTTTTCTCGGTACCCCTCTAAGGGGTATCTGGAAGCAGATGCTCCTAAAAATACCAGATCGTCAAAATTAGGAACTTTTCTTTTAGCGCCCAAGCCACGAATTTGATAAATACCTTCTCTAGCTGATCTTTGAATCTCGGCTATTGTATCGTGGGGAAAGGTACTAAAGCCCTTTAAATTTTTTTTAATTTCACTCATTAATAATTACTCACATTATCTATTTTAAAGTTATAAAGACTTCTCGCAGACCCATATCTTTTAAACTTTTTTGGATCAGCTTTAATATTTTGAGCTTTTAAAATTGAACTCAAATGGTTTATTTCTTTTTCATTCATCTCTTTCTCAATACAGTCAGCTCCTAGACTTTGCACTTTACCAAGGCAATAAATTTTAGCTTCATAAATAGAGTCACCAAGATATTCATCAGCATCACCTAGAATAATAAGATTGCCACTTTGGGCCATAAAAGCAGACATATGACCAACGGAACCCTTAACAATAATATCTATACCCTTCATGGAAATACCACATCTTGAACTAGCATCTCCATCAATAATTAGTGTTCCTCCATGACCAGTAGCTCCAGCAGATTGAGATGCATTTCCCTTAACGTGAACTATTCCTGACATCATATTCTCTGCTACGCCCGTTCCAACATTTCCCTCGACAATAATGTGGGCGTTTTTATTCATTCCTGCACAATAATAACCAACGTGTCCTTGAATAGTGACTTTAATTTCATCTTGAAGGCCCGCACATAGAGCGTGATTACCAAGTGGATTTTTGATAACAAAATCTCTTTGGTTGGATTTTAAATCTATCTTTTGCAAGAAAGCGTTAACATCACTTAGTGTTTTTTTAGATAAATCAAAATTCATTTTAAGATCCCCACGAATAAACTACACCAGGTTTCGGCTCATATATTTCCGCTTTATTGACATCTGGCAAATGGGCCATAGCTTGAAATTCTGACGCTATGGCAACATAATCTTTTGTTTCTGCAATTACTGCAGGTTTGCACGCAATTTCATCGCGCAAGACTGCAAAGCCCTTTTGTGTGCCAGTAATAAAAGTGTAAAATCCATCAAGATCTTTCAAGCCATTAGTAAGTGTCTCTTTCAAAGAAGTTTTATTTTTTAAACTATTAGATATGTAACCAGCGGCCACCTCAGTATCATTTTGAGATTTAAATTCGATACCATTTTTTATGAGAGTTCGACGAAGATTGTTATGATTTGACAATGAACCATTGTGAACTAAGCACTCATCTTCTCCAGTGGAGTAAGGATGGGATCCATCTGTAGTAATTGCACTCTCAGTTGCCATTCTAGTATGACCAATAGCATGTGAGCCGGAAAATTTGTCTAAAGAGAATTTCTTAACAACATCTTTTGGATTGCCCACTTGTTTAAAAATTTCGATAGATTTACCATAACCCACTAAATCAATTTCTTTAATTTTTTTAATATGAGGTAATGCTTTTTCTGGCTTAGAGGAGGACTCAACAACTACGTGATCTGCAATTAATTTATATTTAGTATTTGAAAGCTTGTTCTTAAGATCTTTTTTTAAATCTTTGAGATCATAGTTTTCCTTTAAACATACAGTATATTTAAATTTACTAGATTTATTATATACAGCAAAACCAGCACTGTCTGGACCTCGCGATGCCATGTTATTCATCATTCCAGTTAAAAGTTTTCCTAACTGTTTATTATATTTTTTATTTTTGAGATAAATTCCAACAATACCGCACATTTAATTAAACTCCTTCGTAACCGAATTCTAGAGCAGCATCGGTGATGCTATGATAAAAGGATCCACCAAAACTGCGAAGCGAATATAAGCGAATAGTTTTAGGATTATTACTTATGAAATCAATTAAAATATTGATGCCATTGTAAGAGGTGTTAGCGCAATTACCTTCTGTAAAAACATTTTCATTCACATTTAAAGGAGAACCTTTTTTTATAACATCCAAAGTATAACTACCCTTAAGTTCGATTGCAGCTCTGGAATGAGAAAGGTCTGTTATAGCAAAATCATTATCGCTAAATGCATCGGAAATAAGATTTTTCAAATTAGAATTATTTGAAATACAAAGCCAAGTTTCGGGCCCAATCCATAAAATTCTTATGTTGTCATTAGAAGAAACTAAGGGGTTTTCTTGAGGTAATGATAATCCATCAATTCTAACTTGATTTGATTGCGTTTCACTTTTTTTAAACTTGGCGACCTGAAAAATTGATAGATGTTTGATTTCGGAAATTTTCAAAAGATCTTGCTTACCCTCATGATCTCCAAACAAACCAATTTTATGATCATATTGTAAAGCAGAAATATTTGTATCAGCCATTTTATGATCTTACCCTTTCTCCTTTTGGGTCGACATAATGGGAAGAAACCACCTCGACAGGAATTGAAATATCTTTTAGTGGAGAGACGGCAATTAATTGTTTTCCGATTTGTTTCTTTCCATCTTTTAAAATTGCAATTGAGAATGGATTGTTATATTCCACACTCCAACACGATGAAGATACATGCCCTAGTTTTGGAATAGGAGTTGGGGCTTTATCGTCAGCAACCAAGTGTGAACCTTCAGGTATTTTGCTTTTTTTATCAACCGGAACTAATCCAACAATTGTTTGTCTATCTTCACTGACAAAAGCATCTTTTGATAATGATCTTTTACCAATAAAATCTTTTTTCTGACTAACCATTCCATTTAAACCAACATCATAAGGAATACTTCTTCCATCTAACTCAGGACCTGCGACGTGACCCATCTCTATTCTCAAAGTAGATAAGGCTTCCGTTCCATAGGGCTGAACGCCAAAATCAGATCCTAAATCCATAATTTGTTTCCATAAATGAAGACCGTAATTTGACTCAACATTCACTTCGTAAGCAAGTTCACCAGAAAATGAAATTCGATATATTCTAGCTGGAATACCGCCTAATTTGGTATCAACAAGACCCATAAAAGGAAGACCATCATTGGATAAGTCAACATCAGGGAATATCTTTGATAAAAGCTCTCTAGACTTAGGACCTGCTACCGCAACTCCCGCCCACTGTTCTGTTGTCGACAAAACATTAACATCAAGATCTGGCCAAACAACTTGAAGGTAGTACTCCAAATGAGAGAGAACGTTTGCTGCTTGTGCGGTAGTAGTAGTCATATGAAAATGATTTTCTGAAAGACGAGATGTGGTTCCATCATCAAAAACCATGCCGTCTTCTCTTAACATTACTCCGTAACGAGCCTTGCCTATAGGAAGTTTAAGCCAAGCATTAGTATAAACTCGGTTTAAAAATTCTGGTGCATCTGGCCCTTTAATATCTATTTTTCCAAGAGTGGTAACATCACACACACCAACATTTTTTCGAACATTAGCCGCTTCTCTATTAACAGCATCACTCATGGTTTCCGTTCCCCTTGGATAATATCTGGGTCTAACCCATAAACCCGCAGCTACAAAAACTGCATTGTTTTCTTCATGCCAAGTATGAATTGGAGATTTACGAGTTGGAAGATAGTGGTTTCCAACTTCACGACCAACAATTGTACCAATCGTAACTGGAGTATAGGGTGGACGGAAAGTTGTATGCCCTACTTCTGGAACAATCTTTTTTTCAATATTAGACACATACTGAAGACCATTTAAATTACTTGTTTTACCTTGGTCGCCAGCCATACCTAAAGTGGTATAACGCTTAACATGCTCAATAGATCTAAACCCTTCTCTTAAAGCTAATTCAACATCTGAGACCGCAACGTCATTTTGAAAATCAATAAATCTTTTTGGCTTTTGCCCATTTGGTAATGGCATGCACCAAAGTTTTTCATGAGGTTTTTGGTCGGGCTCATTGGAAGTTGGTGTATCGGTTTTAACATTATTAGAGGTAAACTTATTAGATAACTCAAAGCCTACTTGAAAACCTTCTGCTAGAGATTGGTTTAAAGTGAAGGCTCCATTTGCTGAACCAACGGCAGTTTCTTTTTGTCTTTTTTTGTCAGGAACAAAGGCATCGATATCTTGGTTAAATTTTAATTTATTTCCTGCTTGTGAGGAAAGGTGAACGGTAGGTGTCCAACCACCGGACATGCAAATACAATCACAATCAACCTCTTCGAGTGAAATAAAGTTTTCTTTCTGACTATCTAATGTCCCAATTGTAGCGGACTTAATTTTAAGATGACCCTTAGTGTTTGCTACCCCCGAATTAAATCTTATTGTGATTCCTTGTTCTTGGACTTCTTTGACAAGTTGACCATCAGAGCCATCTCTAGTGTCTACAATGATAGGTTTAATATCATTTTTCAAAAATTCTAAAGCAGTAGCATAAGCTGAATCATTATTTGTAAAGATTATTGGTTTTCTTCCAACAAGTGTTTCATAAACTTTCATATATTCTCTTGCAGCAGAAGATAAGAATATGCCAGGTCTATCATTGTTTCCAAATGAGATAGGTCTCTCAATGGAGCCTGTAGAAACAATAACTTCACCCGCTCTAATGTAGTGTAGTCTTTGACGAGGGGTATGTTTAGATGGATTTTCAATATGATCGCTTACTCTTTCAAACATTACGGTCATATTATGATCGTAGTATCCAAATACTTGTGAGCGATTTTTTATAATAACATTTGGCATATTTTTGAGCTGAGAAATAACATCACTCGCCCACTCTCTTCCAGACATATTACCTATAGTTACATCATCATTTAGAAGCGAACCCCCAAAATGAGCTTTATCCTCAGCAAGAATAACCCTTGCGCCATTTTTTGCAGCCGCTAGAGCACTAGACAATCCTGAAGGTCCAGAACCAACAACCAAAACATCACAATGCTCATAATTATGTTCGTATCTATCTGGGTCAGGTGTTAAAGGAGCTACGCCCATACCTGCAGCTTTACGAATAAATGGTTCATAGACTTTAAACCAAAAACTTTTTGGCCACATAAACGTTTTGTAATAAAAACCTGCTGGGAAAAAACGATTTAAAATATTATTTATCTCACCAATATCAAATTTTACAGACGGCCAACAGTTTTGGCTTTTAGCTTTTAAGCCTTCAACTAATTCAACCTCAGTAGCCATAATATTAGGCTCGGAACGATCACCCTCATGTAATTGGACCATTGCATTTGGTTCTTCTACACCCGCACCTAAAAAGCCACGAGGTCGATGATATTTAAAACTTCTACCAACTAAATGTATGCCATTAGCTATTAAAGCAGATGCGAGAGTATCCCCTTCATAACCTTGATAAGAGTCTCCATTAAAAGTGAAATTAATTATTTTTTCTTTATTGACTAAACCTTTGGAGTTTGAAGTTCTATATTGATTACTCATTAAAATCCTCATTCATTTTACATGTTGAAAAAATTTCATGTGTTGCGGTATCTCTTGAAGCTTTGAACCATTGACGACATCCAGAAACGTGTTGCCATAGTTCTGTGTGTTTTCCTCTAGGGTTGTCTCTGAAGTAAACAAAGTCATCCCAATCCTTAGTAGAAATTTCTTCTCCTAGAGTTGGTCTTTTTACATTTCCATCTCCGCCATAAGAAAATTCATTTTGCGATCTCTTCCCACAAAAAGGGCATTTAATTTCTAGCATGACTTAACCGATCCAAGGCTTTGGACCAACGCCTTTTTCATCAATAATGTTTCCAGTATGGAAACGATCTAAATTGAATTCAGCATTCAGCTGGTGAACTTGATTTTTAGCAATAGTATGGGCAAACACCCAACCTGAACAAGGCGTAGCCTTAAATCCACCATAGCACCAACCACAGTTTAAATAGACCCCATCAATATGAGTCTTATCAATAATTGGCGATCCGTCCATAGACATGTCCATTATACCACCCCAAGTTCTTAACATCTTCAAACGACTGAAGTTTGGAAAAACAGCCAGACCTCCGGTTAAGACGTGTTGGATCATTGGCATGTTACCTCTTTGAGCGTAGCTATTATATCCATCCAAGTCACCGCCCATAACCATTTCACCTTTGTCAGACTGACTACAGTAAAAATGACCAGCACCAAATGTAACAACATGATCAAGAATTGGTTTCACTGGTTCAGAAACACAAGCTTGGAGAACATGAGCCTCAATAGGCAATCTCATATTCAACATGTCTGCTAATAAAGTAGTGCTGCCTGCAACGCATAATCCGACTTTTTTAGCTTTGATATTTCCTCTAGAAGTTTGAACACCTTGGACTTTACCGTTCTGAACATCAAAACCAGTAACTTCACAATTTTGAATTATATCTACACCCATAGCATCTGCTTGACGAGCATAGCCCCAAGCAACAGCATCGTGCCTCGCTGTTCCTCCTCGAGGTTGCATTAATCCACCATGAATTGGAAAACGGCAAGTATCAGAGAAATCTGCAAAAGGAATCATTTTTTTAAGATCTTCTCTACCAAGTAGAACAGCATCGATACCATTTAAACGCATTGCATTTCCTCGTCGAGCATAAGCATTCATTTGAGCATCAGAATGCGCCAAGTTGATAATACCTCTTGGAGAGTACATAACATTATAATTTAATTCTTGACTAAGGGTCTCCCACTGCTTCATACCAAATTCATAAAAATGAGAGTTTGCATCAAACATATAATTTGACCTTAAGATAGTCGTGTTTCGTCCTACATTACCTCCGCCTATCCATCCTTTTTCTAAAATAGCTACATTTGTTATGCCGTGCTCTTTAGCTAGGTAATAAGCAGTAGCCAATCCGTGACCTCCACCGCCAACGATTACCACATCGTACTCGGCTTTTGGTTCTGGATCTTTCCAAGCTACTTCCCAGTTTTCATGATTAGAAAAAGCGTTTTTTACTAAACTAAAAATTGAATATTTCTGCATTTATGATTCCCAATTAAGACGAATATACATTTTGAAATTGCCTTACAATAAATATTGTTTCAAATTATGAAACAAAATTAATTTTAGATTTTCTAAAAAAAATTAACAAAAGATATGACAAATTTGACCAAAAAAAATATTTTTTTTTAACAGATTAATCTTCTAATATTAATAATAGGATTTAATTAATAGGAGGATTTAAATCAAATGAGAGTTTGTATAATAGGTGCTGGACCGAGTGGTTTAGCTCAACTAAGAGCCTTTGAATCAGCTGAGAGAAATGGTGAAAAAATTCCTGAAATTGTTTGTTATGAGAAACAAGAAGATTGGGGTGGTTTGTGGAACTATACCTGGAGAACTGGGACTGATGAATTTGGCGAACCTGTTCATTGCAGTATGTACCGCTATCTTTGGTCTAACGGTCCAAAAGAATGTTTAGAATTTGCTGATTATTCTTTTGAAGAACATTTCGGAAAACCAATTGCCTCTTATCCTCCAAGAGCAGTTATGCTTGACTACATCCAAGGAAGATTAAAAAAATCAAACTTTCGAGATAAAATAAGATTCAGAACTCCAGTAAGAAGTGTTGTTTATAATAAGGATAAAGATAACTTTAGCGTTACAGCACATAATTTAGTGGATGATACAAAAACAACTGAGGAATTTGATTATGTGGTTTGTGCTTCAGGACACTTCTCTACACCTAATGTTCCGAGTTTTAAAGGGCTGGAAAAATTTGGTGGTAGAGTGATGCATGCGCATGACTTCCGAGATGCTCTTGAGTTTAAAGATAAAGATATCTTGATAGTTGGGACTAGCTATTCAGCTGAAGATATTTCTTCACAATGTTGGAAGTATGGATGTAAATCTGTAACAATTAGTTTTAGAACTAACCCTACTGGTTTTCATTGGCCTGATAACTTCTCACAAGTTCCATTAATCGATCATATAGAAGAAGGAAATAAAGTTCATTTTATTGATGGAACCAGCAAAGTTGTAGATGCGATAGTTCTGTGTACTGGGTATCTCCATTATTTTCCATTCTTAGAAGATGAATTAAAACTTAAAACCAATAACTGCCTCTGGCCTCTTGGTATTTATAAAGGAATTTTCTGGGTAGATAATCCAAAAATGCTGTATATCGGAATGCAGGACCAATTCTATACTTTTAATATGTTTGATGCCCAAGGATGGTATGCTCGTGATGTAATTATGGGCAAGATACCCCTTCCTTCTAAAGATGAAATGCTGAAAAATAATCAAGAATGGAAAGATCGCGAAGAAAAGCTTGAGACAGATGAAGATATGATCCGCTTTCAAGGCGATTATACCAAGGAGCTAATAGAGTCTACAGATTATCCAACTTTTGATATTGAAGGAGTGAACCAAACATTCCTTGAGTGGGAGCATCATAAACATGATGATATCATGGGTTATCGAAATAACTCTTATAAGTCATTGATGACAGGGACAGTGGCGCCAAAGCACCATACCCCTTGGAAAGAAGCTTTGGATGACTCGAAAGAGACATACTTAAAGAATTAAGATTAAGTTAATTGTCTAAATTAAATTATAATCTCATTGGCTGGGTGACTTTTGTCATCTCAGCCTTTGGTTTTATTATTTCTAGTATAGGGAGTTTTTGGGCCATGTTTGGAAGTATCTTCTTTCTTCTAGGCTGTATTATTTTTTTAATTCCCTACTTTTTCAAAAAAGACTAAGGAGAAATATTATGAGCACCGCTTCAAATTTATTAGTTCGTCAGAAAGGTGATTCACCTTTTACTAAAGACCCATCTGTTTCCTACACTATGCCAGCAAGGTTTTATACAAGCCCTGATATTTATGAAATTGAGAAAGATGCTATTTTTTATAAATCATGGCATTACGCTGGTCATGTATCTCAAGTAAAAGAAGAACGTTCGTACATTACCACTTCCGTCCACGATCAAAATATATTTATAGCCAAAGGTTCGGATGGAGAACTTCGTGCATTTCATAATGTTTGTGCTCATCGTGGTCATGTTCTTCTAGAAGGCTCTGGTAGAAAAAGTGTTATCACTTGTCCTTACCATGCGTGGGCATTTGATTTTTCTGGAAATCTTGTAAATGCAAGGAACTCAGAAAATGTTGCTGGTTTCAATAAAGATGAATTTTCTCTCAAAGAAGTAAAACTGGAAGTGTTTTGTGGAATGTTAATGGTAAACTTAGATTTAAACGCAAAACCATTTGCAGAACAATTTAAAGGGCTAGAGGAAGAGATAAGGCATTACATGCCTTCCGTCGACTCTTTGGAGTATGCACAAAGAGATACCTTTGATGTAGCTTCTAATTGGAAGGTGTTAGTTGATAATTTTTTAGAATGCTATCACTGTTCACCTGCTCATAAAGACTTTGTTGATTTAGTTGATATGAATTCTTACCGTACAATTACTCATAAAAGATATTCCTCTCAATGTGCCGCGGCTCCATTAAAAACCAATAGTAAGGCATATAGCTTTGAACCAGGAGATGTTGACTTTGGGTATGCTGGTTTTTTTGTTTGGCCTAATTTTACGATTTGGATCTACCCTGGGGAAGCCAACTTATCAGTTTTACAAATGAACCCCACTTCACCTACGAGAACAATAGAGTATCAAGATTGGTTTACGCCTGGAGGGGAATTGTCTCCGCAATTAAAAGAGGCAGCTGACTACCAAAAAGA
>Ga0102951_1000162_pt1 | contig 22818 bp, 17 predicted proteins | sample SalPonA_B_H2O_MG_FD_78507 | JGI IMG/M metagenome (GOLD analysis project Ga0102951, IMG submission 78507) | Water microbial communities from South San Francisco under conditions of wetland restoration - Salt Pond MetaG R2A_B_H2O_MG | ecosystem: Environmental > Aquatic > Non-marine Saline and...
ATCGCATGCTTATATATACTTGCGCGGATGTTCACACTTGGGTCACCTAATCACCTTATCGATGTCCAAATTATCGCATCTATGGCGATTCCACTCTGGCCATTGAACACGCTGATCCATCAGGGTTTGCCGAAAAATCGGTTCAATTCCATCGCTTTGCAACAGCTTATGCTGGCTGGCGCACCTATTATGGCGATCGCTTATCTTCTCTCTTCACCCGCTCCGAGCGCTTACTTTTTAATCGACTCAGCGCTATTTGGGTTGCTAGCTTATTGGCTAGGGTCGATAAAAGAGACCACCAAGATTTCAGCCATTGTTGCACTGAGTCTCGTTTTAATACTGTTGACTTACAACATCATTAGTTCAAACGGTTCAGTACTCTACATGTTGCCGATCTTTACTTTGATTGCGTCTTTATGGTTATCGCCTGTTCGTGCAACTCTTGTGACGGCATACGCCGTGACTCTCTCTGTTTTAAGCTTTGATGCATGGGATGGGCTGGTCCTCGGGGGCGCTGTTGCAGCCATACTATTCGCTGGAGTGCTTACTCTAGGATTGCGTCCCATCAGGAGCCCAGAGGAGTCTCAACTGACGCCTGAAATTGTCTGGCCTAATCTCTTGAATGCGCTGCTTGCAACTTCAGTTTTATGTCTTGCACTCGGAATGCCTTTTGTGACTGGGCTAGCCACTTTCGAGAGTACGGAAAATGTTTACCAAGCGTTGCTGCTCTCCTCTGTTTTTGGTTATCTCTCGTTTTGCTTCGTCTATGAACTTCTCAATCAACGCTCGATTCAAAATCGCAAACTTGCCCAGATAACGGCCTCTCAAAAAAGGCTAGTTGACCATTTAGACAGCGTCACCTTCAGCGGACGTATAGGTACAGTTCAATACATTGCTGGAAGTTCCACATTAGAGGTGGGCGGTGCGTTTCGGGAGATATTTGAGTTTCCGCTAGACGAGTACCCTGAACTCAATATTGAGCAGGGGCTGTCGCGTTACACGCTGGAATCGCGATCCCTGGCTGAGCAAGCTCTCGAAGATGGATTTGAGGGCGAACCTTTGAAGCCCATTGTGCTTGAACTCTCGCTGCCGCAAGCGGGGCAGCGTTTTGTGGAGCGCAGAGGCTCATTGCAGCTTATCGACGGAAAGAGAACACTCAACCTGATTTACATTGACCAGACAGAGTCTGTACGACATCAACGAGAGCAAAAGAGGCTCGAACGTGCTCAGAAGATGGCGCTAAGTATGACCAAATCGATCGTGATCGATCTTAACGTCGAGTCCGGCATGGCGACTATTTTGACAGGTGATTTTGCAGGCGGACGCCGGGCAGTACCCTTCCTGCTGGAGGACGCGTTTGCCCATCAATTATCCAGCGAAGATCTGTCGAAAATGGTTGCCTTCCTCAAGCGTCGAAGAGAGCAGATCACGGTGAAAATTATTAACCCAGGCACTGACAAGAGCCCCTTTTGGGCGCGCTTTAGCATCGGTTCCGATTTTATGCAGGATGGTGTAAAGCATGTGTTAATTACTCGGCAAAATGTTGATATCGAGCAGAATCTCCGCGCTAAAAGTGAAACTATGTCACGTCAATTATCGCTGGCGCTGGAGACAGGGAAAATATCGGCTTTTGAAGTGGATATTGTCACCAACTCCGCCACCTTGATTGCCGGTTACCACCCGACGCTTAAACCCGCAGATCAATTTAATTTTATAGAGTTGAAGCAGAGGCTAGTCACACGCGAGGCTGATATTGATCGCTTGCAGAACCTCATCCGCGGCGACATGCGAGAAGGGGAGTTTCGTCTGGTCGATTCTGATGGAGCCGTGGAGCATTGGGTGCGTTTGATGGCGGGTAAAGAGTACGTCAGCAATAACCGATTGAAACGGCTGATTACCCGGATTGACATAACATCAATTAAAGCAGCGTTCGAACAGCAACGCCTGGCTCAAGAGCGCCAGCGGGAGCTCTTTGCAATTATTGGACATGAGTTGCGTACTCCGGTCTCAGCGATCGAAATGATTGTTGCCGACTCTGATCTGAGGCCGGAGGATAAAATTGAACAGATCACTGGCGTGGCTGATTCCTTATTGAGTGTACTCGAGGATATGCGCTACGTTGTACAGCCCGAACGGGCCCTGACCGCCGAGAGGGGCGAGGCAGTTCCCGCTCAGATCGTTAAGCGTGCTGTTGGTATGTTGCAGCCAATCGCGACCCAAAAGCATGTCAGGCTTCATCTCGAAATAGATAGCGCATCACATCAAAGATTCTACTTTGCTGCGCAATCTCTGCGACAGACAATAACCAACCTGGTAAAAAATGCGCTGATACACGCGCAGGCACAGAATATCTGGATCAGCCTGAAATTTGAAAATGTTCTGGCAAAACAGCCTTCAGCGACGTTGGTTGTCGAAGATGATGGCAAAGGGATTAGCAAAACGGATCAAATGTCTCTTTTCGAGGCGTTCCGGCGTGGCGATACAGACGCCGAAGGTACAGGACTTGGACTCTTCATTGTGTCCGAGTTGGCAACGCGTATGAACGGTCGTATTGAATATCAATCGGGACGTTTTGGGGGGGCTCGCTTTATTATGACGTTTCCGCTTCCCGAGCGGGTCGAACGGGATCCACTGTTGCGACTGGACCCCGCACTTTTCCTTTCAGGTAAACGCGTTCTGCTGGCTGAGGATGATCGCATGTTGCGTTTGTTGAGCGAAAAGATGATGTTAAAAGCGGGTGTCAAGCTCACCACAGCTGTCGATGGGGAGAAAGCACTGGCGCTTTTTGACGCAGATGAATTTGACCTGGTAATCACCGATATAATGATGCCGCGGTTAGATGGATACGGGCTTGTTTCAGCCTTGCGTAAAAGGGGCTTCAAAGGTCCTGTGCTTGGGGTAACTGCCGCTGTAATTGGGGAAGAGACCGACAGACTCAAAGATGCGGGTGCTGATGTCGTGTTGCCCAAGCCTATCAAGTTGGATAGGGTCGTGGCGGCACTGGAGGAGCTGCAGCCTTTGATCAGTCTCTCTTGATCTGGCGCAGTCGCAGAGTTGCGGGGTTGAAGATGGAGGAGAGCAACCCAATCTCCATAGCATACCTATCAAAAGTGGGAGGAATGAGTATGTTTAAGAGACAGACTTCGGCGCTCTTTCTCGCCTGGCTATTGAACGCTGTCAACGTTTCAGCTGCGTTACCCATTTCGGATTCTCAGGGTAAAGAGCTACCTACACTGGCGCCCATGCTAGAGCGTGTCAATCCAGCGGTGGTGAATATTGCCACTTTCTCAACGCGCCGTGTTGGCGTGAACCCTTTGTTGAACGATCCCTTTTTTCAACGCTTTTTTAATTTACCACGTCAACAGATGCAGCCACAGCAGCGTAGAGCGCAGAATTCCGCGGGCTCGGGTGTGATTGTTGATGCGGCAGAAGGGACGATCATTACTAACTTTCATGTTATCAAAGGTGCAGACGAGATTCAGATTTCGTTGACCGATGGGCGTAGCTATGAAGCTACACTGGTGGGAGCTGATCCTGAGGTTGATATAGCCGTATTGGATATTGAAGCCCAGTCTCTGACACAGCTCGACCTGCGCGATTCCGATGAGGTGCGTGTGGGCGATTTTGTGGTTGCCATCGGTAACCCTTTTGGCCTCGGACAAACCATCACGACGGGTGTTGTCAGTGCGCTGGGGCGCTCGGGACTGGGTATCGAAGGCTATGAAAACTTCATACAGACTGATGCATCAATCAACCCAGGTAACTCCGGAGGTGCCTTGGTGGATCTCAACGGCAACCTCGTCGGTATCAATACCGCGATAATCGCGCCCGGTGGTGGCAATGTGGGCATAGGCTTTGCGATTCCGGCCAACATGATGAGGCAGGTTGCTGATCAGATTTTAGAGCAGGGTGGTGTTTCACGCGGTCAGATTGGTATCTCAATTCAGGAGATTACCGCAGATCTTCAACGAGCCTTCCAGATGCGTAATGGCGAATCAGGTGTGTTAGTAACCGGTGTAACACCCGACTCTCCCGCAGAGCAGGCGGGTGTCAAACCGGGGGACGTTATTCTCAGTGTCGATGGTAAGGCAACCCCTGATATTGGTCAGTTGCGCAATCGCATTGCGTTCGCGCCTGATAACCGCAGTGTTCCGCTGCTAGTGCTGCGTGACGGCCAGCGGGTGGAGCTTAGTGTCCGTGTTAGCCATAGCCTTACTCAGCAATCGAATGAAGATCTGCATCCGCTGCTTGAGGGTGCGCGCTTCCAAAACGCTGCCGATGGACGCGGTGTTCTGGTTTCTGGTCTTGCACCGGACTCGAGAGCTGCGATGGCAGGACTCCAGATTGAAGATCGTTTACTCAGCGTGAACCGCCAGCGTATCAACAATGTCGAAGCACTGAGTGAGATGTTGGCGGGACGACGCGGAGAGCTGCTGTTGCAGATCCAACGGGACCGATCCGTCTTCTATCTGGTACTGCGATAGCGAGTATTGGCGATCTTAGCTAAGTGTGCGACTATGGAGCTAACCAATTGAAAAACGTCATGTATGTCGCAAAAACCGATCGCTGCAATTGTGCTTCTGTCCGCGCTGTCACTGGGCGGATGTACGCTTTTCGGCTCTGAGTCTCAGCCTGTCGCCTCGTCGCCGTCGCAAGCGGTCACCGCAGAGGTGAGCGGTGAAATCGCCGTGAGTGAACGGGTTGAGCAAACAGAGCCCTCTGCTGGATTGCAGTTAGGTGCTTTTCGCGAGCCTGATAGAGCCAGCAGGGCAGTGTTGAGGTTGCAGCAGCAGCATCCAATTGTTTTTGAAAACCGCACCCCGATCATCCGTGCAATCGAGCGAGATGGCACTACACTCTATAGAGTTATTCTGGGTCCTTTTAGTGATACAGAGATAGCCAGAGCCTTTTGTAAGCTGCTCCAGCAGCGCGGAGAGGTCTGTTTTGCAACGCAGTTTGACCGCCTCGACATACGAGTCGATCTGATAGCCAATACGGAGGATTGAGAATGAAAGGTGTGGTATTCAACATCCTCGAAGATATGGTTACCGAACGTGGCGGTCTACACCTTTGGCAAAAAGTGCTCGATAAAGCGGGTGTTGAAGGCGGATATACGGCTGTGGCGACCTACGGTGATGAAGAGCTGTTTGAGATTGTTGGTGTCGTAGTGGAAGAGCTTGGGCTGCCGGCGGAAGAGGTGATCGGTGCCTTTGGTGTCTATATGTTTGGTCAGTTAGCCAGGCGCTACCCGGCTTTCGTTGATAATTGCGATGATTTTTTCAGTTTCCTTGAAAGTATCGATTCAGTTATCCATCTTGAGGTGAGAAAACTGATGACGGAGACGCAGCTGCCTAGCATTGAGTGCATCCGCCAGAGTGATACGGAGCTACTAATCAACTACAGCTCGCCTCGCAAGCTTTGCATTCTTGCTGAAGGGCTGATTTACGGTGCGGCTGAGCAGTATGGAAATAAGATAAAGATTGATCATCCGGTCTGTATGCACAAAAGCGCCGACCACTGTGAGTTGCGAGTCTCCCTAACCAATGAGTGATGAAGCTGAACTCTATCGCCGCGCCTATGAACGTGAGCGAGATGCCCGAAAAGCGGCTGAGCAGGTGGTTGAGGACACAACCCGGGAGCTCTACCGTAAAAACCAGAAGCTTGAAGAGTCGTTGAAGCAACTCAAAGATCAACAACGTGTTCTGATTCAAAATGAGAAGTTGGCGATGCTTGGGACACTGGCCGCAGGTATTGCCCACGAGATTAATAACCCGATGGCGTTCGTCCATGCAAATCTCGAGTCACTGGCGGACTATCTGGAACCCTACCAGGAGCTGGTGGAAAAACAGGCAGCTGCGCTGAAGCTTGCGCCTCAGGAGCAGGCAGTCGCCAGGGAGGAGATCGCTCGCCTGATCGAAAGTGCAGACCTCGAATTTTTTCAGGAAGAGCTACCCGACCTGATGAGCGATACCCGGGAGGGTCTAGAACGTGTTCGCGAAATAGTGGGCAACCTACGAACATTCGCGCGCACCCACAGCCAGGAACGGCGTAGTGCAGATCTCGTTGCTGGGATTCAGTCAACATTGAAATTGCTCAACTCCCAGTTTGGAACCGACGTCAGTGTAATGCAGAGTCTGCAGCCCTTGCCTCTGGTGAACTGTAACATCTCCGAACTTAATCAGGTTTTTCTCAACCTGCTGGTTAACGCAGGACACGCGCTTGAAGGGCGAAAAGGGGCAACAATCAGCATCTCTACCCGAGCCGATAAGAAATTTGCGTATGTTGAGATTGCAGATAATGGCTGTGGCATGAGTGATGCTATCAAGGAGCAGATCTTCGTACCGTTCTTTACCACCAAACCTGTGGGTAAAGGGACAGGAATGGGGATGTCGATTGCCTATGGGATCATCGCTGAACATGGTGGTGAGATTCATGTTGAGTCTCAGGAGGGCGAAGGTACTCGCTTCATCATTAAGCTTCCGATCGAGGGTAGCGAGCCGTCTGTTAAAGATGCCGTTTAGGCGACTCTATCAAGCAGCCAGTTTTAATAAATATTTTTTTATTAACTGATCCAATAGTCCAGTTGTTCGCAAACCCGCGTCATAGCTACACCGCTTAGACTTCCCACCCTACGGACCAGTTTTCTGGACGAAATTCAAGTATTGAAATAAAAACCAATCTCACTATATTGGGGGTTCTTCACGGCTGAAGACACTAGATGTTGTGTTTTGTCTGAATATTGAACAGCCAGGTGACACTTACGACAGTCTCTGGGTTTGCACGTTAGTACCCACTAGCATGACATCAAAAAACACGTTTTTCGTAGCGAACAAACAACAAAGGTCAGAGTAATGCAGCAAGATCTGATGGTCACCAAACGCGACGGTCGTAGAGAACCGATTGATCTGGAAAAAATCCACAAGGTGTTAATGTGGGCAGCAACAGGTTTGGAGACCGTTTCCGTCTCGCAGATTGAGCTGAGTGCGCATCTTCAGTTCTTTGAAGGGATCAGCACCAGTGACATACATGAGACCCTGATCAAGTCAGCCGCCGACCTAATCTCGGAGGAGGCACCAGATTATCAATATCTGGCAGCTCGATTATCAGTTTTCCACCTGCGCAAAAAGGCATTCGGTAGTTTCGAACCTCCGCATCTTCGCGAGCATGTGGAGAAGATGGTGAATGACAAACGCTACGATAAACACTTGGTCGAAGACTATACCGCCGAAGAGTTCGATGAGATGAATGACTATCTCAAGCACGAACGCGATATGAACTTCAGTTACGCCGCAGTGAAGCAGCTTGAAGGCAAGTACCTTCTACAGAACCGGGTCACGGGGTCTATCTACGAGAGCCCACAGCAACTCTACATGCTGGTTGCTGCCTGCCTATTTTCTAAATATCCGCGCGAGTCTCGACTCGACTTCGTAAAGCGCTTCTACGACGCCTGTTCAGAATTCAAACTATCACTGCCGACCCCTATCATGGCGGGCGTTCGTACGCCAACGCGCCAATTCAGCTCATGTGTGTTGATAGAGACAGGCGACAGCCTCGATTCAATCAATGCAACAGCTTCGGCGATTGTTAAGTACGTGTCTCAGCGTGCAGGCATAGGGATCAATGCCGGCCGTATTCGCGCACTGGGTAGCCCAATTCGTAATGGAGAAGCATTCCATACCGGCTGTATACCGTTCTACAAACACTTCCAGACAGCCGTTAAGTCCTGTTCTCAGGGTGGAGTGCGAGGCGGGGCGGCAACACTGTTCTACCCAATATGGCATCTCGAGGTTGAGTCACTACTGGTTCTTAAGAACAACCGCGGTGTAGAAGAGAACCGCGTGCGCCACCTTGATTACGGCGTACAGATCAACCGCCTGATGTATCAGCGTCTCATCAAAGGGGGAGATATTACGCTGTTCAGCCCACATGAGGTCCCTGGACTTTATGATGCTTTCTTCGCCGACCAGGAGAAGTTCGAGAAACTCTACACAGAGTACGAGCAGGATCCAACGATTCGGAAGAAGACCATCAAGGCGGTTGAGCTCTTCGGTATTCTGGCTTCGGAGCGCGCATCAACAGGTCGTATCTACATCCAGAACGTTGATCATTGTAATACGCACAGCCCGTTCGACCCCAAGGTGGCTCCTGTGAAGCAGTCCAATCTCTGCTTGGAGATCGCCCTGCCAACGAAGCCACTGCGGCACGTCAATGATGAAGAGGGTGAAATCGCTCTGTGCACCCTGTCAGCTTTCAACCTTGGCGCCTTGAGTAGCCTTGACGAGCTGGAGAACCTCGCCGACCTGATTGTGCGTGCACTCGATAGCCTGCTGGATTATCAGGATTACCCCGTACCAGCCGCGTACAATGCGACCATGGGCCGGCGCACGCTGGGTGTGGGGGTAACCAACCTTGCTTATTACTTGGCGAAGAACGGCGTGAAGTACTCTGATGGCTCTGCCAATGGTCTGGTGCACCGCACTTTTGAGGCGATTCAGTACTACTTGCTGAAAGCCTCAAACGGTTTGGCAAAAGAGCTAGGGGCCTGTCCTAAGTTTAACGAGACGACCTACGCTAAGGGTCTGTTACCGATCGACACCTACAAGCGTGAAGTGGATGACTTCTGTGAAGAGCCGCTGCACTACTTCTGGGAGACCTTACGCGAGGATATCCGCGAGTTTGGTCTGCGCAACTCCACACTCACTGCGCTGATGCCCTGTGAGACCTCTTCACAGATCACTAACTCAACTAATGGTATCGAGCCACCGCGTGGCTATGTGTCAGTGAAGTCGAGCAAAGATGGTGTGATGAAGCAGATCGTACCTGAGTATCTTGAGTTGAAGGATAAGTACGAACTGCTCTGGAATATCCCCAATAACGAGGGTTATCTTCAGCTAGTGGGAATTATGCAGAAGTTTGTCGATCAGGCGATCTCAGCCAATACGAATTACGATCCAACGAAGTTCCCGAACGACAAAGTACCGATGAAGCAACTGCTCAAAGATCTACTGACAGCCTACAAATACGGGGTCAAAACGCTTTACTACCACAACACCCGTGATGGCGCGTCGGATCAGCAGGATGATCCCGGATGTGAAGGTGGTGCCTGCAAGCTCTAAGCTGGCAGCCCTAAATAGATGGATTTTGCAGGTCGGCCAACGCGCCGCCTGCGTAAACCGATAAGAAGTTTAATGGAGTGGTTCCAGTCATATGTCTTACTCTACTTTTAGCGCTAGTTCACATGACGCGACACTCGAGCCGATGTTCTTTGGCCGCAGCGTCAATGTGGCTCGTTACGACCGTCAGAAGTACCCGATATTTGAGAAGCTGATTGAGAAGCAGCTTTCGTTTTTCTGGCGCCCTGAAGAGGTCGATCTGAGCACCGACCGTAAGGACTTTATGGCGCTGCCGGAGCACGAGAAGCACATCTTTCTCTCCAATCTCAAGTACCAGACACTGTTAGACTCGGTGCAGGGACGTTCGCCTAACATGGCGTTTCTACCGATTACATCACTGCCAGAGCTGGAGACCTGGTTTGAGACCTGGGCCTTCTCAGAGACTATTCATAGCCGCTCATACACGCACATTATTCGCAATATCGTGACCGAGCCATCAACTGTGTTCGATCAGATTGTGACTAACCCTGAGATCGTTCGTCGGGCCGAGTCGGTGACGCGCCTGTACGATGAACTGATTGAGTTGGTGAACATCCATTCAGTACACGGTTCAGGCACTCACAAGATTGACGGGAAGATCTACGACACCTCTCAGTACAATCTGAAAACTAAGCTTTTTCTGACGCTTGTTTCGGTTAATGTACTGGAAGCTATACGGTTTTATGTGAGTTTTGCCTGCTCATTCGCTTTTGCAGAGCGTGCCCTGATGGAAGGTAATGCCAAGATCATTCGCCTGATCGCACGTGACGAAGCGCTGCACCTGACGGGCACTCAGCACATGATCAATCTGATGCAATCGGGTCGCGATGACCCAGACTTTAAGCAGATTGCGCAAGAGTGTAGACCGCAGGTAATTGAACTGTTTCGCGAAGCCGCCGAGCAGGAAAAAGAGTGGGCTGAGTATCTTTTCAGTCAGGGGTCGATGATCGGACTGAATGCGCGGATTCTGGGTGACTACGTTGAGTACATCACCAACGTCCGTATGAAAGCCATTGGTCTGGAAGAGCTCTTCCCGGTGCGCAGTAACCCACTGCCGTGGATGAACTCCTGGCTGGTTAGCGACAACGTGCAAGTAGCTCCACAGGAGTCGGAGATTAGCTCATATCTGGTCGGTCAGATCGATAGTGAAGTCGATACTGAAGACTTTGGCGATTTCGATCTTTAAGGGCGAGTGTGATGTCGGGTATTCCACGCATCAAGGTTAATCACCATCACACCTTCTACTATCAGTACGAGTTCTCACTCCTCGATGCACTGGAAGCACAGGAGATCCCCGCTCAGTATAACTGTCGCGGCGGCTACTGCGGCATCTGTAAGGTGCGCCTGATTGATGGTGAGGTGGAGGAGGTACAGGATGTGTTGGTCGATCTGGCCGATGACGAGATCCTTGCCTGCAGTTGCCGCCCAGCTGGTCATATCGAGATAGAGCTGCCCGAGTAGCGCCTCGTTTAAGCCGAAAAAGCATAAAAAAGCAGCCTTTAGAGGTTGCTTTTTTTGTTTAATGCACAGGCTTGGTGCACTACACAGATTTTTTGTTTTATTTTTACAAAAACTCGCATTTGGGTAGTTGACTTATTTAAGTAGTTGAAAATAAAGTGATTTTTAGTTTTGGTGGTTTTTGAACCAATTTGCTGAATCCCTTTTAAACACTAGCTTACAGCCACTCATCCCAAATTTACTAACAATTTTATCCACATGTAGCGTGGATAAGTTAGTTCAGTGGATAAGTTTTGCGTTGGGGCCTATTTTTAGGTTGACCGGCGTAGCCAAGAGGACACGCCATCATGCATACTGGCGCAAACCTCTGATATCGGAAAGTAGCGATGACACTCTTGCCCCATGAACAGGTTGAAACAGGTAGTAATCCCGAACTGAGCGTTATCTGGTTGCATGGGCTGGGTGCGTCTGGACAGGATTTTGTGCCCCTGGTGCCCGAGCTTGCGCTACCACCTAACTCGGCCGTGCGTTTTATCTTCCCGCATGCTCCTGAACGTCCGGTGACGGTTAATGGCGGGTATATCATGCCCTCCTGGTACGATATCTACGCTATGGATATCGATCGTAAGATTGACCAGGAACAGATCTTAGTCTCCTGCGCTCAGGTTCATCAATTTATCGAGCTTGAATTGGCCAGCGGGATGCAGAGTGAGCAGATTGTTCTTGCCGGATTTTCCCAGGGTGGTGCTGTCGCTTATCAGTCGGCCCTCAGCTATTCAAGGCCCTTGGGCGGTTTGTTGGCGATGTCGACATACTTCGCAACGCCTGAGCTTTGCGAGAATGTCGATGCTCAGAGAGACCTTCCGATCCTGATCCAGCATGGCCGGTTTGATTCGGTAGTGCCCGAATCACTCGGCCAAAAAGCTCGTGTGACGCTGACCGGCCTTGGGCTAGCCGCGGACTACCAGAGCTATGCAATGGACCACGAGCTCTGTCAGGCGCAGATAGACGCTATCGCTACCTGGCTGACAGAGCGGTTGCCCTCTAAGGCTTGAACTGGTAGACCGGCGCTGGTTGGTTTGGCCGGTAATAGATTGCCATCTGCGTCGCTAGTCGAGCAAGCGTCTGCTGCCGGTTTCCGGGCGAGGGATGGGTACTGAGGAACTCGGGCGGGCTACTCTTATTGAGCTGCCCCATTTTCTGCCAAAGGGTGGCGGCGGCCGCAGGATCGTAGCCAGCACGTGCAGCTAATTCCATACCCATTCGATCTGCCTCGCTTTCACCTGTGCGGCTATTAGGTAATCTTATGGCCAGAGCCGCAGCCAAAGGTGCGCCACTGAGTGCCAATTGCTGGTACTGGGTGTCTTGCGTTGCTACACCAATCGCCATCACGCCCAACTGAGTTGCCATGGCGACCGACATACGCTCTGCAGTGTGGTTGGCGAGGGCATGCGAGACTTCGTGGCCGATCACCTGAGCCAGCTCATCATCGGTCGGGTTTAGTTTCTCTAAAAGGCCGGTATAGATTGCCATGCGTCCGCCAGCCATACACCAGGCGTTAACACTCTCAGGATCATCAATTAACCTAATACTCCAGTCCCAGTTTTGGCTCTCTGGGAAGGCTGTTATCGCCTGATAGACAATTCGGCCAGCTATCTCCTGAACACGCTTTACCTGTGCCGGATTCGAGTCTAGCTTGCCCTCTTGTTTGAGCGGAGAGAGGATCTCAGTATAGGCCGCTGCTGAGGCATTGATCGCTTGTGAAGGGGATACCAGCATCAGCTGATTCCGGCCGGTTGGACTGGTACTGCACCCGGTCAATGCAAGGGCACAGAGGGAAATTAGGGTCGCTCTAACAAGCATTTGCCGATCTTCTCTTTACTGGTACGTGACAACGAGATTTTAGTCGAGTCGCAGGCACGACGGTAGATGATCTGTTTCAAAACATTAAAACGTCACTTGTTCGATTCTGACCAGATGCCGCGCTTGTAAGCGCCAGAGACCAGATGATAATTCTGGACCGTTCAGATCCCTGATGCGCCAGATTCAATTCCATAGTACACCTCGTTGATCTCTTTTAAAGAATTGAAGTAGCTAGGATAGGCACAGCCTGAGGTCAATTAAGTGCTGCCCTTAATCAACTCTGTTGGCGTTGCGAGTCTGTACTCCTCGATGCAATTTGAGCCAAGTCTCAGTCTCTCTGAGGTTTAGATAAATTGGGCCCAGTACTGTGCTACATCAGCAATCGTCCTATACTAAAGCGAGTAGCGGTCTTTATCTGCGACTGTCTAGGCGAATTAAGGGTACCCTATGCTGTTATCACTGTCGGAATCTGAGCAAGCGCATCGAGATCAGTTCGAGTATTTGGCTGACTGCCTGCTTAAACGTGGGCAGACTGATCCTAGTACGAAGGAGGTTTTTCCAGCGCCCTCTGCACGCGCGTTGATGGAGCGCTTCGGCGGCAGCATGATCACCGCGAATGAACGTATGGAGCAGTTTCACGCGATTGTCGCTCGCTCTCTGGAGTCAGCAGCGCCAACTTCATCAGACTTTCCAACCCCTGTTATAGAGGCGATGCATGTGGTGATGGAGCAGGCGAGAGAAGAGGCCAGATCGGAAGTCGATATAACCATCGCTGCATACGAGAGTGAAAAAGCTGAGTTTGAGGCACAACGCAGTAAGCTGGTTTCAAGCCTCAAGCGAATGCAAGAGGCGTTGAGCGCTGAACAGGCCGCCCATCGAACAACCAGAGAACAAGCGAAGGCCGAAATTGATGCAGCGATCAGCCAGAATGGCAGCCTCGAACAGCTCGAAGCCGAGTTGGAAGCGTTGAGAACAGTCAATGAAGAGATCGAAACGCACAACAAGGATCTCCATGCTGAGTTGGATGGGCAAAAAAAGGCCCGGGAGCAGTTGAGCGTAGAGCTTGATCAAAGCAGAGTAAGAGAGGATGAATCTAAACAACGGATCTTGGCACTGGAGAAACGTATTTCGGAGTTGACGACTGATCAGGCCAATGTTTCCAATGAGACAGGCCGACTCTCAGACAATAACAGAGAGTTGAGCGCTGAACTCGACGCGGTGCGCGCTGAGCTACTAACCGCTGAGAAACGTCGTGTGGATACACTTGAGCGTCTACAGAAGACTCAGGCTGAAATCTACTCGCTAAAAGCTGATCTTAGTGACAAAGCCTCTGAGTTGAAAAAGCTGCAAAACCTCATCTCCAATAACGCCAAAACGGCGCATTAGCACTTTAACTAGGTTCTAAGTTAGGCTGAGTGCGAACCACCCAGGTTTATATCAGTGCTGCTTGAAATTGCGAGCTACAAGCCGCGATCCTCACATGATCCCAGACCTGTTACTTCAATTCATCATCCTAGTGCGGCACATAACAGAGCATTCGGCGAAGTTGACCGGCACTTGAGCCCCGTTACAGGAAATTTAGAAATAGAGCATATATTTTATCTGTGTTGTCACACCAGCAGGATTTAAAGCATTAGTAACAGCAGAAATATCTAGTAACGAACGGAGCGCTTGACGGGAAGTCTACGTGAATATATTTCAAGATTGACCTTTTATATAGCCCATAAAAGCCGATTTCTTTCGCTCCACTCTTCTTCGTCAACCTGCCCATATGTTTTATATCTGCGGTCCGCGTTCAGTCTATTAATTATGAGAACCCCACGACCTGAGTTCCGTATTGATAGATTTCATTTTATGGACTAACTTGAAGTAGTGAATTTGAGGTAGTCTCTATGCACACAAAGAACCAACCGACCAGAATAGTCGGCATTGATGATGATCCTGTGACCATCTCATTCCTCGACGGGTTACTCAGTGTTGCCTACGAATTTTATGGCGTAACTGACTCTGTTGCAGGACTTGAGGTCATATCAAAAGTACTGCCTGATCTCATTCTCCTGGATTATAAACTTCCTGTGCTGGACGGGTTGGAAGTACTTGAGAGACTTCACAATTCTGAATCAACTAAGGATATTCCAGTTATACTGGTGACTGCATTTGAACAGGACCTAACTGCTAAGTTGGTCAGTCATAATCAAGTCGTGGGTATTGTGCCGAAACCTTTGGATGCACACTACTTGCTCAGTGCTATCGAAGACGGACTCTCATTGCATCATATGGTGACGATCCGGAGAAGGTTGCTTTCATGCTACTGAGATCGGTGGGATAGATTCGACGAAGCGTACCGCCTCTCGCAATCATCATAGATAGCTTGAGCACGTCAAGCCTGTGCTAAAGGTATTGAAACAGACTATTAACCATTCACGTCTGAACTAGATGAGCTAATTCTGGGCATCCTAAATGGCTGGTTAGATGGCCAGGATAGCGACTTTTGTGGGGCGCTCTCGCGTTTTGAAGCGGGGTAATCGCCGAAATGGCTAATTTCGAGCAGCGACAATCGCTAGATTTCTCGGCGTGATATTTCTGGGGCAAAACTCTTTGATGCTGACCTGAAATCCCTGCTCTTCAAGGTAGCAGCCAAGGTCAAGAACGAGCATATATTCCAAAAAGCGTTTGAGGCCTTGTCGCACAATACCGAGTCGTTCGCTGAGCAGGAACTGTTCGCTGCCCGCAGTTAAATATGGGTTTAAATCGATGCTGTCCCATTTTAGTCCGTGCTGTCGCGCCGCCCACTGAAAAAACAGTGTCGGATCCTGATTGAAAATCGCTTTTGGCGTCGATGCGAGCGGTCGATAGTTTTCATCGCCTGTGGCCTCCTTGCGCCAAGTCTCATAAGCTCTTCTCCACGTCAATTCGGTAGCGCGTACGCGGTGTGCCCGCGCACCACCGGTCACGGTTTCAAGTAAAGGGAGCCTCAGTGTACGTTTGTCAAAGACCAGCGGCAGTTGTTGTGCTGTCTTTGAGAGTCGGTTGTCAGGCTTATCACCGAATAAGTGATAACAGCAGGGTGCTACGATGATCTGCTTGGCTAAGTTGCTAGCTTGTCTAAGCATACTTCTATGTAACCCTCCGCAGGCGTGCAATGCAGTATGCCTCTCACCCAAGTTGAGTACTTCTGCAGTTAAGGGGTGTAGAACATCACAAGCGTGGAAGTGCGTCCTGAGGTTAAACTTTTCTGCCCGCTCGCGACCTTGATTACACAGGTTTCCGTCGATCTCCAGACAATGCGACCCCTGCATGTTATGGGTAGACTCTAACATCGTTGCCAGATAGCCCTTGCCTGAACACCAGTCAAGATTAGTCATTACGGGCCTTAGCGGCTTAATTAAGTCGCTAAAGTAGTTTATTTGCTGCCACTTTCTGCCAGGAATGCCACTTGCAATCGGGGGTTGGTTCATTGAGCGTGGCCGGTTATATGTGTCTGGCTTCCAGGCTGACATCGCTTCCATATAGTGAGGCACAGCATGTTGCAGCCACTCTATGCATCGCTCTGGATCCTGCAGCAGACCCTCCACCTCAGCGCTGGGCAGTGCCATCAGTTCGGCATCTAACTTTGGTTCGCTCTTTGCCCATGGCGAGGTGGTGCACAGAAAGGGTTCGGGTTCCCAGAGGTGCTGGCAAGCGTGTAAAGCTGTTCCCAGTTTTAACAACGGCTCTTGAAGCGAGATCATGGCAACTCCGTCTGTATTCGTCGCCACGAGGGCTCTAGTCGGTAATGCGCCTAGGGTAGCGCCGCTGTGGCCAGCTGCAAGAGTTGTGGTTCACGACCGTACCCCAGTGACTGCCTCGGATTATAGGTCATAGGCGAGGCCGCTTCAGTTGCACGAGTGTAAAAAGTTCCCGCAAAAGTCTGTGAATAACAGGCGTCAGAATCACAGGGCTATCCAAAGCGCTGATTGTGTGTAGTCGATCCAACTCATAGTTGTCGCAGTGAGGGCAGGGGTTCTACCCTGTCACGCTCTCAACGGCCTGTTCCTCAATAGTTACCGTTAATTTACGGTCCTGAATCAAGTCATAACGCTCTGTGACAGTGGACGGGTCAATTACTAGCCTAGGTATTCTGACTGGGGTAATCATTTGCGCATCAGCAAGGAGTCTAGTAAAACCGTAAAGCGCTTGTGGTCTGCGGAGATTCCTCAAGGGGAGTGCAGCAATTTAAAACAAGAGAAAGGCTATGAGCCTGAGGGTGATAGTGAATGCTCTAACTAAGGGTCCGCTGTGAATAAAATAGCAAATAGCACTGTTCGACTCATACCTGCGTCCGTGAGAAAAAGCGTAATTGCCCCCTTTATATTGATCAGTGCACTCGTATCGCCACTAGTGTGTATTGCGGACGAGTTCCAATCCGCACAGCTAATGCTCAATCACCGGCTCATAGAGGTTGAGGTGGCTATCACCCCCCAAGCGCAGGAACAGGGTCTGACCGATCGCACTTTCCTCGCTCCGGGGCGGGGAATGCTGTTCGTCTTTCCTCAAGAGGAGGTCCAATATTTCTGGATGAAAAATACCCAGATGGATCTCGATCTCGCCTTTTTCAATGCCCAGTTTACCCTGGTTGATATGACAAGCCTGATCGCAATGGATGAGCGTATCTACACCAGTCGTTCTGCTGCACAGTTTGTGTTGGAGCTCCCAGCAGGGTGGTTAGAGCGGAATGCAGTAGAGTTGGGTCAGACACTCGAGATTCTCAATGCGGATTGGCTCTGACCCTCCCTTTGTCGCTGTTGAGTCTGATAGAGCACTTCCCCACACTTTGAGTTCGATTAACCTCGTCAATCAGGCACCTGTTTCAGCACTAAAGCAGGCTACCCCGACCTCTTAAACGCTGTTATCCAGATGCGGGCCAGCGATAGGGTGCAAGGCGCCTCTATCACCTGGTTTCAAGACAAGTTAACGCTCTTATTGGCCAGTTCCGTCGCAGGTCTGATAGGTCTCTACTGTAATTAGGGACTCAACAACCTCCATAATCGGTTCCAAGACCCGGCCGACACGGGTGTGAGAGGTGAGCTTGAAGGGTTAAACGGTTCAAACAGATCTGGCGTAACCTAGACTGGAGTGGCAGAAAAGGTTTGCCTCAGCGTTTTTAAATTGTTTTTAACCCCTTTTAAAATTTCCGACTAGTAGAGGCACAGGTGTCGCAAACAAACGAGGCAGAAGAGGCGCTGCTTGCGCTCAACGAAGTAACCAAAAGTTACTCAACGGATACGAGTGCGATAGCGGGCTCCTCAGTTTGCGTTCTCAGAGAGTTGAATTTTCGTCTCAACAGAGGTGAATCTGTCGCCCTTTTGGGAGATAGCGGTGCCGGTAAATCCACGTTGCTGCATATCATAGCGGGTCTTGATAAGCCTGATACGGGCCAGATCCTTTACAATGGACGGGCTCTGCATCAGATCACAGAATCACAATTTGCGGCGCTGCGGCGCGAAGAGTTCGGGTTGATATTTCAGCAGTTTCATCTGATTGACACCCTCTCGGTTATCGACAATGTTCGCTTTCAGGCAAATCTGTTAAACCGCCCCGATCGTCATTACGAAGTGGAGCTGATCGAACGTTTAGGCCTAACTCTTCAGCTTTCTAAATACCCCGCAGAACTCTCACGCGGTCAGCAGCAACGGGTCGCGATTGCCCGAGCCTTGCTCAGCCGTCCCAGCTTGTTGCTCGCGGATGAACCGACCGGGAGTCTTGATGACGATGCGAGTGAGGCGGTGATCCAGATACTTCTGGAGCTGATTCGTGACTCCTCGACCTCATTGCTGATGGTGACTCACAGCTCCAAGATGGCGCAGTTTTTGGACCGCCGATTGCGCCTTGATCATGGGCAACTCCAACCATGCGACTAAAAGGCGTTTCACTTCGTTCACTCTGCTGGGTGGTCAAAGCGCTCATCAGCCATTACTGGTATCGTCCTTGGCAGACCCTGTTTCTTCTGTCTGGTCTGATAGCCGGAGTGGCGCTCTGGTCGGGCGTTCAGATCGTCAATGAACAGGCCCGCACCAGCTACGCTGATGCCGGACAAATGCTGGGGTCACAAGCGAGTTTTTGGGTAGAGCATGATAACGATGGGGGTATCCCCACCTCGCTCTACCTAAGGATTCGTCAGGCGGGCGTGTTAGATCTCTTTCCAGTGGTTGAATTCAGTGTCCGGTCAAACGAGGGTAAGCGGCTGTCGATATTGGCAACCGATTTAATGGTAGTGCCCGGCGATGGCGCATTCTCCAGTGAGAATCCGGTTCAATCGAGTCGCGACTGGCTCAGCTTCATCCAACCCCCGTATCAGGCCTGGTTTGATGCCGAGACAGCTGAAGCGCTCAATATCGCGGGTGGCCAACAACTTGAACTCGATGACGGTCGCCGCTTACCCCCGGCGCTGATTAGGCAGAGCGCAGAGCAGGGTGGGAGAGTTGTTATGGATCTGGGGGCTGCGAAGAGCTTAACCGGTTCAGAACAATTCAATTATCTCGCGGTGGGCCCGCTGACCCCAGAGGCTAGGACTAAGCTTGAATCACTCCTCCCAGTAGGTTTCCGGTTGGTGGAGAATGAGCAGCACTTGGACCTGAAGGAGCTGACCCAAAGTCTTCATACCCACCTGGATGCGATGAGTCTACTGTCGTTTGCTGTCGGTCTGTTTATCGTCTTCAATGCGGTGCGATTCTCGCTGTTGTACCGACGACACACCTTCATGAACCTGCGACTGCTCGGCTGTGGTACTGCAGAGATTGCAACAGCGCTGATTATTGAGACGCTTATCTGGAGTTTAATCGGTGCTGGCGCTGGCTACGCACTGGGTGTGCTACTCGCGCAAGCCCTAATGCCGGGGGTTAGCGCTAGTTTGCAGGGACTGTATGGCGCCACGCTAAAGTCCGTTGTTGATGTAAAAGGGACAACGCTTCTTCTCACCTGGTTAATTACGCTTGGTGGTTTGATCTGGGCACTTTTTTGGCCGCTGCTACTGCAGTCCCGCCGCGCGGCTCTGGTTGCCAGTCGGGATTCACAGCAGGCTCGTGATAGCCGCAATGCCGATCGCTTTCAGGCGGGATTGGCGGCGCTCCTGGTGCTGGTAGCGCTCCTGACTTTTACAAGCATTGAGAATTCAGCGGATGGATTTGTTCAGCTGGCACTGATCCTGTTTGCCGCAGCAATGGCTTTACCGCTTATTCTTAGAACGTCGCTTACGCTGTTCGGGCGAGTCATCAGAACCCCCAGATTTATCTATCGTTGGGCGTTGGCTGATGCCATGGCTCAGCTCCCGATGCTGCGAAGTGCAATGATGGCCCTGCTACTGGCTCTAATCGCTAATGTCGGTGTTGGCGTTTTAGTGGATAGCTTTCGTCTCTCCTTTACCGATTGGCTCAGTAAGCGCCAAAGCGCAGATCTCTACATTCGCGCCAACAAGGTTGACTACAACGCACTGGTAGAAGAAGGGCTTGAATCGGGTTGGCTACTGAGCAGCCATCAGCGCTATCTGGTTGATGTGCGCTGGCAAGGCATGCCGGCTCAGGTGCGCGGACTCAATCCCAATGCCAGGGATAGTCGCGAGCTACCACTGGCTAAATGGCTCGGTAGCTCTCCTCAAGATGCGTTGAAGCGCTGGGGCGAGAGCTCGGATGCGGTACTCATCAATGAACAACTCAGTTATCTGGCAGGTGTCTCTTTGGGTGATGAGGTCGAGTTGGTGACGGATCTGGGTCCGAAGCGTTTCACCGTCATGGGCCTCTTCTACGACTATGGAAATCCTTACTATCAGTTCTATCTTCCCGATAGAGAGTTCCGGCAGCTCTGGCCTAACCGGAACAGCAGCGGTATCGCTCTCTGGCTCAATCCTCAGATTGAGGGTGTCACTGACTTAGCGGAGTCAGCGCTGATAGCGCGTGGTTTAGAGCCTGCCGACTGGATCTCTCAGGCCAGAATACGAGTCCTTTCGCTGAGTATTTTTGACCAGACATTCGCCATCACTCTGGTGATGAATTCTCTGACGTTAACAGTGGCGGCAATCGCGCTTCTGGCGTCACTCCTCGCACTGATGCATCAACGTATGCCGCAGTTTGCGCAGTGGCGTGCAATGGGGGTGACGCATCTCGAACTCTTCACTCTTGTGCTGTTGCCACTGCTGCTCTTTTGCGCCTTGACCTGGCTCATTTCACTGCCGGTAGGCGCGCTCTTGGGTTGGATTTTGATCGATACGATGAACATAGTTAGTTTTGGATGGAGCATGCCGATTCACTGGGACGTCACACCTGTGCTCAGGCTCGGCGCTATGGTTGCACTTATTGTGCTATTTACCGCCGGTGTCGTGGCCATAATTTGGAAACGCCAATTGGCACGTTCGCTGGCCCAGATTGGGGAGCTGATATGAAAACTCTGATGCTCTCTTGCCTTGTGCTCTGGAGCGCTGCTGCATTTGGGCAATCATTTTTCTTCGATAGTGCTGACCCTCCATCCGACTTTGCACCGGTGGTTCCGGGAGTGTCCATTGCTTTTCCTCAAGATCACGCTGCGCACTCCGATTTTAGACTGGAGTGGTGGTACCTCACCGGTAATTTAGTTGATGAACAGGGTAGGGACTGGGGGGTTCAGTGGACGCTCTTTCGGCAGGCGTTAGATGCCTCTCCTAGCCAGAAGGGGTGGAGTAATAGCCAGATGTGGATGGGTCATGCTGCTGTTACAACACCGGATGGGCACCGGTTTGCACAGCGCCTGTCACGGGGCGGTATTGGCCAGGCTGGAGTTAGCCTTGAGGACGGATTCAGTGCATGGATAGATGATTGGCGCTGGCGCAGTGACACACCTGAGATGCTGCCTGCCCGTCTCAATTTTGCATTGGACGATATGCAGGTGAGTCTTGAGCTGGAGTCGAGTGGACCTTTCATCCTGCAGGGCGACCAGGGCTTTAGCCAAAAAGCGGCTGGCGGACAGGCGAGTTACTACTACAGCTTGCCTTACATTCGGATAGTGGGCAGCGTTACAACCTCGAACGGCGTTCATGCACTCGCAGGTGAGGGGTGGTTAGATCGCGAGTGGAGCTCTCAACCGCTGTCCGACGGGCAACTGGGCTGGGATTGGTTCTCCTTGCACCTTGAGGCGGGAGAGAAGTTGATGGTTTATCAGCTACGCGACCGCAGCGGTGCTCACTGGTTGAGCGGCACCTGGATCGACGCGCAGGGGCGAGTACAAAAGCTCAATGGTGATGAGATCAACCTCAACCCAAGAGAGCGACGGGAGCTCTCAGTTCGTCCAGACACGCGGATTGAGTTGCCCCTTGATTGGGTGATTAGTTTGCCCAGGCTAGGTCGGGAGATACGGATTACGCCGTTGTATGATAATCAGTGGATGGCCACCGCCATTAGCTACTGGGAAGGGGTGGTGATTGCACAAGATTCAACCGGAAAACGGATTGGACGCGGCTACATGGAGCTAACCGGTTATCAGTGAGATCATTGGGGGGTAGCTATCTGGTCTAGCTTTGACTCTTTTGCGTTAAACAGGCGTTGGTAAAACCTGATATTTAGACGCGGGAGTTTCAGTTATGTTGCCCAGTGACATCGTTCAATGTCCTTACTGTTGGGAGGACATTGAGATTGTGTATGAGCCTGATGAGGGAAGTGACGAGTTTGTTTGCGACTGCACTGTCTGTTGTCACCCGATCAATTTTCAGGTGGTTGGTGACGCCCAGGGGGAGACCTATCTGTTGGCGCGCTCTGACGACGAGTAGCGGCGTCGCAGAGATGCATAGAGGAGCGCAGTTCCGTGTTTATAGAGAACGCGGGGAGAATTTAAGAGAGCTCGATGCCCAAAACCCAGACGGATACCCGAGTGACTGAACGGGCTGAAAGCGCTCACTCAGCCGTTGTAAACAGGCCGAGCAGTAGTGCAGCCCAGTTTCACAGCCAGCTAGCAACGTTTAGATACGCGCGAGCCTTGATGCTTGAGTGGGTTGAGAACAATGCGTTTGCGGCAGAGCTTGGCGCAAGTGCGCCGCTGCTACTTTGGTTACTGATGGCTCGGTATCAAAATGTTAACTGGCCTAAGGCTCATCTGGAGGCGCTGCTTAGATCACGACGTACCAAGGTACTGAGCGCAATAAGCGGTGTAGGACAGCCCGCCGCACTCAGGTGGCTCTCGCGGGTTCAGCTCAGTAGTGGCGAACAGGCTGAGTATGTGGCACTGATCAACGCCCTGCGAACTGAACTCTACCGAACCCGTTGGGCGCGTGAGCCAGCCATCCCAATGCACTGGATCAGCGGTGCCGTGGAGCACCTCGATCTGGCCCACTCACGCGCGTACCACA
>Ga0102951_1000164_pt1 | contig 22494 bp, 20 predicted proteins | sample SalPonA_B_H2O_MG_FD_78507 | JGI IMG/M metagenome (GOLD analysis project Ga0102951, IMG submission 78507) | Water microbial communities from South San Francisco under conditions of wetland restoration - Salt Pond MetaG R2A_B_H2O_MG | ecosystem: Environmental > Aquatic > Non-marine Saline and...
TCAAATATTGATTGTAGATTCTTTCAAACTCATCACCAAATGTTCCAATTAGATCAGGCGTGTCCTTTGGATCAAACAACGTAATTTCTTCATCCTTAATAACTGCGTCAATGAAGTGGTTGTTTAATTTAATTGCGTATTGCAATCCACGTGCACGGTTTTCATCAGTTCCGCCATTTGATTTCAACGACAAAATATCAAATACATCTAGGTGCCACCAATTGAAGTAAATTGCTAAAGCGCCTGGGCGTTTGCCACCTTGGTTCCATGCTTTCATGATAGACTCAAAGAACTTCATAAAGGGCACTGGACCAGAAGAGTATCCTTGTGTTCCTTCGATGTAACCACCTTTAGCACGCATTGCACTAATATCACAAGCAGTTCCGCCTTTGAACTTAGAGTAAATACCTAAATTTTTACCTGTATCTAGAATTGAGTGCGAATCGTCATCTAGAGTGTTCAAAACACAAGAACTTAGCTGTTGGCCGGGTGTCAATGCATTCAAGATTATAGGTGTTGCAACTGTATATTGGTGCTGTGAAATCGCATCGTAAAGTTCAATTACACGTTTTACTTTATCTTGTTCTTCAACCATTAACGCCATAGCTACACGCATATAAGAATGCTGAGGCAATTCAAGCTTTTTAGTCTTTGAATAGTTCAAACAATACTTATCAAAGAAAGTTACTAGACCTTTATAATTGAATAAATGATCACGTGAAGGATCTATCGCATCGTTAATTTGCTCAATCTCTTGCGCTGTATAACGTGATACGGTTTTGCGATCATAAATTTTGTGTTCTAGACCTTTTGCAAGAACATCTCTCAAGTGCGGGTAATCTTTTTCGTTAGAAATGTTATACGTTTCTTTGTAGAGACCCATTAACTCAAGTTTGGCAGCAACATCTTCCCACATGGGCTGAAGCATGCTTATTTTATTCACAGCAGTAATGATTAGCTGCTGATACATATCCTTGATATGAATCTCTTTATGCAACTTAATCTCAGTGTCACGAATAAGTTCGTCAGCCATAAATTCTTTGTCATCACAGGCCCACATCAAAAGCTTCTGCATCTTTTGTGGATTGAATGGCTCTTTGCGACCATCTCTTTTAATGATCGTAATTTTATTCGCGTTCATCGTATCTTGGTTAGAAATATCGATTTTTTCTTTACCTTGGATTGCTGCTGCAAGGTTTTCAAGAGGTACTCGATTGTACCTCTTTTGCTTATTATTTTTCGCCATCATTCACCTTTAAAAGTTTAATTCTAAAATACCGCTAGGTACGTCGTTTTTCATAATTCCTATACTATATACTGCTAGATCTGATTCCTGAAGAGCTGCGTTATCAAGATTCAAGTTCTTGTAAGTATTGAACCATTGTACCACATCTGTCTTCTCTTGTGAATAGATTTTTTCCATTCCGATCATATTTAAACGAACGTCAACGTAGTATTTCAAGAATCCTTCAACTACTGGCATTGTCAATGAAGGGATTGGTCCTATTTCTAGCAAGTATTGTGCCCATTCTTTTTCATCTTCATAAACTTTTTTGAATGTATTTTGCACCATTTCCTTATACCAATCTGAAGACATAATTTCTGTGAATCCTTCATTGGTTTCAGTCGACAAAATTTTAAGAAGTCCTGCACTCATGCTAGTGTGTAAGTCTTCATCAAAGTTAATTAGTTTGATGATACGTGTAGCGCCTTGAATTTTATTGTTATAGGCATTGTTAACAATGTATGTTACCAAGAACGATACATAAAATTTTACACCTTCAAGAGCATAAATGTTTACGAGCAGTTCAAGAACCAACTTTTTCTTTTCGTCAAGAGTTTCGAGTTTATTAATATTTTTAACTCTCGAATAGAGCTCGATTTCTTTGTCGATACGGTGTTGAATTTCCGGGTAATCTTTAATTTTGTCAAAAATCTTTGACGCGTCAGAGAAAATACCACGCAAAAGGTGTGAATATGATAAACTATGGATAAGTTCAAAATATCCCCATGTCTTGAACATTGCTTCAAATTCGGGATTTGTACAAAGTTCAGCCATAACTTCTTCAAGGCCTTTGTTTTGCCCTGAATCCATAAGAGTTTGGAATAACCAGATGCGAACCATGATTTCTTGCGCAAATTCAGGAAGTTCAAAAAACTTCTGTGCATCATTAACCATGGATATTTCGTTTGGATTCCAAAAAGCATTACGTTGTGATTCTTCCATCTTTACTGCGAATGCGTATGATGGATTATCATAGCGTTGAAATCCGCTATAACCACCAAAGAAAATCTTTTCGCTAGACTTCTCAGGCACTAAGTTATTGACGTCAATAATACTGTTCATAGATTATACCTTTATTTTAGAGACTAGAAACCCTGCACCAGGGCTCTAGAGATTTGTATTTCGTCACCCTGAGTCGGGTGTGTAATGCTTTTACTTGGTAATTATATCAAGTAATGAGTTAACAAATGTTAACTCGAGGGTTGAATTGGCATCGTTAACTGAAACGGGTCAGATGCCTGCTGTGGTAGATCACGCAACGCTTGACGATACGCCATCCATTCTTCTTTATCCGCGCCAGTGTATGACGCAAGTTCGTAAAAGTCAGTTTGTGCCAATGTCGTGTTACGCCAAAAGCGAATCCTTGACCATTTATTTTTAGCACGAACTTCTGCGACTTCTGAAGGAAGAGCAACTAAATATGGAACACGGATCCAGTTTCCATCTACATCCTTTTCAACTCTTGTTCTTATAAAATCAGTAGCTGACTCCTTTATTCCATACTCTTCAAGATTTGGGAAAGGGAGTTCAACGACATTCAATTTTTCAAGAATTGACGGAGTAAGAATTTTAGGTATTGAAACATTTGAAAAACGTTGACGTAATTCTTGCTCAGTTAAAATATCTTCTTCTGCGATTGTGTCGTTTTTAATAATCCCGTATTTCATTGTAATCCTCTTTAGCTAAATACACTGATGATTGTGCTTGATAGTGAATCGGCAACTACATCAGCACCTGCTGCTGTTAATATACCATTATTTATCTCTGATGTTGAAGCAAGTGTGCTAATATCTAAACCTTTCAAAGAAATATCTGGGCTTGCAGATACATAACTATTAATAGCATTATCAATAGTAGGGCTCGAACTATCAGTATTAATAATGATGAATGTTTCTATATCACTAAATACAAGATCGGTATTTAATTGATTTAATTGAGCTAAGTAATCCGCTTCTGTAACACCAGCAGCTTTATCAGCCTTCGTTAAATTAATGATAATTGCGTGAATTTTTTCATCGCCTAATGCTTGTTTCGCAAATAAAATTCGTTCAAACAGTTTATTATTAGTATATTGGAAAGTATCTTCAGAAGTTGGTGTATAACCGTTTGTTGCTGGTTCTTTTAACCACCATTCTAATCGTGTTCCCGGCACGGACACATTCATAAAGTTCACTGAGCCGAACCAAGACGATTTTTGACGTATGTATTTACCCATTACACTATGGAAATTTCCTAATGGTGTCGTCATTGGTACTGCTAAAGGAGTAACGCTTGGAGAAACTGCAACTCTCCAATTTCCATTTGCATCCATATTATAGACGTTCGGCGCACCAAAATAGTCATTCGACGGAACAGTATTCGCAGTTAAATCATCACCGATAATAAGAATATTTAGATTTTCGTTAAACCCGTACGTAGGTGCTAAGAAAGGATTAACGGTAGTGAATGTAGTTTCGAATACAGACGTCTTAATCGTTTGTTGCGAAGTAGTTTGTGTCCAGTCTGTAATATATGACGTAGCTTGAGATGTTTGATACGTCGTAGTACCGAGATAAGATGTATCTAATGTTATATCCCACGATGTTGGTGCATTCGTTTCTCTGTCCGTCGTGAAATCCCAAAATGATTCGTAATACGTTTTTATACTTGTCGTTTCCTGTTGCAATGAATCTCTAAACGTATCGAAGTCAGTGGTAACTTTGTATGTATACGTATCTTCGTAAGGAAGGTAGACATATATACTGCCTGCATTAAGTACGCCTGCATTATTACCTGAACCATAACCCGTACCACTATATGTAGCTCTCCATGTTGGTTCATTCGCAGTGCCGGTGAATCTAACAATACTGTTTGTATCTACCGTCCAAGTCCCTGAAATCGTTATGCTGCTGTATGCGACAGCCCAAGTTCCGCCGCCTGCGCCATTACCTAGATCATACGTAATATCCCAACCGCCGTACCATGGTCCGAAAGTCGCGCCATGTACATTGATTGCATTCATTGTCATCGTACCTTCCGGTAAGAAGTTGCCGGAGGCATCTTTACTTTGTGTGAATGTACCCGTAAAAGAGTCGGCATCGTATGTCTCGCGCGTAGTTGTTGCAGTGTAATCAGTGTTCCAATATGAAGTAAATGGAACAGAAACTTCTACATAGTAAGGATAATCTGTAAACGCGTCAGTAGTTCTTTGATATTCGGTATCGTAATATGTGTCGAAAAATGTGGTATTGCCCGTTGTAATCGTATATTCACTAGTCTTATATGTTTCGTGTGAAGTATTCCAATTTGATGAATAATTGGTCACCTCGGCCGTGTCAAACGACCAATTCGTATCAACGAGCGTTTCGACAGATGTATCAAAAACCTGCGCACCATAAGAGACTACTAAAGGAGTCTTTTTAAATGGCGTTCTTACAAAGCCTTTTCCGAATAGATTATTTCTCATCTAAAGTCCTTTCCAATGACCATTCCTTTCCACGTTACACCATTATTTGACGTATAGAAGCCAAGAATATCTAAGCCTGTCGACAATTCCGGAGCTATACCGTTATCCCATATAATCGATTCATCAAAAGTGATTAGATAATCTGCACCACCAACAATCTCTAACGTCATTGAAACAATCTCTTGACCAGCTGGAACGTTTTCAAATGTAATCGTCAGATCAGAAGTAGGTTCAATATGGAATACATCCGCTTGGCTTAAATCTAAAGCACCAGAGGCACTTTCCATATAAATGTTAGAATATAATGCTTTGTCTTCAACGATAGTATTGAATGACATTACTGAAATTACTTGACCGGCCGTAGCGGGAGTCAATAACGTAATAATATAGCCATTGATGTCGTTTGTATAATCGACATCGCGTACAAGTTTAAGACCATCTAACCATACTGATTCAAAACCGGGCGAGTGTTTAATTTCAAATGTTTCTTGACCTTCAGTTGCGACAACATCTATTGATGTCGTTAAAATGTTGCTATTAACAGGTAATGCGTTATTATAAAGGATTACAACATGTTGACTAGCCTTCAAAGGCTCATTCATTGTAATGCCAGATGCATGAATTACATAGTTATTAATATCATATAACATGCCATCAACGAATACTGACACAGTAGTAATTTTTGATGCATCATCGAATACGAATTCGGTTTGACCGTCAGTTGCAAAGAAATCCTTGCGGAAAATGTCAAGGATTGCTGCAGTAGAGCCATCACCAACACCTGTAGTGCCTGAGGCGTAAAGTTCGATTAATTCCCAAGACTGCGAACCAGTTTGAGGGAGATTGTCAACGTTATTATTCGTCGTTGATTTCCAATTACTGCCGTTATGATTAACATAATCGCCAGCGGCGTAAGTAGTTGTTGAAACCCAAGAGCCTGGGTCATTACCTTTTAGAATTTCTAGAAGAATGTGATGATCATCAACTTCACCCTCGTTGAAGATGATTCTCGCAGTCCATTCAGTTAATGCACTGTCTAAATCACTTTCAACTTGAGTGACGTGAACGTCTAATGCTTCGATATCAGATCTAAGTTGAATAGGAGCCGCGTTTAAATTTTCCGCGGTACCCCTATCACCATTTTCAAGTAACGTTTCTTGAAATTGTTGTAATGTACTTATCGCCATTGTTTATTCCTCAAGTATTTTATACTATTTATCCACAGTGATAAGTACATGCAATCATTTTACATTTAACACCATTTACTTCGAAACAACCATTTTCACCAATAGTTTCGTTACCCCATACTACATCTTCCAATGCTTTAGCGACTGTGTAATTTGCTAAAAATTCAGAAGTTTGCTTCATACCTTTACCTGGAGTATTGGAAGAAGTGATGTAGTCACCATTTTCAATGTCGCCATTTTCTTCACAAACATTGATACCACCTTCTCCTAATGCATTAATATGAACGTTTTCGATTCCATTATGTTCTGATACAAAGTTTTCGCCATCAGCATTAAGCAATGGACTGCCGTTTTCATCTAAAGCATTTAAATTTTTAAAGCAGAGAGCCATTTTTTCTACTGATTCAAATGGATTAATTTCTGAAATTACACCAACGACACGTTTATCATTTGCAGACGCAGATGTTTCAACTACAGGAATGCTATCTGTGACATTTAAAAGTACGCCTGTTTTATTAGATACAATATCACCGATTTGCATGCCAGATGTAGAGGCCGTTAGAGCATAGTGCAATCCGGTAAATGGCGCGTAGCCATTCTCAGAAGTAACAACTGCTCCAGCGAAATATGCCGCATGATTTTTTGTACCAATACGTCCATATGTTGTGAAAGATGTGCCGTTTGTTCCTGCGGCATATACACCGAATATACCACCTTCTACTTGAGCTTTGGTCGATCCAATTACGCCGTTGCCTTGGCTAGCGTTAGTGTAAGCAGTTAATGCGTGACCAAATCCACTCGTGGCAGTATTATTGACGTTCAAAAGGTGAGCAGAAGAAGTAGAACCTTGCAATCTATAAAGAGCTGCACCACCAAGACTCCAAGATGCACTACTGTATGAATCTGGAAGATAATCGGTAGAGGTAGGTAAACTAGAAATAGTTGCATCTAATGAGTTAAACTTTTGCTGAATGTTTGTAGTACATCCGTTCAACTGTCCAAGTTCAGAACTATCAATGTTTGAATTGTAAACCGTATCCAACCAGTTGATTCTTATTGCCGATGTAGTAATACCCAAATCAGCCAATGACGTGATTCCACCTCCACTTGAAAGTGTAGAAATAATACCATCAAACTCATCAATCTTACTTTGTACATTATCTGTTAGACCGTACAATTTAGAAATTTCGTCTGGACCAATAGCAGAGTTGAATGCGCTGTATAATGAAGCCGCCCAGTCTAATTGTGTTTCATCATAGGCAGGGTCTAAACCTAGATACTGCCAGTTAAGAGTTCCAGATAATTCACCAGCTACTGCGTCGTTGATCTGAGTTTGAATATCAGAAGTTACATTCGCCAAGAACGGTAATTTTTCGTGATATGTTGCTAAATTAACCATTGAATCTGGAACTATGGCGGCCCCGGCCAATGTGTTAATTTCTTCAGCAGTTGCGTTTATACCGAATGTTTCAAGAGAAAGTGCACCATCTTCACCGCCTAAACCATCTGTGATAAGCTGGTCAATTTCAGTTTTAAGTTGTATAGCCGCTCTATTCAGGTTATCTTCATTGATAAACTCACCATTTTTGATGATGTAGTTATCAATAAAGTTTTGTTTGCTTATAATTGCCATTATTTTACCTTCTTTTTTGAATTATTTATACTGCCGATTAACCGCAATGGTATGTGCATGAAATCATCTTGCATTTAACACCATCAACCTCAAAACATCCATTTTCACCAACGGTTTCAGTTGTCCAATCTACATTAGTAGACGATTTGGCAACAGTAAAGTTAGCTAGGTAATCTTCTGTTTGTTTCATACCTTTGCCAGCTACGTTTGATGTACAAATAAAATCACCAATTTCGATATTACCGTTTTCTTCACAGACGTTGATCATACCTTCACCTATAGCATTGACACCTTTAGCCGCATAGTTAGATGAGGTAAGAGAATCTCTAAGTGACAACCACTCTCCACGAAGTTTGCGGGCGGCTGGGGTCGATGGGTGTACTTCTACAGTTGTATCTTCTTCAGTTAATTCAGCATATTGATTAAGAAATTCATCAATATCGGTTTTAACATCGCCGTTATAAACACCGTAAGATGCTTTTGATTTAGCAACAGAAGATTTAACTACGTAAGGAATAGAGTTATTAACACCTAATCCAATAGTTTCGGTAATGCACACAATGTCTCCGACGTCAACAGATTCATTTGAAAACGTGTAGTGAGATCCAGTGAAAGGATATGTAGAACCGCCTAAGTAACTCTGTGAGTTTGTGTAGAAGCCGTATACTCCCTCACCTTGAACGCCTACCCATCCCTCGGATGAACCTACAACACCTGCGGCACCTACGCTTGAGCCTGACGCTGCTGATGCGATACCCGGTTGATTAGACTTAGTGACACCAACCGCAATACCTATTGAAGAAGCTGATTTTACATACATACCCGCTGTGTACGAGGTTCCTGAAGATTGGTTAATACCAAACAAACCTCTCCACTGCCCTGAGGATGAGTAACTGGTACCTGGCCAACTAACGCCTGTTGCACCACCAAGTTCAATTGTTCCGCCAACGTTTCCAGAAACATAGTTGAGACCTTCAGTAATATCAGTAAAGTTTACAGTAGAAGATCCAGAAATTGAATTAATAGTAGTGTCTATTTCATCAAACTTAGCCTGAACGTTTGTAGTAAGACCGTTAATATGCTGTAGTTCAGTTGCCTGAATACGAGAATCATATAGATCACCAATCCAGTTTAACTGAATTGCATTCACATTTGTTAAATCGGTGATACTAGACACGGTAATTGCAGCGCCACCAGTTGAAATGTTAGTAATAGCGGTATTAATCGTATTTAACTGCGATTGGATATTGCCAGACAAGCCATTCAAATAAGATATTTCAGTACCGTCTACATTAGAACGGTTAAAGTCGTTTGCGATAATTGAAAGCCAGTTAATTTGAGCAGCAGTTGCGGTTAAACCAAGAGAAGCCAATGTAACTGCATCACCGCCAACAGCGTTAGACAACGTATTAATCTGATTTTGAATATCAGAAGTTACATTAGCTAAGAACGGAATTTTAGTCCTATATGTTGGCAATAGGTTCAAATCTGAAGTAGAACCTGTAAATCCGCTTAGAGTATCAACTTCTGCAGCAGTTGCTGTAACATCAGTCAAATCAGCAAATGTCGATACGCCACCGCCCGAAATAACAACATTCTGTAATTCGTCTTTTAATTCGTTTATTTCTGTTTTTAGTTGAGCAGGTGCTCTATTAATCGTTGTTTCATTTGCAATCTCACCGTTTTTCACTAGATAAGTTGATGCAAATTCTGTCGTCGTAGTAATTGCCATTTATTTAATCCTTTTTATATGTATATATTTATATTAAAAGTTGATTGTCCAAACGATAACAATCGCGACTGAATCATCTTTAATCTTACCCTTAAACGTTTTCATACTAAATATTTCATCGTCTGCATACAACGCAGCCTCTGTAAAGATTGCTATTCCTGCGTCGTTTGCTTCTGCGTAAGGTATTTCAAATTGGTATTGAATACTACTAGGAGTTAATTGTGTAACTTGAGCAGATGAACCACCAGTAACTGATCTACCAATACCGCTGAATGCGTCAATACTGAAGGTAATTGGAAAATTATATTCTCCAGATTCTTCTGAAAAGAGTTGAGTTCTATCAGATACGAAACCTTCTTCCTCAGTTTTAGGAATTAGTATATTCCCAGGAATATGTCCCTGGGTGCCTAATACGAGTTTGTTGATGTACGTACCGTTCAACCCGGAAATCATCTTTCCAACAATACTAGACGCAGTATTCATGATCAAGTTTTTTTCTTCGTAATGGTCAATCACTTCACCATTTTTATTAAGGCACTTTAGCTCAAAATGTCCTCGAATTTTATTGAAATTATCTAACATATGTTACCTTCTTAGTTTTTTATTATTTATACCTGCTCAGTATCAATAACTGCGCCTTCTATATCGAGTCTGTATATTCTTGTTACGTCAGAAAGACCGCCAAAGTATTCTTTTTCAAGCCCCACGACTGAAATTCCTTCGCCAATAATTGTTTGGATGTCTCCAACAACAAATCCGTAGTATTCGGCCAAATCCATGTTAATCATGGCTTTAACTCGTAAAACATTGTCGTATTGATAACTTTTTCTTAGATCATATTCAGTATTTAAATACACTTTACCAAAGTTATTGTAACTCTTAATGATTGTAGGTGCAACGTTTTCACCATTATCTTGTTTATAGAACAATGTCCCTAAAGACACGTTATAGTCTAAGAAAGTACCATCATCAAAATATATTTGATTAATTATGTAATTACCAGCAGTTTGTACTTTAACATCGCTTATGATTTTAAAATCAAACGATTCTATAAGGTTATCCGTTGAATCATACACGTCCAAGTTTTTGTTAATGAACGAATAAGTGAATAAGAAATTGTCTTCAATTGGAACCGTTACTGTATTAATATATTCTGTTAATAAGAAGCCTAGCGGCTGAGCTATTGGAGCAACTACTGATTGGTATAATGTCTTATCAACTGCACCTTTCAATGTAAAAGTATATTTTGGTGCTAATTCGTCTTCCAATAATTCAAAAAATGTTTCTTCATCATAGTTAGTACTATCAGTATTCTTTTTAACTATTGAATACATATAATTCAGTGCGTCAAAAGTACCTTTATTTTCTTTAAAGTTCTTTATAACTAAGTAGTCATCTTCTGACATGTTTTTAGTAACATCTTTTAAACGCTCTACATTAATGTATTTTTCACGCAGTTCTGGTGTGAAATCTTTAAAGCGATTATATAGTTGTTCATTTGAATCAACTTTATTTATGTTTTCGTACAAATCCTTTAAAAATATTTTAGCCAATTGAACACGTATTATATCGTTTTCTATTGTATAAAGCTTTTTAATATCTGTAGAAAGTTGCGAATTTTCCTCTAATAAAGCGACAAAAATATCCATTGCGTCTTGCACAATTGGAATATTTTTGATGTTTTCAGGAGTAATTGCCTCAAATATAGATTTTAACATGAATTACTCCTTATGAGAACGTTACTGTATTTAATCTTGGAATCACATTCTTAATAAATTTAATATTATTGCTAGGGTATGTCACATTAAACGTAAGCTTATCAAATATATCCATGTTTAATGCATAACTTCCGCCAACCGAATATCTTAAATCACCACAAATAATACCATCAATTTGATAAGAAGTGCTATCCGCTAAACGACTAAATACGTTTTTGTCTCGTTCGATAGATGTAATTATTTGTGAAACATCGCATGTAGAGTCATCAAATATATACTGGTTCTTAGTTATTGTAAGATCCCTGACGGCAGGTTGGAATACTATTGGTTTGTAGTAACCGATATATTTATTTGGCTCACCAATCGTGAACCATCCAGACTCACCTGATTCGTTGAATCTATTGAGTGAAGTATATGTATTTTCAACAGTGAATAAGTCAATGAAAATAAATTTCTGATATACTTTGTTGATAATATTATAACGACCGACCTGAGATCCATCAACCAATATTGGGAACGACAATGTTTCTTCGTCTTTTGCATTAGGAGTTTCGACGAAGTTAACCGTTACATCCATATTAGTGAATGCGCCAATTTCTCCACCGGCTGATGCAAACTCAGCAGCATTAACTGTGTCGAGTTTTGGTAGATTTTCAATATTTAAACTGCCGTCTGCGTTATAAATGCTTAAATAGGGCATTGCTAATGGAATATAACAATGTTTTACATTATACTTCGTGTCATAAATAGAGTAGTTTTCCTTATTAAAATGTTTTGAAGTAAATGTGATGCTATTCTTAACATTTAATGTAATACCAGAAATATCATCAATGTTTTCTGCTAATGCGATACGCTTTAGTAGTGAACTTTCAAAATACTCTGAATCAAAACTTTCTAAAACTCTTTCTTCGTTTATGCCGAGGAAGTAATTATTGATAATATCAAATAATTCTTGATTAACAGTTTCTCTAGGTGTAATTAGATTGTATTTTGAAATCTTAACGTCAACGTCAAAATCAAAATATAACGGGTGTCTATGTGTAAATCCTAAACCTTGAACGGAATATTTCTTAACATAATCGAAAACACCTTCAGACTGTGTTTCATCAGAACGTTTAATTAGATCATCTTCTAAATACCAGTTCGTTAGATCATATGGCTTATCTAGTTGCCATTTTGTCTTAAATGAATCTGATAAAAATGATCTTTCTAGTGTGTTAGGCGTAAAGCTGAACCAAATTTCGCCAGGAATTTTATAATAGTCGTCGTTGGCGTCCCAAGCTGATACTGAAGCAACAGACTGATGACGACCAGCGATTGATACATAGTCTGACTTAGTTACCGCTCGGTTTGCTGCGTTATGGAATAATGGCGCGTTATTTTTAATACTTGCTATTGATTCTACATCCGCACCTTGAGTAATCAATTTAGTGCTATCTGGAACAATAGTAGCATTTAAAAGTGATTCACACGTAACGCTTGTACCTATACCAATAACACCTGCAGTTCCGCTTGTCTGAAGAATATTCGCGTTAACTTGCGTACCGATCGGAAGTGTTTTTCCGACTTCACCAATTCGGAAGTAAATTCTTGGTGTACCGTAATCAATATTCTCTATTCTTAAGAATTGTTTTAGCGAATAAAGATCCATGTCCTTATCAAGCGAGAATGTTTCTGATTTAGTCCACAAGCTATTAATGACTGCGCCAGCACTATTGACATAACGTGTGAATATTTCTATTCCGTTTTCTTCAATGTTAGTGAACGGAATATCAACGTATTCGCTCGGGTTTCCGTCGTCTTTAGCTGTAATAATTGTCGTTAAAGAAGGATCAGAAGAATAGGATGTAAATGTACCTTCTTTAATACGTATTGTTAATTTATCGCCGGGGTTGTAAACGTTGTTGATTGTTTCGCCGACGTAATAATATGTTTTGTCGCCTGCCTTAAACTCTGCCCAACGTGGAAGATAAAAATCCCCGCCCAACATTTCTAACTCGATGCTATAAACATACGAGATCTTCTGTGAAGGTTCATAACCTAAGACTCGTGCAGACTGAAGAACATTAGCTCTTCGTGTAGCTAGAGGTAGTAATGTTTCGTTAATGTTTACAGCTGTATTGACATTTAGCATTGATGTCAAATACGCCATCGATGTGATTAGCTGAGAGGTGTTTGAACCTTCAGCAATGTCATAGCCTTTTTCTTCGAATTTATTCTGTAATGCAGCGTATAAATCGTCAAAATTAAAAGGAACTGTTTCTACTATATTGGCCATCTTATATCCTATATTTTTATTAGTATTTATACACCATTTATTGTGCTAAATTTATTGTTGCTGAATCGTTAATCACTAAGCCTTTATCTTTGTAGCTATAATTAATAGTAGCAATTACCTTATTAAATTCTGGGACATCTTCTACAATTACATCTTCTATGTTAATTCTTGTTTCCCACTTTCGTAGCGCTTCCTTTATATAGCGTTTAGTGATATCAATAGTAATATGATCTAACGGAGAAAACGGGATTCTATAAAGATTTGAACCAAATGTAGGTTTCCCAGGCATTGAACCGATAGGCGTCAATAGAATATTTCTAATCGCATTATTGATAGCCCTATCGTCTATTACAGTTTCTTCTGCATTTTTATAATCTGTATAAAGTGCCATGTTGTTTCCTCATATTTTATGACTATTTATAAATGTTATCCTCCAGCAAAAACATTTGGAGAACCGGCGGCAACTGATGTACATCCAGAAAGAGCATCGCCAACTCTTCCAGAACCTTTACTATTAACGAACACAGTTGAGGAACCTGAGGCGATTGGCGCAGAATGCGGAGGACATGGATCACCTGGCAATAAATGACTAGTATTAGAATCTCCTTGTCTTGACCACGCGATACTGTTTACAAAAACGTTCGGAGAACCTGCGGCTCTTGTCATACCCGAACAATGTGGTACATCTGCGTCGCCAATTCTAGTTGCTGCTGGCATAACGTTTCTCCCTTTTCTGTAGTGCTTTAAAATAATCATTTAATCTATGAAGTTCCTCATGCTCTTCTGGAGTATGGGGACCTTCTTTATAGTCAAAATTACAAGTGATTAAATCATCAAATTCTTGCGGAACATCTTCATAATTATTATACGTATGAAGAGTCCCGTCAATAAGAACTTGGAAAGTTCCTGTTAATATCATCTTAAATCCTATGGGTTCAAGTCAATACGTGGAGCAATATGAGTGTAATTACCGCCATTAGTATTAGTCTGTGTTCCACCGCTATTGATTGTTATATTTGATCCAATGTCAAATTGTTGGTTTTCACCTACTAACCATCGAACATTTTGTCCGACGTTCCATTGAACATCACCACCAACTTGCCATATAACGTTACCATCTACTTTTAAATGAAGATCGCCTTCGATATGTTCTTGAAGATTTTGTTTAATATTTCTCTTAACGCTTTTGTTAATGATTTCTTCTATATTGTCTTCTATGTATCTTTTAACACCTTTAGCGACATGTTCTTGAACATCGCTCATATGTATATAATGAGACTCGGCGTCAGTATTGACACTTTTTTGAACAAACGTACCGTCAGGCCTAATTTCAATATACGAGCCAGATGTATGATAAACCCTAACCCTTTCGTTGCCTTCCGTGTCATCCAAAGTAATAACATGACCAGAATGAGTTTCAATTACATTACTATTTGGATATTCAGTACTATCATCCAGAGAATTTGGTTCAATCTGTGAAACATCAACTATAACTTCGCCGTTTATTCCGTGTCCAGTTACAGTTTGGTCATCTTTTATTTCTTCCTGAATATCAACATTGTCGTTAATAATTTTATGAATTGTGTCGGTTGAACTATAAACAGATTTTTCGACATCATAATATTTGTCGCCAAGCTTTTCATTTCTTGCTAATCTGTTTTGATCAGCTTCGTCGATACGCGAATCAAAAGGATAAACACCATCTTTATCGTTGAAACCAAGACCGTCCTCGTACTTATCTCGCTCATTTACTTTCCCAATGATCGTACCCATAACAATTGGCATATTGGGATTACCGTGATTTAGTATGCACCATACCCACGTGCCCTGTCTTAATACTGTCGAAATACCGACACCATTAATTAAACCAAAGTCAGTTCCACCCATAATCTCAGCCCAGGGTAACTGATCTGTTTGAATCCATTCAAATTCTTCTTCAGAATTTTCGTTTTTGTCGGTATGTAAACCAAAGATTCTTACTTTGACTCTACCTAATTTTTCTGGATCGTTGTTATCTTCTACTACTGCTCTATAAAATTCCATCATGACTTCCTTACAAATCCAAAATCTACGCGGTGAAGACTAAGCTTCTGCACCAATTTATCGCCAACGAAACGATCCGACAACGCAGTTACAAGATATTTTCCGCTGTGGAAAGTGTCGCCTTCTAAAGACGTTTGTTTAATCATTGGGTTACCTTTTAAATCAACTGAAACGATTTTTCCAATATCATTAATTTTAAAGTTTCCTGGAACAACTATTTCTAATATCGTGTTTGATCCATAAATTTCTTCTAACTCAAACTTATGCACAATTGGATCAATTTCCGCTTGCGTAGTTAGTTTTTGTCCCGTCGTATGTTGCAATGTATCCATTGGCGTTTCATTTAATTCTATCGTTGAATAAACGTCGATTAGATTTTGAGTTGTGTAATCTTCTTTTTTATTAAAATCAAATTTTACATTCTTTTCAATTGGCTTAGACAAATTTCTTTCAAGAATTGCGTTATATTTCATTGAAAAATCATGTATTTTCCAACCGTACATATCATTATCGGTGTTATTACTAAAAAATTCTTCTTGTTCTTCAAAAGAATTGAAATCGTCTTTCTTAAGTTTAACTGAATATCGTGTTTGATATAATCTAAAGCCTTTCTTTTTAAATTCACTAATAAAGAAATTTAATACATCAATATTAGCAGGCACGGCGAATGTATTTTTATCTTCAGTGTCGTCAAAATCAATTTCAACGTTATTTGATTCAAGTATTTCTTTCGTTCCTGTGTGTTCAATATAAGACATTAATGCATTAGATTTTGTATCTTCAAAACTTTTGCTGATATAAGTATTAACCATGTTATAATAAAACATGTCGACAAACTTTAATTTATAAAATCTGAACCTTTCTTCATTTTGTTCTGGGTTTACATCAATAATTCTAAATTTTCTTTCGAAAATCTTATCATGAATATCCATTGCGTAAACAGTTAGCGTCGTTTCGCCATTCCAGATTTCCAAGTCTGATAATTGGACATTATCGCTTATGACAACATTTCCATTAATAGGGAACGAAAACATCGAATATTTAATCTCAAGAGACTGGACATCCTCACGGCTCAATTCATAGTCGTTAATTGAGACAGTAACGTTCTTTAATACAGTACTTCTATTAAATAATTTCGACCCGTTCGTACTCATTTAAAGCATCCCATTTCGTAGCCTTTACGGATGAACTCAGTAATTTTTGTAGGTTCTACAATCTTTACTGCACGCAATAATTCGTTTTTGACATCCAATTCGTGCATGAATTCATCAAACAATTCTTGGTAACGTGTATTGTTTAAGCTCTTAACGTTGTCGTTGTAATAATTTAATTTTTCTTCTACGATTTCAGATCTAGCGTCAAAGGAATATGACATGTCGAATAAAGGATTTCTATCGTTTAATAGAATAAGAATATCCCAATATTTGGTTGTCCCATAAACATCGTGAGAGATTTTTTCTATTTTATCGCCATCAGCTGCTTGATACCATGAAAAGAAGTCTTCAGTGCATGTCTTAACAAACTCTTGCATTTTATTAAAATCAAATGAAGTGTAATCTTCTAAATCATACTGTACGCCGTTATATTCAAATTTTTCTCCTGTATCAGACCCCATTTGCTGGAAGTCAATTACAGAATTTGCCATAAATGCCATGTATTATCCCCTTACGTAATCGTTTGCAGTCATCATTCTTCTTTCGGCGAAAGTAAGATCCATTTTAATGTATTTCGGAGTTCCATCTGGTAGGAATTGCATCGAACCATCAGCACCATAGTCTAAACCAATATTCTTTAAAACTAGACCTCGAACATTAGCGACACCTGAAATAATATCGTTACCAATCTTTAAATCAAAGAAATGCGGAGCAAATAATGATACGCCACCTGGTGCCATTTCTGGAGAACCATACTTCTTTAGTGTCATAATAATTTCAATAATTGACTTTGCGTCCTGTGCCGATTCTGCGACTAAATCAAAAGAAAATGAAAATTCTCTTGGTTCAGAACCCGTATAATTCTGAAAGTAACCCGGATCGACCAATGGTTTTCTTAGGCCAGCGCTATTTGCGAATGATCCTAATGCTTTACTCGCAGTAATTTCAGACATTCCTCCAAGATTTCCCATAGCAGCACCTGCACCGGGCAACGCTTTACCGACGATATCGGAAACTGATGTCGATTCAAGAGCTCCACCTATAGTTCCCATAATACCCGTTTCAGTGTTCCATTGATGAGTTTGGTTATCGGTAAACGTATTAGGTAATGGCAACACGATAGTCTTAATTGTATTACCGTCAACCTGTTTATTATAATTTTCTTCGAGCGCTTTAATGTAATCTTTAGCACCTGCATTCTCAGAACCTGCTACAGCAGCGAATATCGTTTTCGCCGAATCAGTAATTTTTTGCAGCGCTTCCTCTACACCATCGGCAAGAGATGGTTGCTGTATAATGTTTATGGTAAAACATCTATTTTTAAAAACCGGATCCGATAACTTTTCAGGATATACTATTTTCATTTAATTAACCTTATGAGAACATGCTTAACAATCGTTCTTCATTTTGTGATTCAGCGATTGTGCTATTATTGTTATTTATACCCACCGCAACCGTTGGTTGGGCAGTTACCCGAGACGCAGTATCATATGTTTTTGTATTTGATACTAGTGATTGTGAATTAGCCATTGCAGTCTGTTCTTTAATATCTTTATTGACAAGTGCTGGGGCAACCGCGCTTGAACTTTCAGAAGTTGATTGTGTAGTTTCTTCAGAAGTTGCTGCTACTTCTGAAATTGGTCTTACACTGTAAGTGCCGGTTTTTCGTGTTTCAGCGATACCCGCTGTGTATATGATAGATGCATTATTAAGTGCTCTACCTTTAGTTTGTTTTGCGTATAAACTTCCTTGAATATTATTTGCAACAGTGACATAGTCTTTCTCTTCCAATGCTGCCATTGTGCTTGGCCATTTTTTATACCAAGTAGGACCCATATTATATGTCATATCAATTAATACTGCTTGAATTTCTTTAGGATGTTGTGAAAAGCTTGGAATTTTCTCAGCGGCTTTAACATGTTCAATATAATCCTGTGCAAATAACGCATCAGCTTGTTCTTTAGTGATACCATTCATTAAATGTTTTTCATCTGGAAGTATTAAATGGCCGTATCCAATTGTTGGATAACCGAGTGAATCATTATACGGTTGTAAACGCAAACCTTCATTTTTCTTAATGTATTCGACTAAAGAATCTCCGTTAAATCCATTTACACCATTAAATGTAGGCATACTGCCATTTATGCCATTTGTACCATTTGTACCATTTATGCCATTTGTACCATTTATGCCATTTACAGGTTTTGCTGCTGTTGGATTAGATGTATTAGATTTTATTTGTGTTTTAAGTTCCTGTTGTTTAATCTTAACAGTTTCCATCCTTACAGCAAGTTCAGTAATAACAGAACTTTTTTCGTTAATGATATTAAGGAATTGCTGCATTGATTTTTCGTTACCAGATTCTTTAGCCAAATCATATTGTTTTTGCATTTGTTTAATAACTTCGATGTTAGCTTTCATCGCTTCCGTAATTTCATCTGCCTCATAATTGGCTTGTTTAAGATCTTGCTCTGCCTTTTCTTTCTTAGCTCTTTCTTCAACTGTTCCAAATGCAGCATCTCGTTGGATTGCCAAATCTAACATCTCTTTCATTCTTTCGAGATCTCTTTGTCTCCAATCATCAATATCAATGATTTTTTGTATGTCTTCTGGTGAAAGTTGCGATAATTGTGCCCAATCTTCTACTTCTGACATACCAAACGTATCGTGATCTATGATACCGAGGTTTTCAAATTTTTCAATATCCGTATTATTAGTTAAATTTCGAAGTCCTTTTGCTGTTTCGCCACCATCAACTAAACCAAACGTTAGACCGCTTACGACCCCGCCCGCTCCAGCCGCGAACTTATCTGCTAGTGTTAAATCTTTTTCGTCAATGCCTAACATTTCTCCGGCGTTATTAAAACCCTGGTATGCGTCATAAGCCGCAAATCCAAGAGACGCACCTATAGCGGCAATTTGACCAACAACTGGAATTCCGGCCAACGCTAATGCAGCACCTCTTTTACCAGCACCTAGAGCAGCTTTCTTTGCCACTGTTGCACCTGCATTAGTTGCAAGTTTTTTTGTACCTGCCTCAGCCGCTTCCTTAGCGGCTTTCTTAGATGCTTCTTTGGCAGCTTTTTCGGATGCTTCCTTAGCTGCTTTTTCTGCGGCCTTACGTTGCGCTGCCTTAGCTGCACGCTCAGCCTTTAATTTTTTAGCTTTCGCATCACGCTTAGCTTGTTCTGCTGCAGATCGTTGATCTAACGGAACACGTTTAGGCGTAGTCTTAGGTTTTGGTGTTCTTTTTGTACCTTTGTCTGATCTTATTTTGCGTTTTTTGACTAAATCGGTAGGATCTAAACCAAAATCAAAACCATTTGAAGTAACGGGCTTTTCTTTCGTTGTTTCTTGTTCAGATACTATTTTAAGAGAACCTTTACCATTACTTCTCTCGGGCATACGTATCTTAGTATCTTGTTCGTCATACATCGCCTCATAAATGTCTTTAAGAACACCTAAAATTTTCTGATTAACCTTAAGAATTTTTTCGGTGTAAGGACTTGGTTTAGACTTCTCAGCGACACCCTTTGATTGATTCTCAACAAGTTTCTGGATTTGCTCAGCCGCAACATCTTCTCCAGTTTTTTCCATATACTGGACTAATTTTTCATTAACTTCTTGAATTTTAGTGTCAGTTGCAGTATCGTAATTTATTTTTTCATTAAATTTGTCGTTTTGCTTCATTTAGCAAGATCCTCTCTTGTTTTATTCAGTAGACCAATTAATATTGCTCTTTCAAACGGATACAATGTATCAATATCTCGTTTACTATATTTTCCAAAGAATGTTAAATCATTATACGTTTGATACATACTAACAAGTGAATCTTCACTCATATTGTCTATTACATTTTGTGTAATATCAATTTTGTTTTCTTTCCTGCACTTAATACACTTAGTTGTTTTAATAAAATCAAATCGTGTTACGCAGTTTCTAACATTTTCTAAAATATTTTCATATTCATCAAAATCTAGTTCATCTACATCAACATTAAGAAATTCTTGGATGTTTAGTTGTGTAGGTATTTTAAACGCATCTTTTATTTTATCGTCGTTGATATCACTACTTTTAACGATATTATCTATTTCTATTTGTGCATCATTTGGATGCTTACAGTGAATACACGAATATTTTAACGGAATCGTTTCCCCAACAGATACTGCTCTATATTTGTATAGCATAGCAATTTTCTCAGGTGTCGTTAGTGAATCAATCGTATCTTCATCAACGCCGAGTAAATCTAAAACAGAATCATATGTCGCTGCTTCTAAATGCATTGAAACTAAAATATCTTTTTCAATGTCTGTTTTATAAGGCGTAATAAAAAATGTTTTACCACTATATTCGTATTTCACCTTCATGTTTTAACCCTTGAACCAATTTTCCGGAAAGAAACCCGGTAAAAAATCAAACTCGTAAGTTTCTAAATATCCACAATTAGGGCATTCAACGTCATGCAATATGTCTAAGGTGAACTGCATTTTATCCCACTGATTAAAAATTCCTTCAGCAGTATCAATTTCAAGTTCGTTAAAGAAATCTATTAACTGATCGAACGAAAAGGCATCACTGTCATTTAATTCTTTTATATGCATTAAGAAATTCATTAAAGCGACTTGTTCTTTCGTTTCTGCTGCATCAATTATTTCGTCATAATATTTTTTATTAGCAATATTGCCCATTTTTACTGAGACATTATTATATTTTATTGTGCCGTATTTCTCAAAACTAGGTTTAACGATAATGTCTAAATTAGATTCAAAAACAAATTCTTGATCACACCCACTACACTGTAAATTATAACTTGCAGTATCGCCAATAGACGCTTGCCTAATTTTTACTAGCACATACTTAAACTCAGATTCAGATAAAGCTATATCGCTTTTTTCCAAGCAATCATAAACCAAAGATTCTTTTATTAATGCTTTATCGTTGTTTCTTGTAGCTTCAAGAAATTTATTTTTATCCTTTACTTTCCATTTTCTAAATTTAAGTTTTCTGTCTCTTAACGTTAATGTATAATCGTACATTTATCTATCCTTTATTATTTTTCATTTACGCGTTTAAGTAAGGTTTTGTTGTTTTAAAGTTTACTGTAAATTCCGCAATCTGGTTTTCTGTTGTATTATTAAATTGTAATTGCGACACAGCTTCAATCATTGTTTCGTCAAAATAAAATAGAAGCTTTTCACCTTCTGAATAATAATCGCCATCCTTGTAAATCTCAACACCAAATTTGGCATTGTCTGGATATTGATCCTTTGTCACATTATACATTGTTACAAATTTTCTATATAGATCCATACGATTATGGTCCCTAAATGTAACAGAAAAACGATATAATTCGTCTCGCCCGTTATGAATAACCCACTTATTAGCAACGAATACTTCAATTGGCTGATTCGTGAATTGAGGCGTGTCTATGCTAACGATGTGCAGGTTGATGTCTTCGCCCTCTTCATTTTCATTCCAATTAGCGGCTTGCTTAAGTTTTGGCGTATTGTCGAAATTAAAGCGAACTCTAAACGTATTGATATACGACCAACGCTTTTGATACGCCTTCTGTAAGCCATCAACAAATTTCATTTAGATCTCCTTAATTATTTAACAATATTTATATAAATAAACCAATATAGATTCAAAAAGAAGGTACTCATGGCTACATTAATTCAGAACAAGTTTGATCATATACTCGGTGATGGTGCGCGAGCTTCAAAGTTTGACGTAAATATTGCCTTTAATAATGATCTGTACAATGATGCAGAAGCCCTAGCATTCATGGCAAAAGCAACGTCCTTCCCTGGGAAAAGCCATGATATTATAGACCTTAAGTACAAAGGACGATCAATTCCTATTAAGGGGCAGACGAAATTTGAACAAACATGGGAATGTACTTTTTACTTGACACAAGACCATGTTCTCAAAAATGTATTCGAGACGTGGATTGAATCTATTGACCAACAACACAATTATTTTTACAAAGAATCTATTACCAAATTGAGAGACACGCAGA
>Ga0102951_1000168_pt1 | contig 22247 bp, 21 predicted proteins | sample SalPonA_B_H2O_MG_FD_78507 | JGI IMG/M metagenome (GOLD analysis project Ga0102951, IMG submission 78507) | Water microbial communities from South San Francisco under conditions of wetland restoration - Salt Pond MetaG R2A_B_H2O_MG | ecosystem: Environmental > Aquatic > Non-marine Saline and...
AGCGTTCAAGCAAACTGGCGATCCGCCTGTTTTCGAATCAACCCTATAAGACCTGACATCAACAGATGACTCATTAAAGTTCCTTTGCAGATGTTTTAACCCGCCCTTTACATCAATTACTTCAAGCTTGTTCAAGTCAGCAGCGGGAGGATCAATAGAATCTAGTAGTCGGCTGGCCTGCAAAAATCGTTCTGATAATAACTTTCCATATGTAATTGTCTCAAGGTAATCGCTAGGCTGTTTTGAAGCGCGTCAGCCAACGCCTATCCTCAGTGTTCTAAAATGTAACTTCGACCAGCTCATAAGTTGCGCAAGTAAGTGGCCTGCGATGTCCGAGAGTAAGTACTGAAATCAAAACAAGAAACCAACCACAAAAGAGTAGCTACCTGCTTAATGGGTGTTCGCATTTAGTGAACGTTGGATAATATTTACCCAGACTTTTGTAGCATCAATCTGATGCTCCCAAATAACCTCGGCCTATTGGACGCCACACTTACGCACATCGCCTCTGCGACATACTTTTGCAGTCGCAGCCGGTCGAAGCCCTAATCTTGAACTGAAAAATCTGCGAGTAGATCTCATTTATCCGCAAATCAAAGACGCGATTTGATAACTCGCTTGAATCTCCGGTGTTCCAGTTTTAATACCTAGAGACCCAATCCCACTTTGCCATTGCGGGTGACTGTGGCTTAACAACCCTTCTGTAACACTCGACCCAAGAGTACAGATCTCCGCTACAGCAGGTTAGAAAATCTACTATCAGCGTTGTATCAAACCCGGCCCAGAAGGTTCAGTCAAACCGGCAAGAACACCGGTCTCAGCTGTGGTGGAACACAAAATGATCTAGCAACACTCTACCAATTAGAATTTCGTATTGAAATTCGTTGATCAATCACGGATTCTTTTCTGGCGAATCAACAACAGCATCTGTCAAAGCGAGTAACTCAAATCACATGTCTAGTACCACCCAAAATCGTCTCATTTGGTTGTCCCTGTTAGTTTTCTCTTTGGCCCTAGAAGGCGCCGCGTTGGTGTTTCAATACGTGCTCGACTATGGACCTTGCATACTCTGCGTGCAGATTAGAGCAGTTCTGTTGGTGATCGCTCTGATCGCTTTAGGTGCACTCTTGCTCCCGAAAGTTACGAAAATTGCAGCCCCACTGCTGACACTGCCAAGCTCGGCCGCGCTCGTCTGGCTTTGCTACCAAGTGCTTGGGATTGAGCGAGGTTGGTTCGAGGGCAGTTGCACCTTTGAGCCAGCCTTCCCAAGCTGGATTCCGTTACACGAATGGCTGCCATCTGTTTTTGAACCCTGGGAGCTGTGCGGCTACACCCCAGATATCATTTTCGGAATAACCATGGCGGAGATGTTGATGGCGATATCGATCATCTATCTCGTCATCAGTTTCTGGTTGCTAAGAAATATTCGTCGCCACTAATTTGGCCAGACCACCCATGGTTACTGAGGTCAAACGCACTTTTTCGATCGATTAAGAATTTTTATTAGGAATATCCGTAAAATTAATTGGGCAATTATCGCGTAACCGATCTAAGGTCTAGTGGCAAACGTAAATTGGTTGAGCAATCGCTCTGGCAGTTTTCATGCTATTAACCCAACAGAGAGGCAAGTAGATATGTCACTGAAAGGAACAAAAACAGAAGAGAACCTGAAGGCAGCATTTGCTGGTGAATCCAAGGCTAACCGTCGTTACCTCTACTTCGCTAACATGGCAGACATCGAAGGCGCTCCAGAAGTTGCAAACGTATTCCGCAACACTGCGGAAGGCGAGACTGGCCACGCGCACGGCCACATGGAATACCTCATCGATGGTGGTTCAGGCGATCCAGAAACTGGCCTGGCTGCGGGCAACGTTGCTGAGGCACTAGAATCAGCAATCGCTGGTGAAACCCATGAGTACACTGACATGTACCCAGGCATGGCAAAAGCGGCTCGCGAAGAGGGTTTTGACGAGATCGCTGACTGGTTTGAGACGCTAGCTAAAGCTGAGCGCAGCCACGCGAACAAATTCCAGAAAACTCTGGAAGCTTACAAAGCAGAAGCTTAAGTTCTGCTGGCAGGCCGGTGCTCTCCGGCCTGCTCATTTGCCACCCTCCGAGGATTCATCATGAGTGATAAACGAGAAGGTAATTTGGAAGCGCCAACGCGCCATCCGCTCGATTGGAAATCAGAAGAGTTTTACGACCGCGACAGCCTCAACGCTGAAATGGAGCGTGTTTTTGATATCTGTCACGGTTGTCGACGCTGCCTGAGCCTGTGTCAATCATTCCCGACACTGTTCGACTTGATCGATGATAGTGAGACAATGGAGGTCGATGGCGTCGACAAAGCGGATTACAAAAAAGTGGTGGATGAGTGCTACCTTTGCGATATGTGTTACATGGCAAAGTGCCCATACGTTCCACCCCACCAGTTCAATCTTGATTTTCCACACCTAATGTTGCGCGCAAAAGCAGTTGAAGCCAAAGAGAACGGCCTCACCATGCGTGACAAGATACTATCGAGCACCGACCTGACGGGTAAGCTCGCGGGTATTCCATTGATTTCTGAAACCATCAATACCGTCAATCACTGGACGCCAACCCGCAAGGTTCTTGCGTCAACGCTGGGTATAGATGAGGAAGCGTGGCTACCGCCTTTTGCGAGCAAAAAGCTTCGCAGTAAAATGACCCCGAACGAAACACCCAAGGTAGTAGATGGTAATCGCACCCAGGGCAAAATAGCGATCTTCGCGACCTGCTACATCAACTACAACGAACCCGGAATCGGCGAAGACCTTATTGCTGTTTTGGAGCATAACGACCTCCCTTGGACCTTTGCTCAAAAAGAGGTCTGCTGCGGCATGCCCAAACTTGAACAGGGCGACCTTGAAGCTGTGGAGAGCTTAAAGCGTATCAACATTCCACAGCTGGCTAAACTGGCCAGAGAGGGGTACGCGCTGATGTCCGGTGTACCTAGCTGTACTCTGATGTTCAAACAGGAGCTTCCACTGATGTTCCCGGACGACGCGGAGGTGCAACTGGTGAAAGAGGCCTTCTGGGATCCGTTTGAATACCTCATCGCTCGACAGAAAGATGGACTGCTAAAAGCAGAGTTTAGCAATGCTCTAGGTAAGGTGGCCTACCACGTTCCCTGTCACACCCGCGTACAGAATGTCGGTAAGAAGACCGAGGAGCTCCTCAAGCAGATTCCTGATACAGAGATCAAAACCATTGAACGCTGTAGTGGCCACGCAGGTACCTACGGGGTGAAGAAAGAGTTTCACGAACATGCGATGAAGATCGGTAAACCGGTCTTTAAGAGCATGGCTCAAGCTGATCCAGATTACATCTCCAGCGATTGCCCACTTGGCGGTGCGCACCTCGCACAGGGGATCGAGAAGAACCACAACAAAACGCCAGAGAAAGCGCACCCAATTTCACTGCTGCGCAAGGCGTATGGCATATAGAGGAGGTACCCATGACTAAACTTGCACCTGGCTCTCTGATGTCACTAGAGACCTACCATAAAGAGCGCCCGGAGTTCCGCAAGCGCGCCTTAGAACACCGCAAGCGCCGCACTGTGTTTATTGGTCCAAATGTGACCATGCAGTTTGAAGATGAGCTGACGATTCGTTATCAGATTCAAGAGATGCTGCGTATAGAGAAAACCTTCGATCAGGAAGGGATACAAGATGAGCTAGACGCCTACAACCCGCTAATCCCTGATGGTACTAACTTGAAAGCGACTCAGTTGATTGAGTTTACTGATGCTGACGAGCGCAAGGTAATGCTGGAAAAACTGGTAGGGTTGGAGCACAAAACCTACGTACAGGTTTTTGGCCACGAGCGTGTTTACGCCATCGCTGATGAGGATATGGAACGGAGTACCGCTGAGAAGACAAGCGCAGTCCACTTTATGCGTTTTGAGCTCTCACCTGAGATGATCAAAACTTTGAAGGGCGGCGCAGCGCTTGGAATGGGTGTTGACCACCCTCAGTACAAGCATCATCTTGAAGAGGTGGCACCAGAAACGCAGACCGCGCTCGCCGCTGACCTTAAGTAAGTTGACCATAAACGCGAAAAAGCGCCCCTCGCTAGGGCGCTTTTTTTGTTGCCGTCTGAAGCAGTCAGTTCGGCATCACACCAATCGAAAGAGAGTGAGTCGAGTTGCACATCGGGTTTTGAAACCACGAATTTCAGTATTTGTCACATCTCTGTTAATTCAGCACATTGGTAGGACAACCGGCTGCAAAGTTGTCGATATGACTGACAACCTGATTCCAGAGACTCTGCATTGCCTCCTCGCTGGCCCAGGCGACGTGCGGCGTAATAATGACATTGGGACGGGTCATAATCTGTTCAAATATATGCCCAGACGGCATGGGCTCTTGGGTCACGACATCGAAACCGAGGCCCGCAACCTGTCCCGATTCAACCGCTCGGACAGCGGCCTGTTCATCAACCAGACCGCCCCGACCAGTATTGATTAATAACGGATGCCGCTTCATAAGAGCGAACTCGGCATCGGAAATGAGCCCTGTAGTCTCTGGGGTTAGAGGGCAGTGAAGTGTGATGATGTCACTGCTGGCCAAAAACTCCTCAAACACAACATAGCCCTCCTCGGGAGACGTCTCTCCCTTGCGTGCGGCATATTGCACCTGCATACCCAGTGCAGCTGCAAGCCGACCCACAGATTGACCCAGTGCTCCCTTGCCGATCACACCGAAGGTTTGCCCAGCCAGATCCTTGATTGGGTGCGTGTGGAAACAGAATTGTCCGCTACGCTCCCACTGACCATTGATCACATCCTGACGGTAGCCAACGATACCCCGTCGCAAAACAAAGGTCAGTGCCAACACGTGTTCAGGTACTGTGTGTTTGGCGTAATCACGCACATTACAGACGGTGATGCCCAGTTCACGGCATGCATCCAGATCAACACAGTTATACCCTGTGGCCGCCACTACAATCAGCTTCAACATCGGCAGATCTTTCAAATGATGACGTCGGATTCCAACCTTGTTAGTGATCGCTACCTCAGAATCGCACAATCGCTCGATAACCTGTTCAGGCGCAGTAGCGTTAAACTCCGTCCACTGATGCTCGGTGGCGGGTTTATTCATCTGTACGGATGGACCGAGTGTCTCCCGGTCCAGAAAAACGACTTTCAACATTTGCAAAATACCCGCATATACCTTTAGTTGTGAGCATAGCCGCAAAAAAGAGGGCTGGCACAGGCCAACCCAAACTCCAGAGATTTCGCAATGTAGAAATTGGTTTGCCTTTGCGTGTTAATGAATCAGAGAGCCACCATTAACATCTATTTCAGAGCCGGTAACATAGGAGCTAAGCTCAGATGCGAGGAACAGGCAGCAACCGGCAACCTCATCAGCACGACCTGGCCGACCCAGCGGGATACCTGCTTTGATCGTATCAAGCATCTCCGGCGTTAGCTTTCCTTGGGTTATGTCGGTCGCGATGAAGCCCGGACATACGGCGTTTACTCTGACATTATCGGGAGCCAACTCGCGCGCAGAGGCCTTAGTCAAACCCAGGATACCCGCTTTGGCGGCAGAGTAGTGTGGGCCACCGAAAATACCACCACCGCGCTGAGCAGATACGGATGAGATATTCACAATCGAGCCCGACTGACGATCGCGCATGTGCGGGATCACTGCCTGACTCATGTAGAGTGTTCCGCGCAGGTTGACGTCCAACACGGCATCATAGTTCTCTGGCATGATCTCCATCATCTTCAACGGCTGAGTGATTCCAGCGTTATTCACCAAGACATCCACCTGACCCCAGTGTTCCAGAAGTATATCGACGGCCTGCTGACAATCCACCTTGTCGGTAACATTACACGCCAGACCGACATGCTGCTCACCCAGATCTGCCGCAGCCGCCTGCGCCGCCTCCAGATTGAGATCAAGGATCGCTACAGTTGCGCCGTGTTGCGCGAACAGGCGTGCGGTTGCTTTTCCCAAACCGTTGATCGATGCCGCACCGGTAACAACAGCAAATTTACCTTTCAGAATACCTGACATGTTGAACTTCTCTTCCTCAATAGGGATGCCCTTTCAGGCCATCCAAGCTTTAACTTTGGTAATCACAGCCTCTGTTGAAATGCCATACTGATCGTGCAGCACTGGCAGTGCGCCTGCATCAAGGAACTCATCTGGTAGGCCAATCATGCGAAATGCGGGCGTGACCCCATTGACCATTAACTGAGTCGCGACAGCCTCACCAAGACCACCCACAATGGAGTGATTTTCAGCGGTAACAACCAATCGCCCTTCTCTACGGCACTCTGCCAAAATCGTCTCTACATCCAGTGGTTTGATCGTTGGGCAGTGCAAAACAGCACAGTCAATACCATCTCTGTGCAGTACATTCGCTGCTTCCAGCGCACGCATAGTCATGAAGCCCGATGAGATGAACAACAGATCCTTGCCATCGCGCAGCAGCTTCGCTTTGCCCAGTTCAAACTCGTAGTCGTAATCCTGCAGCACCGATGGGACCTTGCCACGTAAAAGACGCATGTAGACCGGCCCATTGTGGGCCGCAATCGCTTTGGTCGCCTGGAAGGTGTCGAGTGCATCGCAAGGGTCGACGATAGTCATATTGGGTAGGCCACGAAAAATCGCAATATCTTCAGTTGCCTGGTGACTGGGGCCGTAACCCGTGGTCAAACCAGGCAAGGCACAGACGATCTTAGCGTTGAGGTTATCTTCAGCAATCGCCATCGCGATGAAGTCGTAGGCACGCCGCGATGCAAATACCGCATAGGTGGTTGCGAATGGCGTAAAGCCCTCCTTTGCCAAACCCGCTGCGGCACTTATCATCACCTGCTCAGCCATACCCATCTGGTAAAATCGATCCGGATAGGCGTTTGCGAAGACATGCAGATCAGTGTATTTCGACAAATCTGCGGTGAGGCCAACAATATCCTCACGTTGTGACGCTAGTTCAACCAGCGCATGACCAAAAGGTGCATCAATAGTTGCCGCGCCCTCTGCCGAAAGGGACGCTATCATTGCAGAGGTAAGTTGACGCTCAGTCGCCGCTAATGGTTTGCGTGGTTCCCACTTTGACTTGCGACGACTATTAGGTGCATATCCACTCATATTGGTTTGTCCTCCTCCAGTACAACCAGGGCTTTATCCCATTCATCCTCATCGACGCGAACGAAATGAGTGATTTCGCGAGCCTCTAGGAAGGGCACTCCTTTACACATAATCGTGTCACAGATGATTACGCGCGGTTGATTACCCTGATAGTAACGAGCATTATCAAAAGCGGTCAGTAAGGCGTCTATATCGTTGCCATCTACACGCTGGGCATACCAGCCAAAGGCCTCAAATTTTGCATCAACGGGCTCTGACGAAAGCATCAGTGTGGAGGCTCCATCAGCTTGCTGATTATTGAAATCGACGATGCAGATGAAGTTATCCAACTTGTGATGAGCGGCAGACATCGCCGCCTCCCAGGTAGAGCCCTCGCCCAGTTCACCATCAGACATCAGATTGTAAATAAACGCATCAGACCTCTTACGTTTCAGCCCCAGCGCCATCCCCACACCTATGCCTAAACCCTGGCCGAGTGAACCACCTGTAATCTCCATCCCCGGTGTATAAGAGGCCATCCCCGACATCGGCAGGCGACTGTCATCGGTACCGTACGTCTCGAGTTCATATTCTGGCAAAACACCCTTCTCAATCAGTGCAGAGTAGAGTGCAATCGCGTAGTGTCCGATCGATAGCAGGTATCGGTCGCGCCCCTCCCACTCTGGCTCCTCAGGTCTCATGTTGAGTGCGTGGAAATACGAAACGGCGAGGACATCAGCCACGCCAAGCGCCTGGCCAATGTAGCCCTGCTTCTGCACCGCTCCCATGCGCAGCGCTTTATGCCGGATATTCCAGGCACGCCGTTTAAGCTGCGCCAGCAGCGCATTACGATCAGTTTGAGTCATTTTATTATCTCTCGACCTTCGACCAGCACGAGCAGCTAGCCACATTTTCGACTACCCAATTGTTCTCTGCGGCGCGACAACTGACAACTAGAAGCTAGTAAGCACTTATTAAGCTGTGCTTAACAAAAATTCCGGTTAGACTAAGAAAAGTTAATGACTTCAAGGATGCCTTCATGTCTCGCGACCCCAGTCTCAACTCAATGATCTACTTTGAGTCGGTGGCTCGCCATGGCCGTGTTGCTCGTGCAGCCGAAGAGCTACACGTATCACCCTCAGCCGTAAGCCAGCAGATAAAACAGTTGGAAGAGCTGCTGGGTATCTCTCTGTTTCGCCGTGACAAACGTCAGCTGAGCCTCACCCAAGAGGGTGAACAACTCTATATGGCTGCGACCTCAGCCTTTGGCCTGCTGCGCGACGCGCGAAAGTCCATCTCGCGCCAGCGCGACAGCCATCAGCTCATCATGCGTGCTTCCCCCAGCTTTGCTGTACGCTGGCTGGGCCCTCGCCTGTCAAACTTTACAGCCACCCATCCCAGCTGGGACCTCCGAGTCGATGCATCGCCCGATCCGTCCAACTTTGAGCGCGAGGTCGTGGACCTGGACATTCGTTATGGCAAAGGTAATTGGGCGGGTCTGCACTGCGAGGCAATCATTCATGACCAACTGTTGCCGCTCTGCAGCCCTGACTACCTGCACAAGTTGCGACAAAGTTGTGAATCGCCGCAAGAGCTACTCGCCCGGGCCCGCCTAATCGATAGTGTGAAAACCCTGATGCAGTGGGACAACTGGTTGGCACGTTTTCGGATCGCGCGCCGAGACGACATCTCCGCTCTGCGTTTCGACCGATCATCGATGGCGATTCAACAGGCAGTTGCTGGAATTGGGGTGGTATTGGACTCAACAACACTGGCACGCGAGGAGCTACTCGATGGTTCGCTGGTCCCGTTTGTGCCTGAGCTCGGCGCGATCCGTTTCCCGGCCTACTGGATCGTCAGTCCAGCGCGACATCAGAGCCGCCAACTGGTTCAGATATTCTCAGATTGGATCAAGGATCTCGCACAGCAGCATGACGAGGAGGTGCTGGCATATCTGCAAAGCAGGCGGATAGCCGTCACCGAAGAGAGTCTAGTCCTGTGAAAAGAGTAAGCAGCTGCAACAGTTGAGTTACCAGGACGCAGTCTTTCAGGCAACAAGGAGTAAACTCCGTTATCACGCTTGAGACTGCACCCTAAAAACCTCAATGATCAAAGGCGACCTGAACCTTCATAGCGGCCTTGCGATCGACCGCCGTCTCAAAGGCATCCTGAAAAGCGTTTAGATTATAGGTGTGGGTTAGGATTGGTTTTACATCAATCAATCCTGCGGCCATAAACTCGACAGCTTTGCGAAACTCCTGGTGGAAACGGAATGAACCTCTCAACTCCAGCTCTTTCGCAGTTACGGCCATCATCGGCAGGCTCATTGGACCACCCAACCCCAGCTGCACAATCACGCCGCGTGGTCGCATACACGTAATCGCGTTGCTTAGCGCTGACTCAGCGCCAGAACACTCTATCAGCACATCAACCTGCCCTTTGCCGACTCGCAGAGACTCAAATGCCGCGCTGTTTTCGATCGAATTAATAACAAGATCTGCCCCCGCGCGTTTGGCGAACTCCAGAGTGAAATCTGAGATATCCACCGCAATAACCCGAGCAGCGCCAGCTCGACGCGCCGCAAGAAGACACATTACACCAATCGGCCCACATCCCGTCACCATTACCGTTTTGCCGAATACGTTACCGGCCCGGTTGACTGCGTGCAGACCTACAGAGAGAGGCTCAGCCATGGCGGCCTCCTCCGGGGTAATCCCAAGAGCAGGAACCGCCTGACTTGCCTGAATAACCAGCGAGGTGCGGAATGCACCTTGAATATGGGGAAATGGCATCGCAGACCCGTAGAAACGCATATCCATGCAGTGGTTCTGCAGTCCCTGCTGGCAGTATTCACACTCGCCACAGGGGCGCGACGGCGATATCGCGACCAGGTCGCCAATATTCAGTCCCTCAACACCCTCACCCAGTTCTGATATAAAACCCGATACTTCATGCCCGAGAATCATTGGTTCTTTGAGACGCACATCCCCAAAACCTCCATGATTAAAGTAGTGCAAATCCGAACCACATATACCACCGCGCGCTGTGTTCACACGTACCTGACCGCGCGCCAAAGGCTCCTCAGCCAGCTCAGTCAGACGTATATCTTTCGGGCCATGTGCAAAAATCGCTTTCACTGAGCTAACCTCTTATTAATTTGAACGCTGTTAATTCCGCAGGACGGAACAACTCTAATTCAAAACAGCCTTTCGATGGTATACCATTTACCCGCATTAAAAAATGGTAAGAATCCAATCTACTCAGAGACCAATATGAAACTTTTTGATTTGAGCGGTCAGACTGCTCTGGTGACCGGCTCATCTATGGGCATAGGGTTTGCTTTGGCGCGTGGTCTGGCTGAAGCCGGCGCCCGCATCGTTCTGAACGCTCGCAACGCCGAGAGGCTGGAAGGGGCGCGAAAAGCGCTGAGCGAAGAGGGTTATCAGGTCGATACACTGAGCTTCGATGTGACTAACCCAGACGAAGTTAGAGCCGCGATCGACGAATATGAGTTAGCCAAGGGTCCAGTCACGATTCTTATCAACAATGCGGGTATGCAGTTTCGTACACCGCTCGACGAATTTCCAATTGATACTTTCGACACGTTGATGCGAACCAACGTCAATTCACTGTTTTACGTCAGTCAAGCAGTTGCGCGCCACATGATCACGCGTCGATATGGCAAGATCGTTAATATTGCCAGCGTACAGACGGCTATGGCACGTCCCGGTATCGCTCCCTACACAGCATCCAAAGGTGCCGTTGCCAACCTGACCAAAGGTATGGCCACTGACTGGGCAAAGCATGGTCTGACCTGTAACGCCATTGCGCCAGGCTATTTCGACACGCCGCTCAATGCCGCGTTGGTCGCCGACCCTGAGTTCTGCAACTGGATAGAAAAGCGCACACCCACAGGTCGGTGGGGGCAGATTGATGAACTGGTCGGGGCCTGTGTTTTCCTGACCTCAAATGCCTCTACCTTTGTTAATGGTCAGACACTCTTTGTCGATGGTGGCATGACCGCCTGTCTCTAACCGCAGAGGAAATTTTGATGAATGTACTTACCGTAGGCTTGGGCTCAATGGGATATGGCGCGGCAATCTCCTGTCTGCGCGCCGGACTTAACGCTTCAGGTTTCGACCTCAATCCAGACAGCGTTGAGCGCTTTAAGATTGAAGGGGGCAAGGCCGCAACCGATTGGACTGCGATTGACAATCAAGATGCTGTGCTCATTTTCGTCGTTAATGCTCAGCAGGCCGAGTCTGTCCTTTTCGATAGCCCACTGCTTTCGAAGCTTAACCCGGGGGCAACTGTCATCAACTGTGTGACACTGGCCCCGAGTATTGCGTTAGACCTTGCCGCGCGCGTTGCCGACGCAGGTTTTGGCTACGTTGATGCGCCCGTCAGCGGTGGTGCAGCTAAGGCGCGAGAAGGTCGCATGTCCATTATGGCGTCGGGCGCTGCGGACACTATGGAGAAGATTAAACCCGTATTTGACGCCATCTCCGAGCACGTATTCGCTCTGGGTGACGAACCCGGTGCTGGGTCGCAGATGAAACTCATAAATCAGTTGCTGGCAGGTGTACATATCGCGGCTGCGGCTGAGGCGATGAATCTTGCAGCCTCATACAATATGGATCTGCACCAGGTGATTGAAGTCATCAGCAAGTGTGCCGGCACATCCTGGATGTTCGAAAACCGCGCGCCACACATAGCCGATGGTGACTACACGCCACTCTCAAGCGTTAATATCTTCGTTAAGGATATGGGTATCGTTACAAGCGCAGCAGATGATAAAGGGGTACAGACGCCCCTCTCTCAAGCGGCTTTCGACCTTTACAAAGAGGCCTCAGAAGCGGGGTTTGGTCTTGAGGATGATAGTGCTGTCGTAAAAGTGCTCGCACAGAAATCAGCCGTAAAACTACCGGGAGATGGCGCATGAAACTCGGATGTATAGCCGACGACTTCACAGGAGCAACCGATTTAGCCGGACTGCTGCGTCGCAGCGGTGCATCGGTCAAACTCCACTTTGGTCTTCCAGAGCACCCCTCTGATGGAAGTGCTGATATCGAGATCCTGGCACTCAAATGCCGCACCGAACCGGTTGAAAAGGCGGTTGCCGACTGCTCAGCTGCTGCGCACTGGCTTCTCGCAGGGGGTGCTCAGACGCTTTACTGGAAATACTGCTCGACCTTTGATTCGACACCTCAGGGGAATATCGGTCCTGTCGCTGAAGCATTGATGGCCATAACCGGCCAGACTCAAGCACTCTACTGCCCCGCCTTCCCTGAGAATGGTCGCTCTGTGTTCATGGGCCACCTCTTTGTCGGTGATCAGTTGCTCAGCGAGTCGAGTCTCAAAGATCATCCGCTAACACCGATGACCGATGCCAATTTGGTGCGTGTGCTTGCCCCCCAGGTTAAGGGCTCTGTGGGGCTGTGGAATCGTATTCAGCAGGCCGATAACCAATCAATGCCTGAACATACACATATTGTCGCCGATGCGGTTGAGTTCAACGACCTAGTGCGTCTTATTGAAAGAACCCCGCGTACTGTCCTGTTAACCGGCGGCAGCGCGCTGGCAATGCCACTTCCAGACAAACTGGGGCTGAGCTCTAGCGAACCCGTAGCCGATCCGACTCCTGGCAAAGCCGCCGTCATCCTCAGTGGGAGTTGCTCACAGATGACGAATCAACAGGTCGCTCATTGGAGATCCACGGGTCCCAGCTACCAGCTCAAACCCAGTGAACTTAATGCTACCGCCATCGAGGCCTGCCTAGACTGGCTTGACGCCTTGCCGGCTGATGCAGTCGGTCTCATCTACGCCACTGATACCCCTGAAGCGGTAAAAGCGTCTCAGGCGGAACTTGGAGTTGCCGCGGCAGGTGAGTTAGTTGAGCAGGCGATGGCGACACTGGCACAGAGAGCCTATGAGCGCGGCGTTCGTCGTTTCGTGGTTGCAGGAGGAGAGACCTCTGGTGCTGTTACACAGGCGCTGGGCGTGCGTGAGGTACTGATCGGAAAAGAGATATGTCCAGGCGTACCTTGGGTATACAGCGGTGCCGCAGAAGACCCCCTAGCGCTTGCTTTGAAGAGTGGCAACTTTGGCTCGCCAACCTTTTTCAACGACGCGCTCAGATTACTGGAGGCTAACTGATGGACATTCGCGAGCAACTCTGTGAGCTTGGACTGAGCATCTACAACCGTGGACTGACACACGGCAGCACCGGCAATCTCTCTGCGCGACTACCCGATGGCAATATTATCGTGACGCCGACAGGCTCGTCGCTTGGACGCCTTACACCTGAAGGGCTCAGCGTTATCAGCTCCGATGGGGAGCTGATCAGCGGTCCAAAGCCGACCAAAGAGGTACCCTTGCATCAGGCGTTTTACAACACACGAGGTGATAGAGCCGGTGCGGTGGTCCATTTACACAGCTGTCACTCCACAGCGCTCTCACTTTTACCTGTCGAGGATGAGAGTGATTGGCTACCCCACCTGACCCCTTACGGTATTATGCAGCTCGGCAAAGTACGCCTTTTACCCTACTTCATTCCGGGCAGTCCTGAAATTGGCAAAGCGATCACCGGACTGGCAGGAAAGCACTCTGCGGTGATGCTGGCTAATCACGGCCCAGTCGTGACCGCCAAAAATATTGAAGCGGCGGTTTATGCCGCCGAAGAGCTCGAGGCAACTGCCAAACTGGCGTTCATGACTCGTGCGTTAAACCCAACTGCACTTACACCTGAGCAGGTAGAAGCTCTGGTGCGTCAATACAACATTGAGTGGAGCTAATATGCCCAGCTTTTCAGCTAATCTTGGGTTTTTATGGACTGACCGACCGCTGGCCGATGCTATTCGTGCTGCAAAGCTGGCCGGTTTCGACGCAGTAGAGTGCCACTGGCCCTACGAGCAGCCACTTGCGGATGTGCAGGAGGCGCTTAGTGAGACCGGTATGACGATGCTGGGACTTAACACTATTCGCGGGCCACTGAATGCTGGCATGGCCGCTCTGCCGGAATGCATTGCGCAAGCCCGCACAGCCATTGATGAAGCCTTTGCCTATGGTTCAGCGATTGGCGCCCTAAACGTACACGTTATGGCAGGCAAAGCAGAGGGAGTAGAAGCGCAGCAGACCTTCTTGGATAACCTTCGTTACGCCTCTGAGCAGGCTGAGCTCAAAGGGATGGGAATCCTGATTGAACCGCTAAACCCCTTCGATATGCCTGGCTATTTTTTGCGCGACACTGTACACGCGCTGGAATTACTGCAGCAGCTCAATCTAGACAACGTCAAACTGATGTTCGACTGCTACCACGTTGGTCGAACCGAAGGGAATGTACTGGACCGTTTTGATGCTTGCCTACCATATATTGGACACGTTCAGTTTGCCGCTGTGCCTGACCGCGGTACACCCGACCATGGAGAGCTTAATTATGCAGAGGTATTCGCTCACATAGATCGTAGTGGCTGGAGCCTGCCGCTTGGGGCCGAGTACAAAGTTGCCGGGAGCACTGAAGAGACATTGGGCTGGCTGAAAGCTGCTGGTAGCAAATCGTGCTAGAAGTTTTCCTCAACACTCTGCCATTCTTTGGCTTGATAGCGCTCGGATTTGTTGCCGCTTACATCGGTAATTTTACCCGTGAAGCGACAGTCTATCTCACAAAATTCGTCTTCTACTTCCCGCTCTCGGCGATGATTTTCAACTTCGCCTCGGTGCTAAGTCTGAGCGAAATTTTTGAGCTGAAGTTCACTGCTGCTTACCTGCTGGGCTCAAGCATTGTCTATATTGGCATGTACTGGTTAAGACGTTTGCAAGGCGATAGCTTCGAACTGGCACTGGTTAGCGGTCACTGCTCGGTTATCGGTAACATGGGCTGGATGGGCCTGGCGATGCTGCCTATACTGCTCGGCGAAGAGTCAATACCCTACGTTATCCTGGTATTGATCTGCGATCTCGTCGTGTTCTATCCGATCATCGTCAGTCTGATTGTCGCTAACCGTAAAGGACGATTCGATATTAAACTGGTGGGCAGTGTGCTGGCCGGGTTGCTTAAGAACCCCATGGTGCTTTCCATCATGCTGGGACTGATCTGGTCGACTTTTAGTATCCAAACACCGGCGATAGTTCATCAATTCTTGGTGACGCTGGCAGGTGCCTCTACTCCCGGCGCCCTGTTCGCCATCGGCGCCTCTATGATGTACGCCAAGCGCGGCAGTTACGGTAGCACTCTGCTTATCTCAGGTAACAAGCTATTTCTACATCCGCTAGTGGTCGCTCTGGTCGCGCTCTATCTCTTTGATCTGAGACCTTTTGAAGCGGCAGTCTTGGCAGCCTGTGCAGCGATGCCCGTTGCTGGCAACGTTTACATGCTAGTGAGCCATTACGGCATTGAGTCGGATAGGGTCTCCTTTTCCATACTGGTCTCCACGCTGGGCAGTATTCTAACAATACCGCTAATCATCGGCCTGTCATTTAACTAGCGAACTAATGGAACATTCAGTGAGCCGAGCAGAAACCCGTGTTAAAAGGGAGAGTGCAACTCAAAAAGTTGCCCTGATCGGTGAGTGTATGATTGAACTGCAGCGCCGAGACGGAAGTATTAAGCAGGGCTACGCGGGTGATGTGCTTAATACATCAACCTACCTAGCACGTCTGACAAAGAATACGCCAGTTGCGGTCGAATTTGTCACTGCACTGGGTGAGGACCTCTTCAGTAATCAGATGGTAAAGAGCTGGGAATGTGAGTCGATCGGTGCGTCGTTGGTGCAACGCCTGCCAGATCGACTGCCCGGGATCTACTTTATCGAAAACGATGATTCTGGTGAGCGAAAGTTCTACTACTGGCGCAACGACTCGGCCGCTAAACGCATGTTTGATAACAAACAGCTAGCTCTGGCCCTCGAACAGCTGTCGGACCTGCAACTGGTTTATCTGAGCGGCATTACTCTTGCCATTCTATCAGCCAGCGCTCGAGCAACACTGCTTGACCTTCTCTGTGAACTGAAGAGTCGGGGAACATGGATTGTATTTGATAACAACTACCGTCAGATTCTCTGGGAGTCAGCGGAAGAGACCTGCAGTGCCTACGATAGTTTACTGGCGATTGCCGACATTGCACTACTTACCTGGGACGATGAAGCACAATTAAGAGGTTACGCTTCACCCGACGAAGTCGTGCAACACTGCCGCCAATTTGACATCAGTGAGCTAGTGATCAAGCGTGGATCTGAACCCTGCATATTGGTCACTGCAAACGGGCGCGAAGAGTGGGCAGCTGAAAGGGTTGAGCGGGTCGTTGATACCACCGCTGCAGGTGACTCCTTCAGCGGTGCCTACCTCGCGGCCAGACTGAGGGGCCTAAGTGCGCGCGCGGCAGTCCAGTGGGGCCATCGAATGGCCAGTCTGGTTATCCAGTACCCGGGCGCGATTATTCCACCCTCAGTCATGCCTGACTTGGATCGTTGGCAGTAGAGCCAACCCTGATCACTCTCATCTGTGCCACCTCCGCCCCCCGAAGAGGCCAAAAGATCGTGTCAGCTTTGCGCCTTAGAGTCGTTCTGCGACCTCTATGAATGGCTGATAACCAATAGGCTCGCCAAATCGGTCACACCTACAGAGCACTCAGAACACTCTCTTTTGAGAACACTGCAAGCAACTACCGATCGATCATGCGCACCCCTGCAGTCAGAGCAGAAAAACGACTGCTCTATTTGCTTTGCTCTGGTTGGTGCTTCAAGACTATAGGCGTGTACGATAGCAGGACCGTACCGGCTATGTGCCGTTGGGGCAAGGAGTTCGAACCCGGTATCCGGAAGATCACACCTCATCTACTCTGGGCGGGGTTGGCTGACGTTTTTTACGTCTCTCCCGATGCCAGATGTAGATACCCGAACAGATGATGACCAGCCCCCCGGAGAGTGTCCACACTGTCGGCCAGGTATTAAAAATCCAGACGCCTACAAGTGCAGCCCAAAACACCTGGGTATAGAACATTGGCGCTAGGATGGATGCGTCGGCCAATCGGTGTGCTTTCGTCGATGCCATATGGCCAAAGGCTCCAAAGCAGCCCATCAGCGTGACAATCAGCCACTGCTGAGTCGTTTCAGGCCAGACCCAGACATAGAGTGCAAAGGGGCCCAGCGCGAGACTGGCGATTCCGCTGCCCCAGATCTGCTGAGTACCATTGCTCTCGATGCCAGCAATCATTCGCGTCATGATGAAGTAACCCGAAACGATCAGCAGATTACCCAGGCTCAAGATCATCGCCGGATGAAAAGCGGCGCCCCAGGGTTGAATCACCAGCACTACACCAAGGAAACCGACACAGACAGCTATAATCCGATGTATGCCGACCTTTTCACCGAGAATTGGAATCGCCAGTAGGGTGGTGACGATGGGGCCGGCAAATGCGATGGTGGTTGTCACTGTAATCGGCAGATACTTCAGCGCAGCAAAATTAAATAATGTACTTAAGAATAGAAAGATAGAGCGCAGCATCTGTTTGCTTGGCGCATTAGAGCGAAACACGCTCAGGCCATCTTGCGGCACATAGATGAACAGCGAAAGCAGAAAGTGAACGAAATATCTCAAAAAAACGATTTCAAGCACCGGCAAGCCAGCCATCGACAACCATTTTGCTGAGGTATCAATACCGGTGAAGAGGATGACAGCAAACAACATCATCACTACACCGACTGATACGCGATCTTCGAGCGGTTTTACAGCCACACTGGCTCCTTGGAGGAAACTCTAGAGAGTCATGCCGCCATCAATGGCAACACACTGCCCTGTCATGTAACGGCTCTCATCCGAAGCCAGGTATACAACCAGGTCTGCAATCTCCTGTGCCTCTCCCAAACGCCCCATCGGCTGACGTGCAACAAACTGTTTCATCGCGGCATCATAGTCACCAGTGGCATGCAAACGCTCATGCAGCGAGGGGCTATCGACAGTACCCGGGGCAATACAGTTACACCTTATGCCTTGTGTGATGAAGTCAGCCGCGACCTGTTTCGTCAGACCGATCGTCGCTGCTTTGGAGGTACCATAAATAAATCGATTCGGCAGGCCGCGCAGATGTGAGCATACAGAAGCGATATTGACGATAGAGCCCCGACTCTTGGCTAACATATGTGGTATTGCAGCTTTGATCGCGTGCATGTGCGCGCGAACATTGAGGTTCATGGCGTAGTCGAACTCTTCATCAGTCGCATCCAATATGGTGCCAGAGTGCACTACACCTGTGCAGTTGACCAGAATATCAGCCTGAGCGGCTTGTATCGCTCCTTTGAGTGCCTCAGTGTCCAGAGCATCCAGCACAAAGCGCTCCGCCACAGCCAGATCGGTCACAAGGTCAGCGTTCAGATCGGTTGCGATGACATAGGCGCCTTCCCGGGCCATCGCCTCTGCCGCCGCTCGACCAATTCCCTGTCCTGCGGCCGTTATGAAGGCCCGTTTTCCCTTCAATCTCATTTCGGTTGACTCCCCAAGTGCTCGCTAAACCAATCAACGATTGCGGGGACCATCATGTTACCCTTACCACTGTCGCAGACCTCAGACAGTAGTGAGTAGGTACAGGCTGACATCCGGCTATATTGACCAAGGTCATCTGCCATCTGACGGTAATAGCCGAGATCTTTGCGCGCATTTGCCGCGGAAAAGGCTAGATCGACCTTACCTTCAACAGCATAGTTACGTATAAACTCCATCATCCCGGAGCGGTTTGGGCCGGCAGCCAAGACATTAAACAGGGCATCGCGTTCAATTCCAGCAGCATCAGCCATGGCAAAGGCTTCAGCCATCGCATTGGCGCTGGTCATCGCGTAGTAGTTATTGAGTAGTTTAATGGTATGCCCATTACCCAATTTACCGAGATGAAAAACGTTCTCTCCCAAGACATCCAGGACCGGCTTTACCTTGCTGTAAGCCGCCTTGTCACCCGCGCACATAATATTGAGAAGCCCATCCTTTGCATGAGCAGGCGTGCGCCCCAAGGGGGCATCTAGGTATATAGCGCCCTGTCGAGCGAGGTCTGCACCTATCTTCAACGTAGAGGTGGGTAAAGAGGTCCCAAAATCTATGATGATCTGTCCGGTGCTGACACCTGCCAGAACCCCCTCATCACCGTATATGCGTTGCTCCACCTGCTCGGACGTGCCAACGCATATCATCACAATATCGCTTGTCTCGGCCAGAGCTCTGGCAGACTCCGCCTCTCGCGCTCCTCGGCTAATGGCCTCTTCAACGCCGCTGCGATCGCGATGACCTAAAACGGTTAAGTCGTAGCCTGCCTTCTGCAGACACGCCACCATCGCCCGGCCCATCAGGCCTAATCCAATAAATCCGATCTTCATTACATCACCGCTCCTACCTGCCAGGGCACAAACTCATAGTCGCCGAGCCCCTGAGCTTCAGATTTGGTTGCCTCACCTGAGGCGACCCTGAGCCACAAAGCGTAAATCTCACGACCGACGGCTTCTACAGAAACCCCTTCGGTCAAGATTCGACCGGCATTGACGTCCATATCTTCAGTCATGTGGTCGTACATAGGTGTATTGGTGGCCACTTTCACAGTCGGCGATGGCTTAGAGCCGAAAGCCGACCCACGCCCTGTCGTGAATGTCACTAGGTTACAACCGCTGGCAATCTGGCCGGTTACGCTGGCGGGGTCATAACCCGGGCTGTCCATAAAGTTGAAACCGGGGGTGCGTATGGGTTCTCCATAGAGATACACACCATTGAGAGGTGTAGTACCGCCTTTTGCCACAGCGCCAAGCGATTTCTCTAGGATCGTCGTCAGCCCCCCTTTTTTGTTACCTGGCGAAGGGTTGTTATCCATGCTGCCGTGGTTACGCGCAGTATAGTCTTCCCACCAGCGGATAAGACTGATGAGCTTACCGCCAACCTCAGTATCGCGTGCACGGGCGGTCAACAGATGCTCGGCACCATACACCTCTGGTGTCTCTGCCAGAACCACCGCTCCACCCTGAGCTACCAACAGATCACTGGCGTATCCGAGTGCCGGGTTCGCCGTAATTCCAGACCAGGCATCTGAGCCTCCGCACTGAAGAGCTACCATCAGTTCAGATGCAGGACACTTCTCCCTCTGCGCCTGGTTAACCAGTGGCAGCATCGCTTCGATCTGAGCAATACCTCGCTCTACAGTTTTGCGCAACCCGCCCACATCCTGAATATTCATCGTCTGGAATAGCGGGTTGTGAGACAGCCCGTAGAACTCCAGCAACTTGTCCAGCTGCATGGTTTCGCAACCCAGACCAGCGATCAGTGCAGCACCGACGTTAGGGTTGTGAACATAGCCCCAGAGCACACGCTGCAGAATGGCGAAACCCGTTCCATCCCCGCCCATTGCACAGCCTGTGCCGTGCACGAATGCAACCACCCCATCAACATTCGGATAGTCTGCCAGACGCTCTTGCGTAAAGTGCTGTGCAATCATGCGCGCTGCGGTCGCCGAGCAGTTCACGCTGGTCAGTACGGCAATATAGTTGCGTGTACCCACCTTACCTGTGGGGCGACGGTATCCCATGAAACTATCCTGAGCCTCGACAGGCTCGATCTCCCGCAGGTTCGTAGAGAAGTCATAGACGGCGCTTACATTACGAAACTCCAAATTGTGCGTATGAACGTGCGCGCCAGCCGCTATCTCCTCAGCAGCGTAACCAATAACCTGAGCGTATTTGTAAACCGGCGCGCCCTGTTTGATATTTGAAAGCGCCAGCTTGTGTCCCTGCGGAATCGCCTCGATAGCCCCCGCCTCACCGCTTTGCAGAGGTTTAACCGCAACCGCAACATTGTCCTGTTCTGACAGGCGTACCGTACTACCCATAGACACCAAACCCCGTACTTACATTCAGACGATAAAACTAAAAGTGACGCTTAAATAAAGCGCCACTTTTCAACCCTGAGCCGTTAATCCAACAGGAGTGTGACCAGCTCGGGCCATACAACCAGCAGAGAGAGTGCAATGAGCTGGAGACAGATAAATGGTAAGAAGCCACGGAAGATCTGCGTCAACGTAATATGCGCTGGGGCGACAGACTTGAGATAGAAAGCCGCGGGGCCAAAGGGTGGCGACAGGAAACTCACCTGCATGTTCATACAGAACACAACGCCGAACCAGATCGCGACCTGACGAGGTTCCAGGGTTGCACCAAAGTAGCCCAACTCCTCAACAGGCAGTTTCAGTACGATGGGCAAGAACACCGGCATGATTAACAGTACGATACCGACCCAGTCCATAAACATACCCATGATGAGGAAGATCACCATCATCGTGAGAATGATCCCCATGGTGGGAAGATCTGCGGCCACAATCATATTTGCCACATAAGTGGGTCCACCTGCCAAAGTGTAAGCGGCTGCCAGGGCGGCGGCGCCGATCGTTACCCAGATAATCGTTCCGGTTGATTTGAGCGTCCGCACCAGTGCGTCCCAAACAACTTCAAAGGACATCTCTCTGCGGATAACACCGAGCACAAACACTGCGATAACGCCCATACCGGCGGCCTCGGTTATTCCGGTAATACCCATGTAGATAGAACCCAGTACAACGCCAATCACGATGATTGGTGCCACCAGGCCGCGCCCCATCTCCCAGCCTTCAGCGGTTCGCTCTTTACCAACCAAGAAGCGCATGATGACAACCATGGCAACAACAAACCCTATCTGGAAGGGCAGGTCAGAAACCATACCCCAGCGCAGCGGTTCGTCTAGGATCTCCGGATTGTTCTGTCCTGTAATGGTCAACAAAACCGTACGCAAGAGCACGACACTCATGACATACAGAGCAAACTTCGCAACAAAACCGATAAACCTTAACCCCTTTTCAAGTCCCTCAGGGTCATCCGGGGCAGCCTCTGGAAGTGGCGCCAGTGATGGATTGATACGAGTGCGGATGAAAATGTACAACATGATCAGGCCTGCGAGGATAAAACCCGGCAGGAAAGATGCGGTGAAAAGCGCTTTTATGGAGGTTTCAGTTACCAGACCATAAAAAATCAGAACAATGGAGGGCGGTATCATGGTACCTAGTGAGCCGGACGCACAGATGGTACCGATTGCAAGATTCTGGTTATACCCTAGCCGTAACATCTGCGGCAGAGCAATCAGCCCCAAAAG
>Ga0102951_1000170_pt1 | contig 22202 bp, 18 predicted proteins | sample SalPonA_B_H2O_MG_FD_78507 | JGI IMG/M metagenome (GOLD analysis project Ga0102951, IMG submission 78507) | Water microbial communities from South San Francisco under conditions of wetland restoration - Salt Pond MetaG R2A_B_H2O_MG | ecosystem: Environmental > Aquatic > Non-marine Saline and...
AGCGACGAGCGCCTCGCGTGGCATGACCGTTGGTCAAATTCAGTTGTGGTCCGGATTCCTAAACCCAAGCGTCCAAGAGCGTGAGTTGTAAGGTTTCAGAAGCCCTAGCGAGCACACTCTAAGCTTCCCCCCTGTTTTAGAGCGGTCTACTCGATTCGCAATCTGCGTCAACGGGTGAGAGACTGTTAGCGTACGCGCACGAGCATAAACCCAGCGAACGCAAGGCTGAACAGTATAGGGGTGAATGCTGCCCAAAATGCAGCAAAGCCAAGCACTTGACTCGCAGGAGCCAACAGATCCTGGCTGAACTTAAACACCAGCCCGACAATCACACCGGTCAGAATACGCTGCCCGACGGTCACGCTGCGAAGCGGTCCAAAGATAAACGCTGTCCCCACGAGAACCAGCGCAACAACGGATAGCGGCTGCAGTAGCTTATTCCACAGGGCTAAATCGTAGCGTTTGGAGTCAACACCCTGCTGATCCAGGTAGTTTGCGTAAGAGTCGAGATCAGATAGTGCAAGATACCGCGGTTCCACTAATACAACGTTCAACAATTCCGGTGTGAGATCGGTCTGCCAGGGTATGGAATCGCTCTTCACCATACTCAGTTGGCTCCCGTTGTGGTCGAAACGGGTCTGCGTTATGGACTCAAGGGTCCAGCCTGACTCGCCAAAGGTTGCCCGCTCAGCACTGAGCGTCTCAGTCAGCCGATGATTGGAATCGAACTGATGTTGCACGACCGTCAACAATTGGCCATTTGGCAGAATTGCGCCGACATGGATAAAACTGTTCGGCTCACGATACCAGGCACCGGTCTGTGCCCTAAGATTGGAGGCTATGCCCTGCTGTTTCTCCAGCTTGAATCCCTCGGCTTGTTGCTGCGCCTGCGGCACAACAAATTCACTCAGTAGCAGCGCACCAAAGGCTAAAAGCAGGACGGGCTTGAGCACACTCAATATGAGCCGTGCAAGCGATAGACCTGAGGCTCGCATCACCGTGAGCTCGGAGGTGCTGGCTAACATCCCCAGACCAATCAGCGTGGCAACAAGAGCGCTCAATGGAAGCAGTTGGTAGGCCATCGCAGGCAGGTTTAACAGAACAAAGTAAATCGCATCGCTGAGTTGGTAGCGCTGACTGACAGCGCCCAACTCATCCAGCAGCATAGAGATACCCATCAGCCCCAATAAGACCAGAATGACAACCAAAAAGGCGCCGATAATATGCGCGCCAACGTAACGATCAAGACGAGTTAATCGCATCAGTTTGCGCCTCCCACACCGGATATTGAGCGACGTCGGGATAGACTGGGCAGATGCTGTAACACTCTAACCCATAGGGGTTCAAATCGGGTAAAGCTCAGCGCTAGCAGCAGAGCGCAAAGATGTACCACCCAAATAGCCCAAGGTCCCACATCACCCTGCTCGACTGCAGAACGCGAACCTGTTAGAGAGGCAACATAGAGTTGATACACAAGGATCGAGGGTATGAGTTTTGCGTAGCGACCGCGGCGCGGATCAGTTTTAGCCAATGGGACTGCCAGAAAAACGACCACCAATGCCAGTACCGGCAACGACAGGCGCCAGTGTAGCCGACTCACCCGTGCGCTATCAGTCGCTCCCCAAAGCTCGGTCGTGGGAATGGCATCTAAGTGTAAAATAGGCGCACTCAACCGCGGGTCCGGCAGGCGCAACCCATACTTCGAAAAGCCAAGCTCTTCAAAGTTATCGATACCCGGGCGTCCCTGGTAACGGTATCCCTCATGAAGCACCAAATAGCGGCCCTGATCTTCAACAAATCGCTGTTCGCCGCGTGGAGCCGATATTAAATAGGGAACGCCTTGTTTCTCACCAGTAATAAACAGGTCGATCAAATCACCCGCTGGAGAGACCTCTCGAACATAAGTTACCTGACCGGATTTAGATGTCTGGAAGGCACCGGGTATGACCATCTCTAGTTCGGTTCGACTGCGCTGCTCTGCCACAATGCGTTTGGATTCATACATACCCGCCGGTGCCAAGTAGAGGCTGACAAATCCTACCAGCAGCGCAACCAACAGGCCTGGTGCAAGGGTGTAGCCTATTAGACGTCGGTTACTCATACCGCATGCACTGAGAACCACCATCTCAGAGTCTAAATAGAACCGCCCGTGGGCTAGCAGAATGCCTAGGAATAACCCCAGAGGGAGCAGAAGCTCCAGAAATCGGGGGATTCGATTTAATACCAGTTGCAGGACAACACTGGTAGATATCTCCCCAGCAGCAGCATCTGCAAAGTAACCAATTAGATGTGCACTGGAGATAATCAAAAGAAGGACACTACTAACTGCGAGCGCTGTTATCAGCACCTCGCGTGAGAGATATCGAAAGATAATCAACCCTGTGTCCTTATGGCAGATGATAGTTTACATTCAAGTCTGTTGGCTTATAGTGGCCTCCCGGCCTTGCTTGAGTAGTATAAGGAATACCTATGGACTTTGAAATTATCAACGGCTCTCCAGCTGAAATCGAAACCGACTGTCTGGTGATTGGTATCGGCGCAGACTCAGACTTCACACCCAGTGCCCAAGCAATTGATGTTGCCAGTGGTGGTTATCTGCAAGGGCTTATTGATAGCGGTGATTTCGGCGGTAAAAATAACGAATCGCAGCTGCTTCGGGGGTTGCCGGGTGTAGCCGCGAAACGCGTGTTACTGCTCGGCTTGGGCAAAGCGGGTGAACGCAGCCTAGCCAAACAGCAGACGCTGGTCACCGCGGCCACTGGCACCATCAACAAGCTAGGCGTTGCCTCTGCGGTGCTTGCCCTCGATGGCGCCAGCTCAGATGATGAAGATATTTATCGCGACACGCGCCACCTCGTAGAGTGGGCCTCTGCAGCCCTTTACAGCTACGACGCAACCAAAAGTAAAAAGGCAGATCCGGTTAAACTTGAGCACCTCTACATTCTTTGTGAGGAAGCCCAAACTGAGCTGGCCGAAGGCGCTCTGCTCGACGGCGTGGCGATTGCTAACGGAGTCAGTACTGCACGAGAACTTGGCAACCTGCCAGGTAACATCTGCACACCGCTTTATCTTGCAGAACACGCGCTCAATCTGGCTGCGGAGTTCGACAGTATTAGCGTCGAAATCCTCGATGAGCACCAGATGACCGAGCTTGGAATGGGCGCGCTGATGGCGGTTGGTAAGGGGAGCGAGATCCCTCCTCGTATGATGGTCATAAAATACACCGGGGCTGATGAGTCCGAGAAGCCGCACGCACTGGTGGGTAAAGGGATCACTTTCGATACCGGCGGTATCAGCCTGAAACCGGGTGCCGAGATGGACGAGATGAAGTTTGACATGTGTGGCGCAGCCAGCGTGTTGGGCACCGTTGAAGCGGTGGCTGAAATGGCCCTGCCAATCAATCTGGTCGTAGTTGTTGCTGCCGCTGAAAATATGCCGAGCGGCAGAGCCACCAAACCGGGGGACGTCGTCACAACGCTATCGGGCCAGACGGTCGAGATACTCAACACCGACGCTGAGGGGCGCCTGGTGCTCTGCGATGCGTTAACGTATGTAGAGCGTTTCGAACCGCAGAGCGTCATTGACGTCGCGACACTGACCGGGGCGTGCATTATTGCGCTAGGACATCAGGCAAGCGGGTTACTGTCAAACAACCAAGAGTTAGCGGATAAACTGCTAGACGCCGGCCAGTATGCGGGTGATCGTACCTGGCAACTCCCCCTTTGGGATGAGTATCAGCCACAGCTCGATAGTAACTTTGCTGACATCGCCAATATTGGGGGTCGTCCAGCGGGTACCATCACAGCCGCCTGCTTCCTGTCTCGTTTTGCGAAGAAGTTTGCATGGGCGCATCTGGATATTGCTGGTGTTGCATGGAACTCAGGCAAGGCCAAAGGGGCGACCGGCCGCTGTGTTCCTCTGCTTTGCCAGTACCTGCTGGATATTGCTGAAGAGAAAGAGGCTTAAGTGCCGCGAGCTGACTACTACATATTGCCGCACAGCGACTACGACAGCCGAGAGCTGTTCGTCTGTCGCCTGTGCGACAAGCTATTACGCCAGCAACTCAGAATTCACGTTCACTTACGGTCAGAAGCTGATCTAAAGCAATTAGATCAACGACTCTGGTCATTTAGACCTGACGCTTTTGTCCCACATACTATACTGGGTCAGGAGAGCAAGGCCCCCATTTCCCTGAGTACAGATGCAGAGGCTCAGATTAATGCGGATCTGCTGATTAATCTGGCGATCGATGAACCTCAGAACGCGAGTCAGGTTCAACGTATTGCCGAGATCGTGATTCAAGACCCCGAAGTTCTTGCCGCCGCGCGCGAGAGCTTCAAAATACGGCGAGATGCCGGTTGGGAAGTGCACAACCATAAACTGACCAGCTAGCGCTCTGCCCGACAGGGACGAGGAGCTTCTGTGCGCACTACCTGGTTAGTTACTCTTTCCATCCTGATCATTGCTCTCGCTTGGTGGCAGCTAAAGCCTCCGCCAATCACTGAGCTGAAACTGTACCGAGTTGAAACTGGCCGGGTTGAGAGCATATCGGCAAACAGTCGTGCCGGTACCGTTTACGCTTGCACCAGCGCCGCCCTCTCTCTGCGCGTCGGCGGTCGGGTTGCACAACTCTACATAGATGAGGGAGACCAGGTTAAGGTCAACCAACTGCTGCTTGAGTTAGACAATGCGGAGGAGCAGGCTCGACTGGCGTTGGCCGAGGCCGATCTGCGAGCGGCTCAATTGGAGCAACGCCGTACCTGTAACGCAGCCGCACTGGCGCAGCGAGAGGCCGACCGGGCTGAGTCACTGCTCAACCAGAAACTTGTCTCCCGCGAGAGCCTCGACAAACTCAAGACCGATGCGCAGCTTATGGCGCTCAGTTGTAGCCAGAGCCAAGCGATGCGTGATCACAGTATTGCTGCTCGCGATTTGGCGCAGATACAGTTCAACAGTACAAAACTCTACGCCCCCTTCACCGGCACCGTTGCTGCCGTCAACGGAGATGTTGGCGAAATTGTTACCCCCTCACCACCAGGCATCCAAACACCGCCTGCGGTGGAGTTAATCGATGACTCCTGTCTTTACATCGAAGCACCGATCGACGAGGTAGAGGCCTCCCGAGTGAGTGTGGGCCAACAGACCAGGGTCACGCTAGATGCGTTTCGGGACCAGGTCTTTATTGGCGCCGTATCGCGCACGGGTACAAGAGTCTCCGCACTTGAAAAGCAGGCGCGAACGCTGGACATTGAGGTGACACTGATTGACCCTCCAGACGAGGTACGCCTTTTGGTGGGCTACTCAGCAGACGTGGAGATTATTACCGGTCACGCCGATCAGGTACTTCGTGTACCCACTGAAGCTCTGCTGGGCGGAGACCAGTTGATACGTTTCAACCCTGACTCTCGTCACTTAGAGAAGGTGAAAGTCGAGGTGGGTTTATCAAACTGGAGCTGGAGTGAAATTCACTCTGGAATCAGTGAAGGCGATCAGATTCTGACTCGACTCGAGAATCTCGATCAACTCCTTAGCAGCGAGGTGAAGCCCTTGTGATTGAGTTGCGACAGCTAAGCCGCCATTACCAGATTGGGAGTGAGTTGGTCAAAGCGCTGGACCAGTTTAATCTATCGATCAGCGCTGGAGACTACCTCAGCGTTATGGGCCCCTCCGGTTCGGGAAAATCGACCCTGCTGAATCAGCTTGGATTACTCGACACGCCCAGCTCGGGAAGCTACACCTTTGATGGCGCTGAGACGACAACACTGAGTGAAGGCCAACGCGCCGAACTCCGTAACCACAATGTCGGCTTCGTATTTCAGGCCTACCACCTCATTGATCGTCTCACAGCACTCGAGAACGTCGAACTCCCCCTAACGCTGGCTGGCGTTGAGCCCCAAGTACGCAAAGAGCGCGCCAGCGCGCTGCTGAATCAGTTAGGACTGGATAAGTTCCTGCAACAGCGACCACAGCAGCTATCAGGCGGACAGCGCCAGCGCATTGCCATCGCCCGCGCGGTCATCACCCAACCAAGACTTCTGCTAGCTGATGAGCCCACTGGCAATCTAGACTCACGCTCCGGTGCAGGTGTAGTCGAGCTTCTGGAGCAACTTAACGCGGCGGGTATAACACTGGTTGTGGTGACACATGACCCTGAGCTGGGTGCTCGAGCCAAGCGCCAACTGCTCATGGCTGATGGTCAGCTGCGCTCAGAGACTGCCAGGGAGACGCACGGTGCGCCTGCTTGATCAGCTAGAGTTCAGCTTGCAACTCTTCATGCGCCAGAAATTTCGCACCCTAATGGCCTTGCTGGCCGTCAGTATCGGTGTAACGTCAGTCCTGCTGCTCACTGGACTCTCTGAGGGCGCACGCCAGTTCGTCCTGCGGGAGTTTTCCTTGCTAGGTAAGGATACGCTAATCATGTTGCCCGGACGCAAGGAGACCCAGGGTGGACTGCCCCCGCTCACCGGTGAGTCAGCTCGTGATCTGACCCTGGAGGATGCTGCCGCACTCAACCGCCTGGCAGAGGTGGAGTATACCGTGCCACTGATCGTCGGACTTACTGAGGCCTACACCGGCGGGCTGAACCGGGAATTGATTGTGCTGGGAAGCACTGAGCGTCTGTTGGAATTACGCGGTTTAAAACTCCAACAGGGCCGCAATCTACCCGCGAACAGTGACCGGCAGAGCTCACCTGTCGTGCTTATTGGCGCCGAGGTGGCTCAAGAACTCTATCCCAACCAAAACCCACTGGGGCAATGGCTTCGGCTGGGGGACAGGCGTTTTCGCGTCATTGGGGTACTCACCTCCTCGGGTGTCTCGCTCGGGACGGATATGAGTAATAGCGTAATCATTCCCATTCAGGCATCACAGCAGCTATTCAACTCGCCTGGTCTCTTCCGGTTACTGATCAAACTCTATTCTGAAGACCAACTGGACGAGGTCAAACCAGCGATGCTCCAACTGATCGCCAGTCGTCATTCAGGCGAGCCCGATGTCACACTGGTCACTCAGGACGCACTGCTCGCCACCTTCGACAAGATTCTCGCAGTGCTCACCGCCGGAGTGGTGGGTATCGCGGCGATCAGCCTGTTAGTTGCGGGGGTTTTGGTTATGAATATCACGCTGATAAGCGTCACTCAACGAACCGAAGAGATAGGACTGTTGAAGGCTCTGGGGGCTGCCGAGGGCACTGTACTTGCACTCTTTCTCCTAGAGGCCGCACTGCTGGCTTTTGCCGGTGCTCTGCTCGGTGTGCTCTTAGCCATCATGCTACTGGCATTGGGGAGTCTGCAGTGGCCAGCCCTTCCACTGCAAATTCCCCTTTGGGCATTGATCAGCGCGATCAGTGTTGCTCTTGGCGTAGCGCTGATCTTCGCGTGGCTGCCCGCACGGCGCGCTGCGCGCATGGATCCCGTCGATGCATTGCGGGGGATCAATCATGCGCACCAGTGATCTGTTGCAGTTCACACTGCATAGTATTCGCGCTAACCCTTTGCGCTCTGCCCTGACAATGCTTGGTATCGCCATTGGTATACTATCTGTCGTACTACTCACCAGTCTCGGCAAAGGGGTGCAGGGGTATGTACTTCAAACTTTCTCTCAATTCGGTACCCGAATTATTGCCATCAACCCCGGCAGAACTCAGACCGGAGGGGCTGGTGCGCTTTTCGCAAGCACTCGACCCATCACTCTCGAAGATGCATGGGCGTTGCAAAATATCCCCGGCGTCGAGACGGCGGTACCCGTCGTTCAGGGAACCGGGGCAATTGAGCGCGATAACCGTGTCCGCTACACCGATATCTTAGGTGTCAACCACCAGATGCCTCGAGCCTGGCAGTTCGAGCTTGCGCAAGGCCAATTCCTACCGGACGCTAGCGGCACCTACCCGCAGCCCTATGCGGTACTCGGGAGTAAAGTCTGGCGCGAGTTGTTCAACGGTCGAGAAGCGCTTGGCGAGTTTATCCGCGTGGGTGGCGAGCGTTACCGTGTGGTGGGTGTACTGGAGACCAAGGGGCAAATGCTCGGCTATGACCTTGATGACATCGTTTATATCGATGCCGAACGAGCACTGGGGCTTTTCAACCGTCCAGGACTAATGGAGATCGATCTCACCTACTCTGCTGCTTACACCGGCGATCAGATCTCTAATGCCGCAACCGCTCTACTAACTCGGCGCCACGGTAACGAGGACTTCTCGTTAATGACTCAGGATCAGATGATGAATACGCTGGGTCGAATTCTCGACATATTGCGCCTGAGTGTTGCGGGACTCGGGACTATATCACTGGTTGTGGGCAGTATCGGCATACTGACCATTATGGTCACCGCTGTGCATGAGCGTCGCGCGGAGATAGGCCTGATTCGGGCGCTGGGGGGCTCTAGCCAGACCATCAGCCTAATATTTTTGGCTGAGTCGGTGTTGCTCTCACTTTTGGGAGGGATTGCAGGACTGTTGACCGCACTGCTACTGCTTCTAGGTGCTCAGCTCTTCATTCCCAACCTGCCGGTACAACTAGCACCAGGTTACCTCATTCTGGCCATGGCGATCGCCTTTATCACTGGCCTGTTGAGCGGCATTATTCCGGCTCGCCAAGCAGCGGCACTTCATCCCATCGCGGCATTGCAATCCGAGTAGCGCCCTGTGCTGTATAACCGGTTTCACTCCGGGTATAATCTGACCCCTTTGATTAATCAGTGTTTGCTAAAAAGAGACAACGCAACCTCATGGATAAGACCTACCAGCCGCAGGCGATAGAACAGAAGTGGTACCAAGACTGGGAAGAGAAGGGTTACTTTGCCCCACAGGGTGAAGGCGATGCTTACTCAATCATGATTCCACCACCTAACGTCACCGGTAGCCTGCACATGGGCCACGCATTCCAGCACACGCTGATGGATACGCTGATCCGCTACCGCCGTATGCAGGGTCGCAACACCCTCTGGCAAGTCGGTACTGACCACGCGGGTATCGCCACGCAAATGGTTGTTGAGCGCAAACTGGCGGCTCAGACGGGCGAGAGCCGTTACGATCTTGGCCGCGAAGCGTTTATTGAAAAAGTATGGGAGTGGAAGGCTGAATCGGGCGGTACCATCACCCGACAGATGCGTCGTCTAGGCAACTCTGTTGACTGGCCGACAGAGCGCTTCACAATGGACTCAGGCTTCTATCACGCGGTCCAGGAGGTGTTCGTCAGACTCTACGATGACGGTCTGATATACCGGGGTAAGCGCCTGGTAAACTGGGATCCAAAACTGCACACAGCAATCTCTGACCTTGAAGTTGAGAACCGGGAAGTTAAAGGCAAGATGTGGTACATCCGATACCCGCTTGCAGATGGTGTTCAAACAAAGGATGGCTTGGACTATATCGTCGTCGGCACTACGCGACCAGAGACACTGCTGGGCGACACCGGAGTGGCTGTTAACCCCGAAGATGAGCGCTATGAAAATCTCGTCGGAGCTTATATTGAACTGCCGCTTGTTGGCCGTCGCATCCCGATCGTTGCTGACGAGCATGCCAGCATGGAGAAAGGCACTGGTTGCGTAAAGATAACGCCCGCGCACGACTTCAATGACTATCAGGTCGGTCAGCGCCAGAAGCTACCCATGATAAACGTACTGACACTAAACGCCGATATCCGCGATGAAGCCCAGACGTTTAACTTCGACGGTAGCGTCAACACAGAGCTCGATCCGAGCCTGCCGGAAAAATATCGCGGTATGGAGCGCTTCGCAGCGCGGCGTGCCATCGTCGCTGAACTCGAGGATCTCGGCCTGTTAGTTAAGATCGAAGAGAACGCCATGACGGTCCCTTACGGTGATCGAGGGGGTGTTGTGATTGAGCCCATGCTGACGGACCAGTGGTTCTGTGATGCGAAAACACTGGCGAAGCCAGCCATTAAGGCGGTAGAAGATGGCGATATTCGGTTTGTGCCTAAGCAGTACGAGAACATGTACTTCGCTTGGATGCGTGACATCCAGGACTGGTGTATCTCGCGCCAGCTCTGGTGGGGTCACCGGATTCCTGCTTTTTATGACGACGCAGGCAACGTCTATGTCGCAAACTCAGCACAGGCAGCCCGGGAAAAATACAATCTGGACCCAGAATTGGCACTGCGTCAGGATGACGATGTACTCGATACCTGGTTCAGCTCTGCGTTGTGGACCTTTGGTACTCTGGGCTGGCCAGAAAATACTGACCGTCTAAAAACCTTCCATCCCAGTGACACCCTTGTCACAGGCTTCGACATCATCTTCTTCTGGGTCGCCCGCATGATCATGATGACCATGCACTTTATGAAGGATGAGAATGGCAAGCCTCAGGTACCGTTCAAAAATGTTTATGTGACCGGTCTGATCCGCGACGAGAGCGGCGACAAGATGTCCAAATCTAAGGGTAACGTACTGGATCCACTGGATATGATCGACGGTATTCCCTTAGCTGATCTGCTGGAGAAACGCACTGGCAACATGATGCAGCCACAACTGGCTGAAAAGATCGCCAAACGCACTGAGGCGCAGTTCCCTGAGGGTATATCTGCGCACGGTACGGATGCATTGCGCTTTACCCTGGCAGCACTGGCCTCAACGGGTCGTGATATCAATTGGGATATGAAACGCCTGGAGGGCTACCGTAACTTCTGTAACAAGCTATGGAATGCGGCTCGCTACGTATTGATGAACACTGAGGGCGAAGACTGTGGCCAGACAGGCAACGAGGTCGAGCTGTCATTAGCAGATCGTTGGATTATTAGCGAACTTCAGCGTACAGAAGAGACGTTGACAAGGCACCTTGACGAGTACCGTTTTGACCTTGCAGCTCAGTCACTCTATGACTTTGTCTGGAACCAGTACTGTGACTGGTATCTGGAGCTATCGAAACCCGTACTCTGGGACGAGGCAGCCTCGCAAGAGGCGAAGCGTGGCACACGCCGCACTCTGGTGCGAGTGCTTGAAACCATCTTACGTCTGAGCCATCCGATCATGCCATTTATCTCCGAGGAAATCTGGCACCAAATCAAAGGGTTGGCAGGTATAGAGGGTGAAACCCTGATGTTGCAAGCCTTCCCTGTAGCCAACAGGGAGCGCATCGATACTCAGGCTGAGTCTGATATTGAATGGCTCAAAGGTGTCATCACAGCGGTTCGTAACATTCGGGGAGAGATGAAAATATCGCCCTCAACTGACCTAGACCTTCTGTTTGCCAACGGCAGCGATGAAGACAAGCGTCGACTGGATGCCAACGCGACGTTCCTCAAGAAGCTGGCGAAACTTCAGAGTATCACCTGGCTCAACGCCGATGATGCAAAGCCGATGGCAGCAACACAGCTCGTGGGCTCCATGGAGGTGCTTGTACCGATGGCTGGTCTGATTGATAAAGAGACAGAACTGGCGCGTCTGCAGAAAGAGATTGAACGTCTGCAGGGGGAGATTGATCGGGTCGAGAAGAAACTGAGCAACGAGAAATTTGTCGCTAACGCACCTGAGGCAGTTGTTGTGAAAGAGCGTAACAAGGCGGAGGACGCCCTCAGAGCCAAAACGTTACTTGAGGAACAGTATCGAAATATCGAAGCGCTTTAGCAGCAAACCACACCAACATCTGGGAGCCCTCGTGAAAGCGAATCGGCTCCTTTTTTTTGGCAGGGCACCGGATTACCTCCTAAACTGACTGAGTCAGATGAAATTGAGTCAGACTAATTCATTGGAGTCCGTGGATGACACTCAAAACGAGAATTTTAAGTGCGATTATCGGTGTGGGTGTATTGCCTCTCGTCATCGCATCCAGTATCAACTTCTTTCTCACCTCCACTGAGGTCGAAACTGCGTTAAAAGAGGAGAACTATGCCCGTCTGACAGCCATGCGTGAAGAGAAGGCCGAGGCGATCTCAATTTATATCGACGGACTCGATAAACTCATGCACACGTTGGCGCGGAGCCAGTCCATTACCGGCGCGACTCGCTTAATGGATCGAGAATTTAGAGCATCGTTCGAACGGGCACAAACCTTTGAAACCCCCTACAACGAGGCGGGTCTCGAAAATTACTTTGCGAACGAGTTTGGCCAGCTATATCGACAAACTAATGGCGAGCAGAGTGCCCGCTTCGGCGAAAACATTTTTCAGCAGCTTGACGATGCGGCCCGCTTCTTCCAGTCCCGTTACATAGCCGACAACCCAAACGCCTCCGGAAAGAAGGATGAACTACTCAGTGTCGAGGAGGCCGCTCTGGTCCCCAACGGTTATGACAGCTTACACGCTCTCTATCACACAGAACTGCGCTATATTCAGCGAGAATATGGGTTTTACGACCTCTTCCTGATCAACAATGATGGCCGGGTTATCTACTCCGTCTTTAAAGAGACTGATTACGCCACCTCTCTTACCCAAGGTCCCTTCGCACAATCGGGTCTGGCTGCGTCATGGCGCGAGGTTCAGGGAGCTGAGCCGGGTACCATCAGAATGACTGATTTCTCACCTTACGCCCCTTCATATGAGGCCCCTGCTTCCTTCCTTTCAACCCCCGTGTTCGATGGTGAGAACCAAGTGGGGACGCTGGTTATACAACTGCCTGTCGCCCTGTTTACTGAGATCATGACCTCTAAACAGAGTTGGAAAACCGCGGGTATGGGTGATACTGGCCAGGTCTACCTTGTGGGTCCAGACAAAACCGTCCGTACTGAGACGCGACTTTTTTTGGAGAATCCTCAAAAATTTGAGCAAGACATTCTGAACTATGGCGAGAATGCGCCAGAGCAAATCGAGCAGATACTCAACCGTAAGAGCACCGTCGGTCTTTTACGCTTATATGAGGAGAGTGTAGATAAGGCCCTGAACGGCGAAACGGGTGTGATGGAAGGTACCAACTACCTCGGGCACAACTCGTTAATGGCCTTCGCGCCACTCAATATCGAGGGTATGCGCTGGGCGATTATCGCCGAAATCGATACAGAGGAGGCCTTCAAGGCGCTTTCAGAAGTTCAGAGCTCAATGCTTATTGTCTCTGTAAGCGTACTCTTAGCGATGATCCTCTTCGCTGTACTATTTGGTCTCTACATGTCTTCGCGCTTAATCAATCCAATCAAAGGACTAGTCAATGCTCTGAACGATATCGCGCAGGGGGACGGCGACCTCACGGTACAGCTCGACTCAGCCAAACGTCGGGATGAGATCGGTGAGCTATCAAGCGCTTTCAACACCTTCGTTAGCAAAATACGCATGGTCGTCTCCGATGTCGCCGTATCCGCCACCCAACTTAAAGGCGTATCCGATGAGTTTGCTCGAGCTACTGAAGAGGGTCGTCACCACATCTCACGCCAGCGAGAGATGGCACAGAGCATCGCGAGCGCTGTGACTGAGTTCGCTGCATCGATAGACGAAGTTGCTCGAACCAGTAACGAGACACTGGTAACGATGAACCAGGCCAATGATGTAAGCCAAGCGGGCAGTGGACTGGCGTTGCGCTCGCGTGACGAAATTGAGCGCCTAGCAGAGGGGACGCGCCAGTCATCCGAAGCGATATCGCAACTCAGCGGTGAGATTGATCAAATCAAAGAGGTGCTCAATGTCATCAACGATATTGCCGAACAGACCAGTCTGCTTGCACTGAATGCTGCCATCGAGGCCGCCCGTGCAGGTGAACAGGGGCGCGGCTTCGCAGTAGTTGCTGATGAGGTGCGACAGCTCTCCTCTCGCACTCAAGAGGCCACTGTCAATATCGCGCAGAAGATCGAGACGCTCCGCAGTGCAGCTGATGAAACTGTTCACCGCGTTCAGCGATCGCTCGAAGCAGCTCAGAGCGGCATTGAGCTTAGTAACCAGACCAACGATGGCTTGCATGAGATCAGCGATCTAGTGGGTGAGGTTAACGGTATGCAGAGCCAGGTCGCCTCGGCCGTAACCGAACAACAGGCAGTCGTTAAGGATATAGAGACCAGTATCCTCGATATCGACAACCTATCAGAGGTCACTTTTAATGAGTCCAATCGTACCCAGGCGCGTGCCGCGGAGCTTTTACAGATGGCGCAAAGCCTACAGCAACTAGTGGGGCGGTTTAAGGTTTAAACTGAACGCTAACACCCAGATAAGCCAGCCCTTCGAGGCTGGCTGCTAATCTAGCAAAGTCGCCCTCTACCACGCTCAGAGTTTTTCGCACTGTTTGACTAAACAGCTCGTTTACAATACTCACCCCAGATTGACTGAGCAGACGCTGTATCTGAGGTTCCAGGCTGTAAGGGTACTCAATACTTAACTCACGACGCGGCTCTACCCGCTCCAGTGGCGTCACCCTGAGTAGTTCAGCAACCGCCTGAGCGTATGCACGGATCAAGCCCCCTGCGCCCAATTTAGTCCCGCCAAAGTAACGTGTTACAACGACACCCACATCACCTATCTGTTGTTGCATCAAAACGTTGAGCATGGGTTTACCTGCGGTGCCTGTCGGCTCACCATCATCAGAACTCCCGGCAGCTCGGGGTTGTTGCGGTCCACCGAGTACGTAAGCCAAACAGTGATGACTTGCCTTGTTGTGCTCAATCCGAAGCTTGGCCTGAAGTTCATGGAGCTCAGAAGCATGATTGAGTGGAATTACCTGGGCGATAAAACGACTGCGTTTGACCTCGACCTCATGAGTAACAGGGGTCGTTGGGCGAGAGTACTGAGGCACGGCACCTGGCTCTGTTATACGATTAAGCAAAACCCCTAGCCTAACCAAACCTGTCACTGAGCACCAGTGACATCTCCGTCGTTTCAGCCTTAGCGTCATCGGCACCGGTGCTTTCAGATGATTATCGCGAAGGGCCCCGTCGCGTTGGAGCCTAAACTCGAGAGGTATTACTTGCGGTTGGGCTCCTGTTCCATCAGGTGCTTGACCTTAATAAAGCCCCAGGTCATTACAGAAGCGATGACGATAACGCCAACAAGACTTGGGATTAGCGTTTCCAGTACATAAGGGTCCATACCAAACATAAAGTGTGCCTGCTTTCGTCAGTTGTTTTAGTACGTTGACGATAACGCACCACATCATTTACTGAATTGACCTGGCGCAATAGATCATGTTTTCGACAGCAGAGTGGGAAGGGAGGAGGAACAGGTATGCATATCTAAGGTCACAAAAGAGACGCCGGAGCCTAGCAACAACCCCGGCATTACCCGCCGCTTTGAGAGTGGCTGTTCGCGCACTTACCGAATATAACTAGTTAATATCAGCGAGTTCCGCCTCCGTTGGAAGACGCACGTTCAACACCTCAACATCAAAGTTCAGTGTTTGGCCAGCGAAAGGGTGGTTTAGATCAATCTTCACTTCCCGAATATCCAGGTCGACTACTCGACCAAGCTGCGGTTCGCCCTCTCCATCCTCAAGGTTAACTAACATCCCCTTTTTCAGGCCAGGTAAGTCAGAAAACGCCTCACGCGGAACCACCTCAAAGAGTGTTTCATCACGTTCGCCATAACCGAGTTCCGGGGGTACCGCTACCTGAAAGTGGTCACCCTCTTCACGACCCTCCAGCGCCTGTTCGAGGCCCGGCACGAGCATATTTCGACCGTGTATGTAGGAGAGCGGTTCATCGCCACGCGATCCATCTTTAACCTCGGAGTTATCCACCAATGAATAGTGGAACTCAACGTATGCATCCTTAGAAATCTTCATTCAATCTAATCCCATAAAATCCCATTTAATCCGCTTCAGGGTTGCAAACGCTCGACATGCCACCCCGTGTCGGTCGCCGTAAAGCGAAAACGGTCGTGCAACCGACTCTCACGGCCTTGCCAGAACTCAAACCGCTCAGGCACCAGACGGAAACCGCCCCAGTGCATAGGACACTCCACCTCGCCTTCTGCTTGCAAGCGGTCAACTTCCTGCTCCAGCAGTTCACGTCCAGCAACTGGCTGACTCTGGTGTGAGGCAACCGCGCCGATCTGAGACCCAAGAGGCCGGGACTTAAAATACGCGACGCTCTCTTCGCGCGACACCCGCGCGACTGAACCGCGAATTCTCACCTGTCGCTCTAGCGCCTTCCAGTAGAACAGCAACTCAGCGCAAGGGTTCTCCTCGAGCTGTCTTCCCTTCTCGCTCTGATAGTTGGTGTACCAGGTGAACCCACGCTGGTCGAACCCTTTGAGCAGAACAATACGAGCGCTTGGATAGCCAGTCGCATCTGCGGTTGCGAGTGTCATAGATGTTGCATCACCCGGATCTGCCACCAGCGCCTCATCCATCCAGTGGGTGAACTGTAGAATTGGGTCTGCGGCTAGCGCTGAACGGTCCAGTCCAGCGTATTGGTACTCACGGCGAACGTCACTTACATCTCTATTTTCACTCATACAGGCTCCTATCTTTTACTGGCACTAACTATATACTAATCACTCACTTATGCGCTAAACGTCGCACAGGGAATCTTTATGAAGTCAGCATTTATCACAACGCTGCTGATCAGCCTGCTGCTCGCAGGCTGTGCCCCGCTGCAGAACAAAGAGTTACGACTGCAGAATCTCGCGAAATCGGAAGTCGATATGATTATCGACCAACACATAGAGGCGGGTCGCGAGCTAACTCGGGAGCTCACCATCAAACTCTACAAACGTAATCCACGTGAGCTGGCGAAGGCGGCACCCGGCACCACTGTAGAAATGCGTCTACAACAGCTCCTTGGCAAACCGCGCCCGATTCGACACGCAGAGCTGGATAATCTGTATGCTCTGGATGCCCTGCCGCTCGCATTTGATGAGAACTTTCGCGGTGATCGAGTCTTCGCTTTGATGGTCGCCATCACCGGGATGCTACATTCGAGCTACAACTATCGCGACGAGTTTTTCATGCTTAACGAGATCGATCACCAGAAACTATACAACTCCGCCCGCAATCTAGAGAAGATCGCTTGGATGATACACAACCAGCGCTACACTAACGGGGAAGTTATGATACTGAGCGACAGTATCAGCGACAATCTGGTCAACCTCAGCTATGAGCGCATTTTTGGCAAACTCATTGCGACCCAAGACATGATGGCGGAGATCGTCGCCACCTCGACAGACCGCTCAATCAACCGCATTGTGCAGGGCGTTGCCACGGCCCCTTTCCTACCGATCTAGCTAACGTAGGTGGATAGCCGCAATCTTGTGATTGCGGTTGAGCTCAAAACAGAGATCCGCTCTTTGAGGAAGGTCCTCAAGCATCCAACGAGTTAGCCGCTCGTAGTGGGCGATAAAACGACCAATCTCCTCGGCGCTCATTATTCGCAGAGTATCGGTCGGACGCCTGAGATCAGACAGAAGAGTCACACGCTCTTGTAGCTTAATCTCTTGTTGAGCGCGCCAGTCGTAGACCACCTGCATGTCGGGTACTTGCAGACAGATCAGCAGATCAATCTGGTCAAAAAGTACCTGATAGTGCTGCTGCAACTGCAAATTGACGTAGTGACGCCAACGACAGTCGGGGTCTTCCAGGCGCTCCAACTCATTAATCGGCTCATCCAGCATCTGGTCGGGCTGTGGCCGCGCGCCCACACACCAACCATCAAAAACGATTATATCGGCTGCCCCCACATACTCCTGCCAAGACTCCTCCGAGCAGCGCTCATCAGTACTCTTGTCAAACAGGGGTATACGGGTGATCTCGTTATCTGTTGCGTTTTTGAGCTGCTCCAGCAAGCGGATACCTAAATCGACGTCGTGTGTACCCGGTACTCCACGCGTTAACAGCATTGGATGTACCTGTTGGGCAAGACGCTCACGTTCCGCGCGTGTAAGGTAGAGATCATCAATCGAGAGGTGCGCGACTCTGAGTCCAAAGCCCTCTGAAAGCACGACCTCCAACAGGTTAAATAGCCGGGCCTTACCTGCTCCCTGAGCGCCGTTAATACCGACAACTAAAGGCCCATCAGCGGGTTTATTCTCCAACACCCAACAGGCAGTGGGAACATAAACTTTCTCGAACAACTCAGACAAACCCAGATCCACCTGCAGGTTACGCACAGCATTTGCAAATGCGCGATTTGTCGCCTCGAGGGCACGTTGACGCTGCTCCTTACTCAGAGGCATACGGTTGGCAGGCCACTCACATAGCAAAGCCATCAGATCGGGTCTCCGTCTATAAATTTTTTGATTTCGTCCACCTCAGACTCCAGCATCAATGAGGGCGCGTGACCAATACCAGGGCGCTGTAGCACTCGCATATCGGGATGCGTAGACTGCATTTGATTGACGATAGCTGGGGTCAGAAGATCAGATGTCAGGCCGTGAACGAGCAGGCATGGCTGCATAATCGACTCCCACAACTCCCAGAGTAGGATCCTTTGGTTGGCACTCGCTGCCGTGTTAGCAGCAATCAGTGGGTCATAGTGGAGAACAAAACCGCCCTCAACATGGGGCTTGCTCCCGTACTTTGTCAGACGCTGCCACTGCTGATCGCTTAAACCAACAAAACTCTCGTAAGTTTGGCGCAGAAACTGGTCGACCTCCTGCAGATTACGAAAGTGAGGCGCACTAATATAACTGGCTATCCGTTGAAGCGCTGTTTGCGGCAGCTCAGGGCCGATATCATTTAAAACCAGTCGGTTGATCGGGCTTTTCGGTTGAGACGCCAAAGCCATTCCCAAGAGCCCACCCAGCGAGGTCCCTATCCAGTGAATTTGGCGCTGACGAAACTTCGATAACAACGGTGCCAGTGCCTCCAGGTAAAGCTCAGGATGATAGTCCTCTGCGTTATCAAGAGACTCGCTCAAACCTCTTCCGGGCAGGTCAGGACAGATCACATAGTGGTTTGATGCCAGCGCTACAGCAATCTCGTCAAAATCACGACTGTGACGCAACAGACCATGTACACACACAACGACTGAATCGTTCTGCGGGTTGCCGCGACTCCAGTACGCCAGGCGCTTCTTGCCCCCTTTATAAGGGTAAGTTAGCTGATGTAATTTCATTGTTGATCTGCTCAAGTGATCGAATTGATACGCGAATACGTTTCAACAGGACGATGCCCCTTAACCTAAGTTTACCCTGTTTTGGCAGGACAGTTGCCCCTACCTTCGAGTAACATACTAAGGTTAGTTTACCTGTTGATTTTGGAGAAGTTTTTCGCGTGCGCCTAATTAAGTGGATTCTACCCGTTGTGGTGCTTGCTGGTGCCGGTTTTATCTTTGTTCAACTCAAAGCCAGTAAACCCGAGCTACCGCCCATAACGCCGCAAGAGCGCTCCTGGACTGTCCTAGCTACGCCCGCCATACCCCAGCCGCTCTCCCCCCAGATTGAGCTCTACGCCGAAATTGAGAGTCCACGTCAGGTCACCCTACGCGCCGCACTTGCCGCCGACGTCGAGGCAGTTGAGGTGCTTGAGGGAAGCCGCTTTAAACAGGGTGATATCTTGATTCGTCTCGACACTCGCGAGGTCGATTTCCAGATTCAGCAACAACGTGCGCAGCTCGACTCCCTCAGATCACAACTTGATACTGAGAGACTGAGTTTTGAAACCCATCAAAAAGCACTGCAGATCGAACGCGAGATGTACCAAATTGCTGAGCGCTCGCTGGAGCGTCAGACCAACCTATCAGGACGCAATCTATCCAGCCGGGAGCAACTGGATGCGGCGGAGATGAATCTGGCCCAGCGGCAGCTAAATCTGGTCAGCCGCCAGCAAGCGATTGCGAATCATCCGAATCAAGTGAGTCAGCTAGAAGCCGCAATCGCTCAGGCACAGACACAGCTCGATCGCCTGACGCTAGATCGAAGCCGCGCAGAGGTGAAAGCGCCTTTTGATGGGCGTGTAAGCACGGTTTCAATTTCAGCCGGTGATCGTGTACGCAGTAGCGACCCTCTTGCACGGATCTACCCAACCTCTGCACTTGAAGTCCGAGCACAGCTGCCCATGCGCATCCTGCCCCTAATCAAGCAGGGCAATAACGAACTGCCCGAACTGTCGGCCAGCGTGCAACTGGATGGACGCAAAATGCCGTTGGAGTTGGCTCGTTTGAGTGCCGAGGTCGCAGCGGGCAGTGCGGGTATCGATGCTATGTTTCGCTTTGTCGACACGGCCTATGCGCCAGAGCCTGGGCGTACGTTGAGTTTGCAACTCAACCTCCCGATTATTGACGACCTTATCGCCCTACCACCGGTTGCCCTCTATGGAACAGACCGCGTATATCGCGTTGTCGATTCTCGCTTGGAGGCTGTGAAAGTCGAACACTATGGCGATCGTGTAAAGGCCGACGGCTCACCCGAAGTACTGGTACGAAGCGACAAGATAAGCGCAGGTGATCAAATTATTACAACGCAACTGCCCAATGCTGTTAGCGGCATGCTGGTTGAGGTACGCGAGTGAACCAGCTGACTGGAATCAAAGGGGTTATCGCTCTCTTTGCGACGCACAGGGTCGCTGCGAACCTGCTGATGCTGTTGATGATTGTCGCGGGTATTCTGGGAGTTAAACGCCTCAACGTGCAGTTTTTTCCAACCTTTGAGTTGGATATCGTGACAGTCAGTATCCCTTGGAGCGGGGCCAGCGCCGAAGATGTTCAGACATCCCTTATATTGCCGGTTGAAGAGGAGCTACGTGCACTTGATGGCATTAAGCGAATGTATGCCACTGCTCGTGATGGGAGCGCTTCATTCCGTCTAGAGCTGGAGGAGAGCGCTGACCGGGATTATCTCCTCTCGGAAACAAAGCAGAAGATGGATGGCGTGCGGGGCAGCCTGCCGAGTGACGCCGAGTCGCCCGTCGTACAGATCGTGACTCGATATGACAATATCGCTGATCTGATACTCACCAGTGATCGCGCAGACATTGACGAGTTACGCCATCTGGCTCGCGATTTTGAGCAACAGCTGTTGTCAAAAGGCATACGCAAGATCGATTTTACCGGCCTTCCCAAGCAAGAGATTGCCCTTCAGATTACCCCCGACTCACTTGATCAGTTGGGTATGACTCTGCCCGAGATCGCCAGTGTTATTCGCTCGCGGTCCGTCGACTTGCCAGCCGGCACCGCAGCGAAAAACGATGGCGCACGCCAGATCCGCAGCCTGGGCCAACAGCGCGATGAAGAGGGGTTTGAAAACTTACCTCTGCTAACCAAGGGACAGGGCCAACTGGTGCGCGTGGGCGACGTTACGCTGGTGGAGCGACGAGATCAGGAGAATCAGGTTCGACTCTTCTTCAACGGCCAGCCTGCGATTGTGCTGAGCCTCAAACGTACAGAGTCAGAGGATAGTCTCAAAGCTGCAAAGATCATGAACACCTGGTTGGACGCGACCCGCCCTACGCTCCCCCAGGGAGTTGAATTACACACATACAACGAGTCTTGGACGCTGATTCGCGACCGCATCAATCTTCTGGTTGAAAACGGCATCAGTGGTCTAATCCTGGTCGTCGCAATTCTCTTCCTGTTTCTCAACGGCCGAGTCGCATTCTGGGTCACCATGGGTATCCCGGTCTCTTTCTTAGCGACTCTGGCGGTGCTCTACATGATCGGCGGTACGATCAACATGATATCCCTATTCGGCCTAATCATGGCGCTGGGCATCATTGTTGACGACGCCATAGTCGTCGGAGAGGATACGCTGGCCCACGCGCAAGTAGGCGAGAGTTCCAGACGGGCAGCGATAGGCGGTGCGATGCGCATGCTGGCGCCGGTCACCGCATCATCAATGACCACTATCGCGGCATTTTTGCCCCTAATGATGATCGGTGGAATCATAGGAAACATCCTCATCGATATTCCAGTTATCGTTATCTGTGTCATTCTGGCATCCTTAGTTGAGAGCTTCTTAGTTCTGCCAGGCCACCTGCACCACACATTGGCAAAGGTCGATGCGGTGCACCCCTCGCGACTGCGCCAGGCGCTAGATCGTGGTTTCGACCACTTCAGGGATCGCATGTTCCGCCCCTTCGTTGAGACGGCCATATCGTTCCGCTGGAGTTCTATCGCACTCGCGATCGGTATACTGATCTTCAGTATTGGGCTGCTGGCGGGCGGCCGCATCAAGTTCAACTTCTTTCCGGCAGTAGAACAGGACACGATGAACGCCAACGTGCAGTTCGCCTCCGGTACTGACGCGATCTACGTAAAGGACTTCCTCGAACACCTCGACCTGACGCTGCGCGAGACCGACAGCGAGCTGGGTGGTGATCTTTTGAAAATGAGTCTTCAACGTTTGCATACTGCCCGTTTCAGCCGTGGCGGTGGCGGTGGTTCAACGGGTGAAGAGCTTGGCTCA
>Ga0102951_1000172_pt1 | contig 22129 bp, 18 predicted proteins | sample SalPonA_B_H2O_MG_FD_78507 | JGI IMG/M metagenome (GOLD analysis project Ga0102951, IMG submission 78507) | Water microbial communities from South San Francisco under conditions of wetland restoration - Salt Pond MetaG R2A_B_H2O_MG | ecosystem: Environmental > Aquatic > Non-marine Saline and...
CCTGGACGGAACTTAATCTCTTTAACCTGCATCTGAGTCTGCTTTTTCTTCGCCTCAGAGGCACGTTTCTTCTGTTCGTACAGGTGTTTGCCGTAGTCCATTACCTTACAGACTATCGGGTCAGCGTCTGAGATCTGTACCAGATCTAGCTCAGCCTCTTCCGCAATCCGGAGCGCCTCTTGCATTGAGACGACCCCTACCTGTTGACCGTCAGCGCCGATTAGTCGGCACTCACGCGCTTTTATATTTTCGTTAATTGGCGGCAGGTTCGCACGACCGCCACGACGATTATCACGTCTGATAGCACTATCTCCTAGTGATTAATTATTCGCTGCGCCCTTTGCGTGTCACTTCTTGAGTAATCAATTCAGCAAAGGCGTCAACGCTCAGAGTTCCCATATCTTCGCCGGTACGAGTACGCACCGCGACCGCATCTGATTCGACCTCTTTGTCACCGACAACGAGGAGGTAGGGGATCTTCTGTATAGTTCGCTCGCGGATTTTAAAGCCGATCTTCTCGTTTCTCAAGTCCGCAACCACACGAATACCCGCTTTTTCAAGGCGTTTCTTCACATTTTGTACATGTTCGGCCTGATTATCCGTGATATTCATGACTGCAACCTGTACCGGCGCCAACCAGGTCGGCAGCGCGCCAGCGTAATGCTCAATCAGAATACCAATAAAACGTTCGAACGAACCAAGGATAGCACGATGTAGCATCACTGGCGTTTCACGCTCGCCCTGCTCGTTAACAAACTGCGCGCCAAGACGGCCCGGCATTGAGAAATCGACCTGAATCGTACCACACTGCCATACACGACCAAGACAGTCGCGCAGAGAGAACTCTATCTTTGGACCGTAGAAGGCGCCTTCTCCTGGCAACTCTTCCCAATCCAGATTGGCCGCATCCAACGCATCCGCCAGGGCTTTCTCGGCCTTATCCCAAACATCGTCGGAACCGACGCGCTGCTCGGGGCGAGTGGAGAGCTTATAGATAATGTCGCTGAAGCCAAAATCCGCATAGACTTCATGCAGGAAATCAATAAACTCCGCCACTTCGGCCTGTATTGAATCCTCTGCACAGAAAGTGTGTCCGTCATCCTGCACAAAACCTCGCACACGCATAATACCGTGCAGCGCGCCCGAGGGCTCGTTGCGGTGACAGGAACCGAACTCGGCCATACGCAATGGCAGATCACGGTAAGAGCGCAACCCTTGGTTGAACACCTGAATGTGACACGGGCAGTTCATCGGTTTCACAGCGAAATCACGGCTCTCAGAGTGCGTCGTGAACATCTGCTCGTGAAACTTATCCCAGTGACCTGACTTTTCCCAGAGGGAGCGTTCAACCACTTGAGGCGTTTTTATCTCTTGGTAGCCGCGCACGCGCTGTTGTTGGCGCATATACTGCTCAATAGCCTGCCAGAGCGTCCATCCGTTCGGGTGCCAGAAAACCATGCCTGGCGCCTCTTCCTGCAGATGGAACAGGTTAAGCTGCTTACCCAGTTTCCGGTGGTCACGTTTCTCAGCCTCCTCCAAACGGTGAAGGTAGGCTTTCAACTCTTTCTTGTCGCCCCAAGCGGTGCCGTAGATACGTGTTAGCATCTCGTTCTTGGCATCACCGCGCCAGTATGAACCGGCTACCTTCATCAGCTTGAAGGCTTTTATATGGCCAGTTGATGGCACGTGCGGGCCACGGCAGAGATCAATAAAGTCCCCCTGCTTGTAGAACGAGAGCGGCTCTTCACCCGGAATCGACTCGATAATCTCGACCTTGTACTTCTCGCCCATATCTTCGAACAGACGAATCGCCGCAGGCCGATCCAAAATAGAGCGCTCGACTTGCAGATCTTGCTTAGACAACTCGTTCATGCGCTTCTCAATCTTCTCAAGATCTTCCGGCGTAAACGGGCGCTCGTAAGCGAAGTCGTAATAGAAGCCATGATCGATCACCGGACCGATGGTAACCTGTGCGCCCGGGAACAACTCCTGTACCGCCATCGCCATCAAATGAGCGCAGGAGTGGCGAATAACATCCACCCCCTCCTCGTCGCGCGCAGTCACCAGCGCCAACTCAGCGTCTTCACTGATTATGAAGGAGGTATCAACCAGTTCGCCATTTACTCGCCCCGCAAGCGCGGCTTTTGCAAGGCCCGCACCTATATCTGCAGCAACATCGTACACAGTGACGGGGTGAGTGAATTCGCGTTTACTTGAATCTGGTAGGGTAATAACAGGCATTGCAGAGTCCTAAATCTCAGTGGTGACCCCTACGACAGGCCACGTAAGTTTTGCCTCCAATACCCGATATCAATCGGCCGGCATCGGAGGCCCATAAATTTAAAGGCCCATAGTATAGCGAGCGAGCAGCCAAGCCGCTACGCCCAGGGATGAATTACATAATCGATTAAAGAGAAGCTCGTTAGTCAAATGGATTTCGTACCGGGTTGAACGCCACTCTCGGAGCCCCGAGGGCTGGGTTTTGGTCCAATAGATCCTCGAGACGGCTTTAGTACTCTTCTCAGCCATGTTTCAGGTACAGGCTCATGTACCCTTGTACTGCGTTCTCTGGCATTATTCCAAAAAACAAGAACCTATGGACATGCGCACACATCGATTAAAAATAAGCACACGTCTGATGCTTGCACTGAGCCTGCTAATCCTACTGCAGGCTGTTATCCTCGGTGTTTTTACACTCAGATATTTAGGCGATTCACTCGAAGAGCAGATGGGCCAGCGAGCACTGCAACTCGCTTCGATGATCTCCCAGACTCCATCTATTCGAGATGCCGTCAGCCGGGGAGATAGCAAAACTGTGCAGAGCATAGTTGCAGACCTTCGTCTGGCAACCGATGCCAGTTTCATATCCATCGGTGACAAAGGGGGTATTCGGCTGGTTCATCCCGTCCCCGAACGTATCGGCAAGCCGATGGTTGGTGGCGACAACTATCGCGCATTAGAGCTAGGTGAAAGCTATATCTCAAAAGCGGTTGGTAGCCTGGGTGAATCGATTCGAGGCAAGACACCGGTGTTCAATGACGATGGAAATGTCGTCGGCGTGGTCTCTGTGGGCTACCTCACCACGACTATCGAACAAACTGTCGCCACCTACCAGCAGACCGTTGTTGTGGTCACTCTGGCTCTGCTCGCTTTCTCAATCGTGTTAGCTTATTGGATCGGTCGTCGCTTTCGAGCTGCGATCTTCGACCTTGAACCTCATGAGATAGCCGCCTTATTTTTGGAGCGAAACGCAACACTTGAGTCGGTACGCGAGGGGATCATTGCAATCAACGCTGAAGGGCGCATCACCACTTTCAACCGAGCCGCTATCAAAGCACTCAACTTGCCGGATGATAAACAGCTCAGCGGACTTTACCTGACAGAGGTTTTACCTGAATCACGCTTACCGGCGATGCTGGAGACCGGATCACCTGAGTATGACCGCGAGACTTTTATCAATGGACGAAACCTTATCATCAACCGCTTGCCCATCATGCGTGATGGCACCCTCGTCGGCGTGGTTGCGAGTTTTCGCTTGAAAGATGAACTCGCAGAGGTGAGTCGCCAACTATCACGCATCCGCCAGTACGCCGACGCGCTGAGATCTCAGGCACACGAATATGCTAACAAGCTTCATACGATAGCGGGCTTAATCTCAATTGATGCCAAAGACGAAGCGCTTGAACTGATCGGACAGGAGACCGCTGGCCATCAAGCACTGCTGACCTGGATTCGTGACTCTGTGGCCGATCATCTTGTTGCCGGCCTTTTATTGGGCAAATATAACCGTGCAAATGAATTAGGTTTGCGCTTAGAGATCGATCCGGACTCAAATCTTGGTGCTCTTCCAGAGCACATCGAGGCGCAACAGCTGGTCACCATTTTAGGCAACCTAATCGATAATGCCCTGGAGGCAAGTCTGGTTAACAATGCTGAGCGCATTTACCTATCGTTTACCGATCTGGGTGAGGAGATTGTGATTGAGGTTGAGGACAGAGGTCCCGGGATTACTTCAGCCGAGCGTGATTTGGTATTTCGTCAGGGGTACTCCAGTAAGGGGGAAAATCGAGGTATCGGCCTGCACCTAGTCAGCGAGATTACCCATCAACTAAACGGCAAATTAACTCTGGAGCCGGTAGTCCCTTCCGGCTGTCGCTTTACGCTCTACCTACCGAGGAGAAAGCATGAGTGAGACCCACTCGATCTTGATAGCAGAGGATGATCCTAAGATCGCTGAGATACAGCGGCGCTTCATCGAACGCATCCACGGGTTTGAAGTGATTGGCATCGCGCATACAACTCTAGATGCCGGTGAGATGGTGGAGGTACTACAACCAGACCTGGTACTGCTGGATATCCACTTCCCTGATGGCGACGGTTTGCAGTTACTGCGGCAGCTGCGCTCAAGCGAGTCCCCTTGCGACGTCATCATGGTTACTGCAGCCAAAGAGACCGAATCGCTGTCTGAGGCACTGCGCCTTGGTGTATTTGATTATGTACTCAAGCCATTGGTCTTCGACAGACTTCAACAGTCGTTGCAACAGTATCGCGAACACCACACGGCGATGCACACCAGCGGACCGGAGCTCTCTCAGGATCTAGTGGACCAGTTGCTACCCCGCAAGCGTCAATCAACCGCTGGCGCACCCAGTAACCAGACGACGCTTCCGAAAGGTATAGATCCGCTAACCTTGGAGAAGGTCAAAGCCGTGTTCGCAGACCCCAGAGTCAGCCTTAGTGCAGAGCAGGTAGGTGAGACCATCGGCTCTAGCCGTACGACGGCCCGACGCTACCTTGAGTTCCTTGTAGGCGAGCAGAGCCTGAGCGCTGATATCAATTACGGCACCGTAGGGCGCCCAGAACGCTTCTACCGTCAGCGTGGATAGATAAGATGTACCAGATACCCGACCTAAAACAGCTAGAAACCCTCCGCCATATCGCTGTCCTGACCAGTGGCGGTGACTCGCCCGGCATGAACGCCGCGATACGTGCAATCGTGCGTACCGCCAACCATTTCAACATTGACGTAACAGGCATACAGCGCGGCTACTCCGGACTTTTGGATAAAGCCTTTGTACCGCTCAACTCAGAGAACGTCTGTAACCTGATTCAGCGCGGCGGCACTACACTAATGAGCGCTCGCTGCACAGAGTTTCATCGACGCGAAACACGCGAAACGGCCGTTAATCACCTGCGCGAACAGGGTATTGAGGCGCTGATCGTCATCGGCGGTGATGGTTCACTGACAGGGGCTCGGCTGATGGAGAAGGAGTTTGGCTTCCCGGTCATTGGACTGCCCGGCACCATTGACAACGACATCTACGGCACCGAAGTCTGTATCGGCTTTAACACTGCGTTGAACACCGCTGTAACGGCCGTGGATCGCATTCGCGACTGCGCCAACTCGAGTGAGCACTTTCATATCGTCGAGTGTATGGGGCGTAATTCGGGAGCCTTGGCCGTGCACACAGGCATAGCCGCGAGCGCAGAGCTGATTCTCATTCCGGAAGCGCCCTGGCACATGGAGGAGGTGTGTCATCAGCTCTATCAGCTGCGCAAATCTGACCGGGCAACCTCCGGCATCATTGTGGTGGCTGAGGGTGGCAACACTGGCGTCTCTTACCAGATTCAAAACAAACTAAGTGAGCTTGGCATCGACTCTCTTGTTACGATTCTAGGGCATATACAACGAGGCGGTACCCCCTCTCCCAACGACCGTCTTCTGGCGTCGGCACTCGGAAATGCTGCCATCCACTATCTGATGGCCGGCTACTCGAATGTGATGGTGGGGGTCGAGCGCGGCAGGACAATCACGTCGGATTTAGCAGATGTGATAAGCCATCGCCAAGCTATCGACGATTCAACACTCAAGCTTGTCTCGGAACTCAAGCCCTGGTTCTGAGGCCGGTCCACTGCAGCCGTTCGGACGGAGTCATTTAAACCTGCCAGAGTCGCCAACAAATCGAGTTGAGACTGCTCACTCAGCACTTCCAGCTGGGATCCTTTTGGTCAACCAGACGCAGTAGCGCGGGCCACTCAGGATGGCGTACCTTAGCGTTCGCCTGAGCCTCTCCCCCTTCAAACTGCTGTCGCGTGTGGCGCATGACCTCTGCGGGAATTAGATTGAGGGGCCCCGCTGCCATGGCGGCCAGCTGTACCTGGGCGTTTCGAATGAATGCCTGATGACGCACAAACGCCCAAGCAGGCGAAGCACCCGCGGTTAACAAACCGTGATTCTTCAATACCAGAGTGTGAAACACCTCTCCGATGGCTCTAACCAAGCGAGGTCCCTCAGAACCATCCAATACTATCCCCTCAAAATCGTGATAGCCGACGCGCTCAAAAAACTGACACCCCTCTTGAGTCAGGGGAACAACCGGGTGGTTTAGGGCACAAAGCGCCTGAGAGACAGGTTCATGCGTGTGCAAAATACAGTGAAGGTCAGGACGTGCCTTATGGATGGTCGCGTGTATGGTGTATCCCGCTTTATTGACCGGCCACTCACTATGCGTCAGGGCATTGCCATCTATGTCGACCTTGATCAGGTCACTGGCGCGAATCTCGTCATACCGCAGACCAAAAGGGTTAATCAGAAATTCATCGCTTCCCGGTATGCGCAAACTAATATGGTTATACACCACTGAGGTCCAACCGTAGTGGTCAACCATCCTGTAACAGGCTGCCAGATCGAGGCGCGCCTGCCACTCCCTATCATTGATGCCCGCGGGGGGTGCCGGTAAATCAATATCAAATCGTGAGGCCATAATAGAGTTCACTCCTTAAATTGCTTCACTCTGGGCAGCGACTGCTCGAGGTGTGACAAGTTAGCAATAAGTTTTGTCAGAGTACTGTGAAAACTTAGCAGTTCCGCGTCACTGAGCCCTTGGTAGAGCTGCTCTTCACGCGTTAAAACGACGTCAAGAAAGCGACGGTGTAGCCCCCATCCTGCCTCACTTAGACTCCAGCGTTTCTGTTTACCGCGTGACGTATCACCAAGAATAAGCCGCTTCTCATCCAGTAGCCTGAACGCACGTGATGCAGCCCCCTTGTCTATGCTGATCAGCTCACACACCTCAGACGCCTTCTGATTTGGTCGATAGGCGAGGGACGCTATAACCCTCATATCAACAGACCCTAAACCAAAGCGCTGCAAGTACTGCTGAGAGGAGATCGCCTTTACACGGTTGCTAAAAATCGATATCAGATGCAACAGATACTGCTCGTAATTGAGAACCTGCTCACCCTCCCGTAAAAGCGTTGAGTTGAGTTTTTCCAAAACAACTCCGTTCACTCGAATGCCGCGACGGGGATCTCACCCATTACGGTGGTGCGATGCAGTTCACGGCGAAATCCATCGTAGTCATTAAATGCTCGATGGAGACAGAGGCGATTATCCCAGATGGCGACCGTGTCCTTCTCCCACCGCAAACGAGCGGCAAAAAACTCCTGCGTTGCGTGTGCAGCCAGAAAATCGAGTAACGGCTTGGACTCATAGCGGGTCATGCCTTCGATATTCACCGCATAGACGGCGTCACAGTAGAGCGAAACCTGATCAGACTCGAGGTGCCTCCGGATCAGCGGATGAAAGCTGCCTTTAAGCATATTCTCAATATCAATATCCAACTCAATGTCAGTCATTGATGTCATACCTTTGGTCTGCTCAGCAGCACGCCGCATGGAATCGATTACCCGATCTGCCGCCATATGCACCCTGAGTTTGGAGAGCATTTCGCGCATAGCCGGTGTCAGACTCTCATAAGCCATGACAGAGTTGTACCAGATGGTGTCGCCCCCGTAGGGAGGGATCTCGACACCGTGCAAGATGCTGATAGAGGGTGGTCTGGCAAGGAATGCAGAGTCTGTGTGCCACCCCCCACCGAAGATAATTTTGGATTTGGTATCGGCCTCTTTTACCACAGGCTGCACATCTGGGTAGTCCGCAAGTCCTGTGGTGTAGGCGTCGGTACCTAGCTCACCAAAACGTTTAGTAAGAGCGAGTTGACTCTGGGGTGTCAGATCTTGCTGGCGCAAAAAAATCATTTTGTGATGCCAGAGTGCCTGTTTTAGCTCCTTAAAAGCCTCATCATCCAGTTCTGACAGCTGCACATTTAACACCTCCCCACCCATTGAGGAGGCCAACGGCAGAGTTTTAATTTGCTTACCTTCAAAAGGTGTATTTCGGTAAGGCTGTTCAAGATGCACCAGATCTACCATCATTTTGACCTCATTTGTTTATTATCGAGTAGCCTACGCCATAAAAGTTGATACAACAACTTTATGGCTAAATCATCTCCCAAAAGCAGTCGGTGGATTGTCGTAGGGTCAGACGCTTACAAAAACCAGCTCACGCGATGATGTAACAAAAAAAAGGAGCCCTGTGGCTCCTTTAAATCGTCTTCGAGTTTAGATACCACCCATACAGAGGTATTTAATTTCTAGATAATCGTCGAGGCCGTATTTACTCCCCTCTCGTCCCTGACCGCTCTGTTTGATACCACCAAAGGGCGCCAGCTCTGACGAGATAATACCCTCGTTAATTCCCACGATGCCTACCTCCAGAGCCTCGGCAACGCGCCATACGCGGCCGATATCGCGACTATAAAAATAGGCCGCCAAACCAAACTCAGTGTCATTAGCGAGCGCAATAGCCTGCTCTTCCGATTCAAAACGGTAGATTGGCGCTACAGGGCCGAAAGTCTCCTCATAAGTTACGCACATCTCCGTCGTCACATCGGCGAGTATCGTCGGTTCATAAAAAGTTCCTCCAAGCGAGTGTCGTTGCCCGCCCAGAATAACTCTTGCACCCTTATCAACTGCATCTTTGACGTGACGCTCCACCTTATCTAGGGCAGCAGCGTTGATCAGAGGTCCCTGCACAGCGTCTTCAACCTCTAAGCCATTCCCCACGGTAAAGCCAGAGACACGTGTCGCCAGCTTCTGCAGAAATGCCTCATAAATACCCGCTTGTACAATGATACGATTGGCGCAAACACAGGTCTGTCCGGTGTTTCGGTATTTGGATGCTATTACCCCATCAACGGCCGCGTCTAAGTCGGCATCATCAAATACCAGAAACGGAGCATTGCCACCTAACTCCATGCTGACCTTCTTGACTGAGTCGGCCGCCTGCCTCATCAGGATTTTTCCTACTGCCGTGGAGCCCGTAAAGGATATTTTGCGCACCTTATCGGAACCGGTAAGAGCACTGCCGACTGCTGCGGCGTTCGCACGTGAACTGGTCACTATGTTAATCAATCCAGCGGGAATACCTGCGCGCTGGGCAAGTTCAGCAAGCGCTAACGATGATAACGGAGTGTCCTCTGCTGGTTTTGCAACAACTGGACATCCTGCCGCCAACGCAGGTGCAATTTTGCGGGCGATCATCGCGTTGGGGAAGTTCCATGGTGTGATTGCACCCACCACACCGACCGGCTGTTTAATCACTACCAGACGTTTATCGCTGGTCGCTGCAGGTATGGTATCACCATAGATACGCTTAGCCTCTTCAGCGAACCACTCAATATAGCTCGCGCCATACGCCACCTCAGCTCGAGACTCAGCCAGAGGTTTGCCCTGCTCGGCCGTCATCAATCGTGCCAGATCCTCTTGCGCACCCATCACTAGATCGTACCAGCGACGCAGGAGGGATGCTTTCTGCTTCGCCGGCATCGCTCGCCAGTCCCCCCATGCCTCATGGGCGGCATCTATGGCGCGCTCGGTCTCCTGCACCGTCATATCTGGCACTTTTGCCAACACTTCACCGGTCGCCGGGTTTATCACACTAAACGTCGCACCGCTTTGTGCGCCAACCCATTCACCATTTATAAATGCAAGATCTTTCAGTAGAGAGGTGTCGTTAAGAGTCAAAGCCATGGTTGTTATCGTCCTGTTAGTTCTTCGTTGTTCAGTATACGTGGGGCAGATCCTTGAATATCGACTTCAGTTTTCACCATATGATGGGGTTGTCAGAGGAGATTCATAAAAACTGTTGAATTGATGTATCGCGATCCAGAGTGATAATCCGTCTCGGGGAAAAATCTAGCGTACCGGGCTTTTATCCGAAATTGGCAGCCTCAAAGTCTCAGTCACCTCCTCCATCACCACATAGCTTTTTGAGTTTTGTACGCCCGGTAGTGTTAACAACATATCGCCCAGCAGGGCGCGATACTCAGACATGTCTTTGATACGCGCTTTAAGCAGATAATCCGCATCACCGGATACGAGGTGGCAATCGAGGATGTAAGGTAGCTTCTTCACTGCCCTGTTGAACTGAGCGAAAGCGTCGGGGGTCTGATAGGAGAGAGAAATCTCCACGAATACTAGCATAGAGAGGTCAAGTAACTGAGGGTTTAAGCGCGCATGATACCCCTGGATGTACCCCTCCTTCTCAAGCCGCTTCACCCGTTCAATACAGGGTGTAGAGCTCAGTCCTACCCGATCGGCAAGATCAACAAACCTGATTCTGCCGTCCTCCTGTAATACCTGCAAAATTCTCAAATCAATTCGATCTAAGCTACGTCCCGACCTTGAATCCATAATAGTGTTTTCTGCTGTGATTTATCTTTAAAAAAGTGTTTTGTTTTGTAATTAAAAAATAATCAGAAACTAATGTTCGTGTTTTAAGGATACTCTAGCTCAAAGAAATTATCTTTATTTGATTGAGGTGAGCGATGCATATCTTGATTCTTGGTGCAGGTGTAGTGGGTGTTACCAGCGCCTGGTCTCTAGCGAAATCTGGACACCAGGTAACCGTTATTGACCGCCAGGTCGATGTAGCGCTAGAGACCAGCTATGCAAATGCTGGCCAGATATCCCCCGGCTACTCGGCACCCTGGGCAGCGCCTGGCATTCCGTTAAAGGCAATGAAATGGTTACTGCAGGACCTCGCGCCTTTAGCGATTAATGGCAAAGAGATCGATACATCCACACTCTCTTGGATGACTAAGATGCTGGCAAACTGCAACCGGGCTGATTATCAGGTCAACAAAGCGCGTATGGTACGCCTAGCGGAGTACAGCCGAGACTGCTTTATTGATATCCGCAAGCAGCTGGGTATTCACTACGATAACCGTGCCATGGGTACTACTCAGCTCTTTCGTACCCAAAAGCAGCTGGATGATGCCGCTAAAGATATCAAAGTTCTGCAGGAGTGCGGCGTCGCCCACGAGGTGCTGGATACTGATGGCTGTATCCGTCACGAACCGGCACTCAAACAGGTCAAGCAGAAGTTTGTTGGCGGCCTTTATTTACCTGGTGACGAGACCGGCGACTGCTTTAAGTTCACCAATTTGTTAGCCAACGAGTGTAAAAAGCTGGGCGTTAAGTTTCTGATGAAGACCGATATTCTCTCAATCAACCGCACAGGTGATGAGATCGAGAGTGTTACAACATCACGCGGGCGCATCAGTGCCGATGCTTACCTCTGTGCGTTAGGTAGCTACTCCACTCCGATAATGGCGAGTATCGGAATGAAGATCCCCGTCTATCCAATCAAGGGGTATTCGTTAACCATCGATATCGATAACCCAGAGCTTGCACCAGAATCGACAGTGATGGATGAGACCTACAAGGTTGCAGTAACACGGCTAGATAACCGTATTCGAGTTGGCGGTACCGCCGAGATCGCCTCATACAACAAGGAGCTTCGTGAGAAGAAGCGGGCCAATGTAGAGTTTGTCGTTAATGATCTCTTTCCGGGTGCAGGCGATAGCGCTAGGAGTGAGTTCTGGACTGGCTTGCGGCCCATGACACCGGATGGAACCCCTATTCTTGGCGAGACTCCAGTATCTAACCTCTACCTCAATACCGGACACGGCACCTTAGGTTGGACCATGTCGCTCGGGTCTGCTCAATATGTGACGGATGTTATTAATCAAGTACCGCCGGCGATCGATCCAGAGGGGCTCTCGATGGCGCGCTATCATTAACGCATTGATTCGTTCAGTCAAACAAGCCGCTCGAAAGCGGCTTGTTTGACTTAAAGAGGTCTAGCTTGAAGAGGTCTGCCTCCTTATGAGCTCTGCGTTGGTACCTTGAGCTTGCCGCGCAAGAAGAACGGCGCAATGAAACCAAGAATCGCAAACACCCACAGACCAATCGAGATATTGCTCTGAAACAGGTAAGTCCAATCACCATCCGACAGTACCATAGCGCGACGCAGGTTTACCTCCATATGGCCTCCCAACAGAATACCGAGGATTACCGGCACCGATGGGATATCCATCTTACGCAGGAGATAACCGAGCACGCCGAAACCGATCATTAGCAGCAGGTCAAAGTAGCTCCCGGTCAGCGAGAAGATCCCCACAAACGACACTAAAGTAACACCTGGTAGCAGAATCGCAGGGGGTACTTGCAGCACCTTGCTGAACATCTTCACCATCGGTACGTTGAGGATCAGCAACACGACGTTGGCAATCAACAGGGATGCAATCAAGCCCCAAACAACCTCTGGACGGTCATTGAACAGCGTTGGTCCCGGTGTGATGTTCAGTGTCATCAGCAGTGCTAGCAGCACCGCCGTGGTGCCTGAACCCGGAACCCCGAGTGTCAGCATGGGCACCAGAGCTCCACCAGCGGCAGCATTGTTACCCGCTTCCGGCGCTGCGATACCACGCGGGTCGCCTTTACCGAACTCAGAGTTGTCGCGCACTGATGACTTCTCCTGCATGTAAGCAAGGAAGGAACCTAAGGATGCACCCGCACCCGGTAGCAGACCCGCAATAAAGCCGATTGCAGTCGCCTTGAGCATTGTCCACTTTGTAAAGAAGATATCTGCCCAAGGGATGGTGATCTTCTCCAGCTTAACGCCGATCGCAGAATCTTTACCGTGGGATTCGATAAAGACCAGCACCTCGGAGACAGCAAAGAGACCGACGATCGCAACAAGAAAATCGATACCGTCGAACAGGTGCATGTTGTCGCCAGTGAAACGCGTCATACCGGTTGTAGCATCCACACCGATCGTGGCAATCGCCAGACCGATACAGACCGCTAATGCAGCTTTGGCCTGGTTATTAGAGCCGATACCACCGAGGGTTGCGAACGCTAGCATGTAGAGCGCAAAGTACTCTGCAGGGCCGAAGAGGTAAGCCACTCTTGCAAGCAGAGGTGACAACAACATCAGACCGATGGTTGCGAGCAGCGCACCTACGAATGATGCTACACCTGAAAGTACCAGTGCATCACCCGCACGGCCTTTCTTTGCCATGGGATAACCGTCGAGACAGGTCATCATGGCAGGTTCGTCACCCGGAATGTTCAGCAGAATTGAGGAGATACGGCCGCCGTACATGGCACCGTAATAGACACTGGTCATCAGCACCAATGCCTGTGTTGCGTCCAACCCGAAAGAGAATGTTAGCGGTATCAGTATCGCTACACCGTTCGATGGGCCGAGCCCAGGCAGCGAACCGACCATGGTTCCGATGATACACCCGGCCACCGCGAGGGCTAGTGTAAATGGCGTGAGAGCGACATCGAAGCCCAGCGCCAAATTGGCAAATAGATCCATGCGCCCCTACCCTATGAGCCAACGCGGAAACGCGAACAGACTCAACCCAAAGACAAATTTAAACAACAGGAACAGACCGCCTGACATACCCAGACCCGTCAACACCGAAACTCGGAGGTTGGGGCTAATGAGGTAGGATACGGCTGTACCCACGAGTGCCGTTGATACAAGGAAACCCAGAGGTTTCAGGCCATAGGCGTAAAGCACTAGGGCGACTACTGCGTAGCCAATGTGTAGCAGGGTCGTAAGACCCGGCCAGGCCGGCTCCTCATCTGGCTTCATCAGCATTACCAGACCACAGACGACTGCTACAGCAGCAATACCCATGGGGAAAGCTTTCGGGCCAAGAGGGTCAGCAAAAAATGGCTGTGACAAAGTAGTGGCGCCCGCGAAATACGCGAGCGCCAGCACAACGACAATAAAGCCCGTTATGCGATCGGTCATTACTTCAGAACACCCAGCTCTTTAGACATGTCCTGAACTTCCTGCATCACACCGTTAAGGTAGCTTTGGAAGTCAGGGCCCACCTTAGTGAACTTAACCAGACCGTTTGCTTCCATTGCATCAGCCCACTCTTTCGAGGCAGCAACCTGTGCTAGAGCGTCAGACCACTTGTTGTACGAAGCTTCTGAAGCGCCTTTTGGTGTGTAGAGACCCCGCCAGTTAACCGCTACCACATCGATTCCCTGCTCTTTAGCAGTTGGGATCTCGACGCCCAGACCTGGGATCTCGATGCGCTCGTCAGTGAATGAAGCCAGTACACGAACGTCACCGTTCTTGATAAAGCTAACAACACCAGAGATGTCGCCAGTCATTGCTGAAGTAAAACCACCGATAGTCTGAGTGATCGCATCAGCGTCACCATCAACAGCGATATACTTAACCTTACGAATGTCAGTGAAACCTTTACGTTTTAGCGCCATCAGAACTTTCAGATGATCATAACCTCCCGCAGCCGAACCGCCTGCGAATGCGTGCTTAGAAGGATCAGCGATTACCGCATCCAGCAGCTCGTTCAGAGTCTGGTATGGAGAATCTTTAGCAACAACGATTACTCCTGGGTCAGCACCAATAGCGCCGAGGAAACGAACCTGGTCTGACGTCATGCCTGAATATGCGTTCTGTGCCAAACGAGTCGCAGTTGCAGTAGACGCCGCAACGATTACGTCCTCGTCATTATTACGTTCGTTTACAACATGAGCGTATGCCAGACCGCCACCGGCGCCGGCCATGTTGGTAACCTGGATAGGATCAGCTACTACGCCAATGTCGTGCATGATTTTGCCGATCTGACGGCAAGTGAAGTCCCAACCGCCGCCTGGGTTAGCAGGAGCGATACACTCAGCAGCGAAGCTTGAAGAAGCAGCAAGAGAGAGAGTCGCACCAGCGACCATCAATTTAAGTTTGGACAGTTTCATTATTATTATCTCCGAAGATAGCAGTGTTGCCACACTAAGGCGGCCACCTTCTACTTTAGAAACTGCTTGTTGAATTACCAACCTTTAGCGCTTAAAGGCTTTTAAAAACCTTTTGAGCATAAAGTTCATAAAGTTCATAAAGTTCATAAAGACGTGTTAATCGGATTTTTTATATCTTGCTATGGTTCGAGGCAGTTCAAAAGGCGCATTAACCTGCTAGGGGCTCCTTCGCTTTCAAGATTGAGCGGGTGTATAGAACGTGCTCACGTGCCTGACGGGCCGCCTCATCTGGATCACGCGCTATTAGCGCCGCATGGATCGCATTGTGTTGCACTCCGATACGCTCCGGATAGCGCCCGTAGCGTTTAAGCGTATGGTCGAGCACAAGATAGATGGCGTTGAAGAAGCGTTCATAAAAAATCTGACTCAAACCGGCAACACCGAGATGGTGGCTGTATTCCGCAATCAGCGTGTGAAAGCGAAGATCCGCCTTCGCTTTTGTCAGTGTGGTATCGCCCTGGTTTCGCTGGCGCATACATTGAAACTCATCGCTGATCGCTTCTAACTCCTGATCAGAAGCGCGTGACGCGCAAAAGTAGGCTGCCTGTGCCTCCAGTTCAGCGCGCAAGGAGAGCATGGCTTTGAGATCGTCGACGCTGGGATTGAGTTCTATGGTCAGGCTCTCAAACACAGGCATGAACGGATTAGCATAGGTGGCTCTTCGACCGGGCGAGCGTTGCAGGAACCCATCAACCTCTAGCTGCGTCAGCGTGCGATTAATGGTATCGCGGGAGACACCATGCAATTTAGCGAGCTCACGTTCTGAGGGAAGGCGCCCACCCGGCGTAACCTCGCCTGAAGCGAGAGGGTGAATCAACGTCCTGTATAGCGCATCCGTTTTTGAGATCATTAGCCTGTCTTTTGGTCAGTCCAGTTTGTAGATTATCAGTCTGCGTGCTGAAGATAAATTTACTCTGCTCACCTGTACGCAATAACCCCCTGAAGAGGATCCCTGACATGTCTCTAATTTGCGAACTGACCGACCTACAAAAGCTTTACCACAAACGTGTACCAAAGATGTTTCAGGGCTACTGTGAATCGGGCTCCTGGACCATGCAAACCTTGGGAATGAACCAGTCCGACTTTCGTAAAATCCTCTTCCGCCAACGTGTCGCGCGTGATTTGGCCCCTCGTAGCCTGGCCACCCAAATGGTCGGACTGGACGTGAAAATGCCGCTGTCTCTAGCACCTGTTGGGCTTCTGGGTATGCAGCATCCGGACGGAGAGATCAAAGCGGCCCAGGCAGCCGAGGAGTTTGGTGTTCCATTCACCCTCTCAACAATGAGTATCTGCTCAATTGAGACAGTCGCTGCTGCTACGACTAAACCCTTCTGGTTCCAACTCTATGTCCAGAAAGATCGTGAGTTCACCAAGAAGCTAATTGAACGTGCAAAAGCAGCCAACTGTTCTGCACTGGTTGTGACACTGGATCTGCAGGTGATTGGCAAACGTCACGCTGATCACCGCAATGGAATGACAGCACCACCCCGCCTGACAATTCCCAACATCATCGATATCGCGCGCCGACCACGCTGGGCGTTCGGCATGCTGGGCACCAAGAACCGTGAGTTTGGTAACATCCAGGGCTGCGCAACGGGTGTTGATGATATGAACGATCTGATGAAATGGACGGCCAGCTCCTTCGACCCCAACCTCTGCTGGGATGATCTTAAGTTCTTCCGTGAACTATGGGACGGTCCTCTCATCATTAAGGGAATCATGGAGGTAGATGATGCACGCCAGTGTGTCGAGCTCGGTGCAGATGCCATAGTAGTCTCAAACCACGGTGGCCGTCAGTTAGATGGTACTCGCTCATCAATTAGCGTACTTCCGGAGATAGTCGATGCGGTTGGTAACCAGCTTGAGGTCTGGATGGATGGGGGCATCCGCTCTGGTCAGGATGTTATCCGTGCACGTGCCTTAGGCGCTAAAGGCGTGATGATTGGCAGGCCTATGGTTTATGGACTCGGTGCTATGGGGAAAGCAGGAGTCACTCGTATGCTCGAAATTTTCCATGAGGAGGCTGAATTGACCATGGCTTTCGTGGGACATCGTGATATCCAGTCAGTCACGCGTGACGACGTCATCATCAAGGGTGAGCTGTAATCTCTGCTGTTATCAGGCAGTGCAGAGGGTCTCTCGTGGGACCCTTTACGGAACCACCAGCGTCAGCTCACCCTGATGTTGTGTCAGTTGCAGGTGATGCAGAAAGCTCATACCGAGTAGCACAGCATCACCCTGCATACCCGGGGTAATCAGTGCATCAACATTCTGCATCTCAATACCACCCAGACGAACAGTATCAAGGCGAGTGTAGTCCACACTGACGCGCCCGTTGGCGGTATCCGCAACCCCCTTCCCAAGCGATTCCAGTTTGAGTTGTGCTGCCAATTCACTGGAGAGCGAGACGTACGTCGCACCGGTATCAACAATAAACCGAACCGCAGAGCCGTTGATCCACCCCGGGGCGGTATAGTGACCACGACCGTCTGATGCCAATACTACTTTTTTTCCGCTCATCGAGGCGGCTAAATAGGCATTAGGATTGTTCCTCTGCTCCAACCAAGAGTTGAAGAATAGCGTGAGCAGAACCAGCCCTGTAATCCAAGTAAGGTGGGCTGAAAGACGAGCCATTTTTGAACGAGTTTGCATGATACTCCGTTGGTGAACAGCCAGCTTTTGTAGGATAAAAAGAGTCTGTACGTATTAAAAAAGATCGAACTGAGGCGCAATTAACTGATCGAAACGGACCCCCAAAAAGGGTAGTAGACTATCAGCAACGGGACGCAACTGCTTATCGATGTAGTGCTGGTAATCGATCGCCGAGCGTGAGCAGACTCTCGGTTCTGGACCTTGTACGGTGATCCAGTACTCTACCCGATCACCTCTACCGAGATCTGAGGGTAAACTGCGCTCGCGAAGATAAGACTGAAGCTTTCGTGCAGCCTTTACATGAGGAGGGTTGGAGGCATTGTAAGCTTCAAGGGAGCGTCGGAGGGATTTGCGGTAGAGGAGTGATTCATCACGCTCACCGGCATAAACAGATGCGACAAAGTCTTGCACGTAACTCTGCCAGGGCTGGTCTTTAAACACTCGTTGATACAGCTCTTGTTGGAATTCACGCGCCGCCGCGGTCCAGTCCGTGCGTACAGACTCTAGTCCCTTAAACACAAGTTCAGAACTCTCACCCCTGCGCTTGAGCCCCGCATAGCGCTTTTTGCTGCCCTTCTCTGAATGACGCATCCTTGGCATCAGGAAGCGGCTAAACTCACTCTCGAACTGTAACTCAAGTGCACTTTCGACACGGTATTCCTCCATCAGGGTCTGGCGCAGCCAGAGGTTGATCTCTCCAGCGAGCTCGCGACCGTAAGCCATTGTATCTGGATGTTGCCATTTATCGCCCAACCAGACAAACACTGAGTCGGTATCGCCGTAGATCACCCGGTGCCCCCTCAAAGCCTCAATCTGCGCCGCCGTTCGCTGCAACAGTTCATGCCCTCTCAGCGTGATGGCACCCGATAGGCGCTGATCAAAAAACCGACAGACGCGCGATCCTAAAACACCGTAGCAGGCGTTCATCTGAATCTTAATGGCTTGGGAAAATGCCTGATTACCTTCGGCTTTTGCGCGATCACGGGCTCGCCAAAGCTCACTGATGATATCTGGCAGAATAGCGACTTCAGGATTGAATTCAGCACCAAAAAAGCCCGGTACACGCTGCTCAGCCGGAACACTGTCTGATAGCGCAAGACCCAGAGGATCGATGCTAAAGGTGCGAATAATACTCGGGTAGAGTGATTTAAAATCAAACACCAGGACATTTGAGAAGAGCCCAGGCATCGACTCCATTACAAAACCTCCCGGCACATCCAGATCATCGCGGCCTGATGCATATTCGGGCGCAACAAAACCTGCTCGGTGGAGTTTCGGCAAATAGAGATTATCGAACGCCTGCTGCGAGCCACCCACCTTATCCAGTGACAGTCCGGTTAGGCGAGCACGCTCAACCAGATACTCCAGCAGGCCGGCTTTGGCAAAAATATCTGACACTAGCTGACAATCTTCCAGATTGTATTGGGCTAAGGCCAGTGGCTCCTCACGATAGAGACGCTGAATCTCCTCACCACGATCCTCTGGGTGATCAATTTTTTTGCCCCGCCCAAGAAGCTCTTGAGCAACAAACTCCAGTCCGTAGCGTTCAAAATGCCAACTGGCTGCCTTTAGGCTCTCAATACCATCCAAAACGACACGACCACCAATGCGCGCGAACCATCGACCTGTCTGGCCCTGCTCCACAAACAGCGCTTCCTGATCGCGTCCCAGCGTCAGGCGGATGCCAAGCTCCTTTGCCCGACGTTGCAGGACACGAAGATCAAATCCTATGACCGCCCACCCAATCAAAATATCCGGGTCCCAGGCTCGCACGATATCAATGAAACGTAGCAACATGCTGCGTTCATCGCTGAAAGTCTCAATCCAGGTTGCATCGGCGCTCTTCCCATTCAGGAGAACGCACCGCCTCTCTCCCATCTGCATACCTATACTGAGAACCTTGTTAGTGGTCAGCGTCGTTTCAATGTCTAGGGATAGACTTTTTAGTTCAGGCGAGTGCTCCACCGGCCGCAACTCCAAGCCCTTTGGGCCACGCACAACTGCTGCACCGTTGCGAATAAAACGCTCCATCAGATAACGGTCAACTGGGCGGATATCCTCTTCCATGAGGGCAATTCGGTTGGCAGTCAGGCGCTCAATTGCCTCTCGGTAAGCAGCCAGCGTGAGACAGTAGAGTCCGCTGACCGACTCGCCAGCGAAGTTTTTGAGATCTAAAGGACGAAGATACCAGCCACTCAGACCCTCGAGACTTTTCTCTATAAGGGGAATATCCATGGTGCGGACAAAAAAGATAGCTTCGCTCGCAGGAATGCGCACCTCGGCAGCCCCCACTGGCGTACTCAGCCAATAGACCAGCTCAATACCCTGTTCGGTGTCGCGCTGCGCTCGCGTCAACACAAAGCCGTTCATGGCCGGTTAACTACCGAAAGGCAGTACTATCTCTAGATTGGGAAAATGGGCCAAAAGCTGAGTGCTGTCTCCTTGGCGGAACAGTAATTTGAGGTTAGGGCCCGCATCCATAGTGAAGTAGACCTCTAACCCTTGCTGACGCAGCGCCCATACTTTCTGCATCGCAGCCAGCGAATCCGGTTGCCAATAGATCAGCGGTGGCCAGCTGGCTATCATCGTGGCGTGCATTGACAGAGCATTTTGCTCGGCGGTGCTACCCAAAAGGGTAAAGTCCTGCTCCTCTATCGCATGGTGCAGCTTCACCAGATCGGTGTTCGCCTGCAACGGCCAGCTTTGGTATAAATGACAGCTCTCGACAGTACGCGACATACCTGATCTTGAGTCGACCGCTTTCACATTCTCGTCCACTTTAATCAGTCCAATAGCCAAGCCGGGCCATTTAGCATCTATCGGATGCGCGTGGCAATCAGCACCGTCCTCACGATGCCCCATGTGCCACTCAACAAATCCATCGAAGACAGAGCGACAGGCACTGCCACTGCCTAGGCGTGCCAGCATAGAGAGAGCCGGACGCTCCAGTTCCAGCGCGAGAGAGTCGTTCATCGCTAATGTCAATGCCGCAAAACCGGAAGCCGATGAGGCTAATCCAGCGGCCGTTGGGATGTTATTACGTGTCTCAACTCTAAATGACTGTGGCTTAGTTTGACGAAAGAGATCGATAAAGCCGCTCAAGCGCTGGGCAAAGAGCGTGTCTGAGCGCATCTGCAAACCGTTCAGCCAGACATCGTCGACGGGCCCCTCGATCGGCTCTACGCGAGTGCGCGTGCCCAAATGAGCGAGTGACACTGACAACGATGGATTCATCGGTAGATTGAGTAGAGCGTCGCGCTTGCCCCAGTATTTACATAACGCAATGTTACTCGGCGCGAAATGCTCCTCAGTCGCGACCGGCGTGTGTCCCTGAGGCAACATAGCTTTTACCAACTCAAATTTATCCATCAATCATCCCCTGTTGTGCCGCTGTAGGCTTCTCGCTGATGATCAACCCCAGTTGCGATATGGCGACCGGTATATGGGTATAGTCTAGACTCTCTGGACGCGCTTTCCCTAAGCAGATAACAGAGTCGCCCAGCCCTGAACCGGAGATCTTGGCTCCAAGCACCTCAGGTTCAGTGCGCAAACGATATTGCAGGTCAGCCAACGACTGATCACAGACACCGAGTGCGTCCATTAAACCCGCATAACAGTTCATTAACTGTCCAAGCAGATTCCATTGTTCAGACACAATCGCAGCTTCAGCTGCTTCGCTGACCTCTCCCATCAATCTATAGATTCCCTGATAGAGCTCAGCCGCTCCCGAGGCCAGCGCCTCTACCCGGGCGATCACGTCAGGTGTCTTCATCTTATAGCCAACGTAAAAGAGATCTATAGGCGGGAGCCCCGGCATGCGGTGAATCTCCCTGGGTTGCACACGATAGGCCACCAACCCTCCAAATATACTCGCAACCAGATCGGTACCCGAGCCACGCCCGCCCTGCACCCTGTGTACTACAGCCAGCGACCGTTCAAACAACTGCTCGTGCGTCAGTGTCTCACCGCAAAAATGACTGAGCGCAGCAACGACTCCGGCGGTAACGGCTGCCGATGAACCCAATCCCACTTCATGGGAAAACTCGCTACGGATACGCAGCTTAAAGCCACAGGGCAAGTGTTCACGTTGCTGCTCGATCGCGGCCAAAACAAAACTGAGCCGCGAGTCGGCACTGAGTTGCTCGAGTTCGGCGCTATATTGGGCTAACTCAGAGTCAATCAGAACTTGCCGGTCGGAGCGTGAGTGCAGCTCGATGAGGATGAATTTATCGGTCGCCAAAGCAATTGCGAGCTCGCCATGCAATACCGCATGTTCACCCATCAGCATCAGACTTCCGGGCACACGAACACTAAGATTCAATCTGCGCTCCTATGTCCGAGATACGTAAACGACCCCATCGATAATCCCTCGGCAGACCCAGTTGGGCTGGTGTACTCTCAGGTAGCCAAGCGATGACCAAACCGGCCGCATCTCCCACTACAGTGCCGGCCCCAGAGACCTTGGCTGCTCCACCGCGCATCTCAA
>Ga0102951_1000173_pt1 | contig 22125 bp, 24 predicted proteins | sample SalPonA_B_H2O_MG_FD_78507 | JGI IMG/M metagenome (GOLD analysis project Ga0102951, IMG submission 78507) | Water microbial communities from South San Francisco under conditions of wetland restoration - Salt Pond MetaG R2A_B_H2O_MG | ecosystem: Environmental > Aquatic > Non-marine Saline and...
AGTGATTTAATACGGAGAATCATATGAGTGAAAAAGGAAGAGTAATTGTTGTTACATCTGGTAAAGGTGGAGTAGGTAAAACTACTACTAGTGCATCAATTGCGGCTGGTCTAGCATTGAAAGGCAAAAAAACAATCGCTATCGATTTTGATGTCGGTTTGCGTAACCTAGATTTGATTTTTGGATGTGAATCAAGAGTTATCTTCGATTTCATTCAGGCTATCAAGGGCGAGTGTACTCTCCATCAGGCAATTATTCGTCTTAATATCAAAGACACTGATGGTCGCACAACAGAAGGCAAACTATTCATGATCCCTGCTTCTCAGACACGTGATAAAACTCACCTCGATCTTGTAGAGGTTGGAGCAATCATCGAAAAACTGCGTGAAGAATATGATTACATTATTTGCGATTCACCAGCTGGTTGTGAAGATGGTGCATTGATTGCTATGCATTATGCAGACGAGGCTGTAGTTGTTGTAAACCCAGAGATTTCCTCAATTCGTGACAGCGACCGTATTATTGGGCACTTGGATACAAATACTGTCCTAGGCAAAGCGGGTGTCAAAATGCCACAAAATCTTCTTATCACTCGATACAATGCAGTAGATGAGAAAGATATGATTCCGATGGAAGAAATTCAGAACACACTCAGAGTAGGCATTATTGGTGTAATTCCAGAATCAAAAGAAGTTATTGCTTCTTCAAACGTCGGTCTACCAGTAATTACTAAACAAAACAATCCTGTTGGACAAGCTTACGCAGATGTCGTTGAGCGTATTCTAGGAAATGACGTACCATTGCGATTCCTAGCCAATAATAAGAAAGGATTTTTCAGAAAACTATTTGGAGGATAAAGTGGCAGGTTTTTTTGATTTTTTTAAAAGCAGTAAAAAGGATTCAACTGCTTCCGTAGCAAGAGATAGACTACAAGTTATTGTTGCACATGAACGTAATGCAAATAATCAACCTGATTGGATGCCTAAAATGCAACAAGAGCTCTTAGAGGTCGTTAAGAAGTATGTAAACATTGGAAATGATGAACTAAAAATTGAAGTTCATAATGAAGATGATATGTCAGTTCTTGAAATTAGTGTAGACTGTCCATTAGAAGAAAAGTAATTTAAGTTGACTTTTATAAAACCTCATGTATAATGAATACATGGGGTTTTTTTATGAATTTTAAAAATGAAAATTTAAAATATTTAGCTATTAGCGTTTCAGTTTTTATAGTAACAATTTTTTCTCTCGAAATGATTTTTGGTCGTCTTTTAAATAATGAAGACACTCCAACGCCAGCCTCTATTCAAAAAGAAGTCATCACATATAAAAATAATAATATTGTTGATAGCAATGATATTGTCGTGGTTGATAAAAATCCTGAAGTTGTATCTTCTGCAAAAAAATCATTGCTTGAAGACAATTATAGTCAGTATGATTTTAACACCTCAAAATCAAATGGTTACGATTATTTTTATGACTATAGAAAGTCAGAGCATTACGCAAACACAGAAGTTCATAAGTTAATACAAAGCAAAGACTCTTACTTAAACAAAGTTATTGGTGATTTTAGTGAAAAAACTAGGTTGCCAATTTTAATATATGATTCATTTGATTTAGATTCTTACAGATTCGGCTTCTTTGAGCAGGTTGGTCCTGATACAGAGTCTAATCTTAATAAGTATTTCAAAACGTTCAAAGATGAAGTTCAGTCCAGAAAGCCTGGATCAAAAAACAGCTATGGACTTCCGTTAAAGGATAGTCGAGTACGAGACTATATTATAACTGGATATTTTAATTTTAGAGATTCAAAGAATGGATATATTTGTGGTGTCAAAGCTGGAGATGACTTTATTAAAGACTTATACTCTCAGAGCACAAATAAATTAAAGGTATCTCAGAATCTATTTATAGTTATTCATGAGCTTTCTCATTGCATCGTGTTAACTAACAGAAAGAGAATGTCTGAGTTTAATTTAGAAGTCGATATCATAGGCAACGCTGTTCCGAATCTTGTTATAAAGGACTATGATTCGGCATTAGCACAAACATACGCTATCCATATTAATGAGTCTCTAGCAGATGTGATGGCTCTCATGTACGCTTATTTTGAGATGGACCTTAGCGTTCAAGAGTTTAAGCTCTTCTCGCAGGCGGCATATGACTATAGACGTGACCATGCAGTAAATCATTTCACCGAACTCGGACATTTTACAAAGTTCTATGTAGAGCCCATTAGAGACGATCATAGAAACTTAGATCGATTTAAGGAGCTGTACAAAGAAGACCCGATAAGTGCTGCACTCTCATACCTTAAAGACTACGGGAATGAGTTCACGATCAATTATGATTTGTTCGAAAAGCTTTTTTTAAACATGGCAGAGGATGTTAAGGGGTTTATTAATTACAAGCCCATTAAATGACCTCTATCATCCTTACATACTCAGATCCTATATAAACATTTCCATCTTCATGGCGTTGGATAATCCCTTTTTCCGCCATGAAGTCTAGAGCATTTTCAACATCATCAACATCATCTTTAGACGAAGGCACTTCAGAGGCATCAATTACTATTTTTAGGTACTGTGTGTAAAACACTAAATTTTCTTTCATTATTTATATCTACTTAAACATTTTAAAAACTAATTTATAATGTCTTATTAAAACACCTTTCCGTTTTAAAAAAAAGGTTGTTTTTGTCTATTTTATTATTATAAAAGGTTGATTTAATTGCGTTTTAAGCATAGAATTTGTTTATGTTATACGAAATAACATTAAATATTTTTAGGAGATTTAAATAATGAATAAAGTCGGTAAAACTGATGTAATTTCTAAACTTGCAGAACGTTCAGAAATTTCTAAAAAAGAAGCTGGTGAGCACCTCAACGCTGTTCTAGAAGTAATCGTAGAAGAACTCACAGCTGGCAATTCAGTTTCACTCGTTGGTTTTGGCACTTTCACTGTTAAAGAGCGTGCTGCTCGTAAGGGTAGAAACCCACAGAACGGTGAAGAGATCGATATTCCAGCATCTAAGAATGTTGCATTCAAAGCAGCAACACGTGTTAAGTCTGAACTTTAATAGTGTTTGACTGAGGGGGCTGCTTGCAGCCCTTTTTTGTTATGAAGAAGATTTCGATTGGCGATAAAATAAAAATAGAGACACCTAAAGGTGAGACTCTAAAGTCTTCTTTTGTGGTTAGACATGGATCGGGATTGTTTGACTTTTTATATGACACACCTGTTTATGAGCTTCCACTAACAAGTTTTAAACCCTTCGTTATTATCAACGGGGAACCCTATCCTTACCTCTTCTCTCTATTTGAAGAAATTTTAGAGAGTAATTCAAAGATATTTCTTGAGACCTCTAGGCTTGATGTATTGATCACTCTAAGCAATCTTGCAGATGAACTTGATAAAAAGACGCTTATATATACATCTAAAAGCTCTGAATTACCGAAAACATTATCTGAGAATAGAAAGTCTTTCGCCAGCAACGTTAAAGAATTTGACGTTATCATTGTTTACAAAGAATTATTTTCTGATTCAACCGTTCATAACGACATAGCAAATGAAGTTATAAACTTTAGAAAAAATGATTATAAAATAAGCTCAAACATTTTCACGTTTTTAGAGTCTGACGCTTTAACACGTGCATTCGCCTCCTTTGTGGACAAGAAGGTTGTAAAGTTTTTTATTAATAATTGTGCGGTAGTTGATGAAGAATCAAGAATAAGCGGTTATAAGATTTTTGAAAAAGTCGAGGAGAAGATTAAATATCTGATACTTGATGACTTCGACAATGAAATATATGACTTAGATAATGACCAACTATTATTTTTTAGAAAATTTAAGTCTCTAGGATACCTCAGTAAATTCTCTGATATACGTAACATGAAGATTGATGACAAAAACCTTTTTAGTTACGCAAAATCGTATGAATTTGTAGTTAAAGATTCCTTTACAAACAATGAGATTGTTAATTACAAGATCACATCATAATATTGATTTATCTAGTAATTACTGTTATATTACAGGCTCTTTAAAGGAGTACACATGCAGTTCACAAGCCCATCTAATAGAGACAAAATCGTTAACACCTTCATTGATTCATACATGAACAATGGTGGAAGCTCTAAATTAGAAAGATCGTTTATTACTGGAATCATTAACAGCGCTATAGATGAGACTAGTAAGGTTACTTTTTATGAAGAATTCAATACAGAAAATTTCGCCGTCTTCCTGACAGAGCTACGCTACCAGATTTCTTACCTTACAGACGAGTTCTGGACAAATGAAGGCATAGAAGGATTCTTTTCCACGCTTATAAATGATTACTATTTAGCAAATACTGTGAAATTTACAGACTCTGAATTTAAAAACATCTACTTCAGTATCGATGATATTTCTTCTAAAATCATTCCAGTAGTTTCTGATAATTATGAAAATATCGTTGATAACTTTGCGAAATCAAATTTTATTAATAATAAACTTATTTTTACTGATAACAAAGATATCGAAACAAAAGATATCAATATTACAAAGAATCAGAAACCCGATGTGGTTATGGGTATTATCGACAGCTTACTAGGTAGCTATTGCCCCCCTGACCTCTTTGACACTCTTATGACACGCTTTATAGAGGAAGGTATACTTGAAGCCCGATTCATAGAAAAAGAGTCTAGACGTTATATAGAGTACTATAGAGAGCTAGAAGTTCCATTATCTATTTTTGCTAACGGTTCAAACGCACCTTCAATAGAGGAAGCTTTGAAAGAGGGCGTTTTCGTAAAAGCTGATAATAGCATATCTCTTAAGCTTCAAAATGACATTATGAACATTATTAGATCTGCTTCAATTAAATCAGAAAGCAATCATTTTATCGTAGTTGGATTCAATGGTATCTCCGATAAATATATAGGCTCAAATTTATTTGGTGAAAATTCTAAAATTTTAGGTTTTTTGAAGTCTTCAAAACCTGTAGATGTTTGTTCTCCTTTAGCCATCTCTGATGAAGCGCCTTCTGTTAGATCAATAAATTGTTCTTCTTACTATGTTTATGGCAACAGTCTTTTAAATGCAGAATCAAACTCTATAAGTTTGGAAATCATGGTTGAGACCAACTCTATATCTTGCAAAGAACAGTTTATACTTTCAGAAATTGATTCTCTTGGATTGAATTATATTTTTGATGTAGTTGAGGAAAAAAATCTTGATGACATTGGATCTCTGATGAAATCTAAGGGATATGATTTAGATTACCACCTTCATGAGCTTGAAAAACTATTTAATGAGAGAACTGAAACTCTAAATAAAATTCAAGAAAGGCATAAGAACGGTTTTGCAGCTTAAAAAAAAGCCAGCTATGCTGGCTTTTTACTTTTTTTAACGATTTCAAATCTAATCATATATCGAGTTCCAACTGTGACTTCTGTAGCTCTGTGTGAGAACTTACTGTCACCAGACCATATCACGGCACCGTAACCACTTCTGGCTGGCATAGAAGCGATAACTCGATCATTCCCAGACATAACTTCTTCAGTTAAAGCAAACTCAAGCATTCCGCTTTCATAAGAATACTTTCCCTCGCATAAGTAAATAGGGACAGAAAAGACACTATCATCAGATTGGTGATCTGAATGCCAAGGCACATTATAACCTTCTGTTCCTTTTGATATAAAATACGTAGCCTCTAATGAACCAGTTTCAACACCAAGTAATTTTTCTGACAAATCGATAACTTCATCTTTCAGTGTTTCAATTATGGTATTAGCCACAGTATTATAATTTGCTAGCATTTCTGTGCCGACAGTGTACAAGCTCTCACACTCAACCTCAGAGTCTTTTACACGGTTATACTCCAGAGACACCAACAAACGTATTAAATCGGTTTTAGCGAGCTCTGAGAGCTTTATATAGCCGAATCCATTATTAACAACCTTTTCTAAATCATTTGGAAAATTTGTTATCATTTAAAATCCTCAAATAGAAAGGCTATCAAATATGATAGCCTTTTTTATTATTAAAGTTTACAAGAGCTACAATCATCACTCTGATCATCGGACGCACCATCACGGGTATTATGGTAATACAGTGTTTTTACACCGTACTTATACGCTGTAGTGAGGTCCTTAATCATTTGCTTCATCGGCACACGCTCTGATTCAAACTTTGAGGGGTCATAGTTCGTATTCGCTGAGATAGCCTGGTCTATAAACTTCTGCATGATGCCTACTATCTGAAGGTATCCGTCATTGCTTGGGATATCCCACAACAACTCGTACTGGTCCTTAAGCCTATCATACTCAGGCACGACCATTTTCATAACGCCATCCTTGCTTGATTTAACAGACACGTAACCTCGTGGTGGTTCAATACCGTTAGTTGCATTCGATATTTGTGACGATGTTTCACAAGGCATCTGAGCCGTTAGCGTACTATTTCTTAAACCATATTTCAGAATGTCTTTTCTTAATGAGCCCCAATTGTAGTGATATGGCTCATCAGTAAGGTCATCTACATTTGACTTGTATGTGTCAATGGGAAGAATCCCTTTAGAGTATTTCGTTTCATTAAACCATTCACAAGGACCCTGCTCTTTAGCCAGCTCATTGGATGCTTTAAGCAAGTAGTACTGAATAGCTTCAAAAGTCCTGTGAGTGAGGTTATTTGCAGAACCATCTGAGTACTTCACTCCGTTTTTAGCTAGATAGTATGCGTAATTAATTACACCTATACCTAAAGAACGACGATTCAGCGTACTTATTTTGGCAGGCAAGATTGGATAATCCTGATAATCTAACAATGCATCTAGAGCCCTAACAATTAGAGTAGAAAGTTCTTCAAGCTCGTAAAGATTTTCAATTGCACCCAAGTTAAATGCCGATAAAGTACATAGCGCAACTTCCCCATTTTCATCATTAACAGAATTTAAAGGTTTTGTCGGCAATGTAATCTCCATACACAAGTTACTTTGACGAATCGGAGCTACAGTTTCATCGAATGAAGAATGTGTGTTCGAGTGATCGACATTCTGAATGTAAATTCTACCTGTAGAAGCTCTTTCATTTAACAGCATTGAAAACATTTCTACCGCTGTCATTGTTTCTCTTTGAATACTTTCATCTGCTTCGTATTTTTCGTAAAGCTCTTTAAACTTGTCTTGGTCAGCAAAAAAGGCTTCATACAAACCAGGAACATCAGATGGGCTAAAGAATGAGAGGCTTCCTTTTTTAATCAATCTTTCGTAAGCCATTTTATTAAGTTGGACACCATAATCCAAATGGCGAACACGGTTGTCTTCAGTACCACGGTTGTTTTTTAGAACAACAAGGTTTTCGAACTCCCTATGCCAGAAAGGATAAAACAGTGTTGCTGCTCCTCCTCTTAGACCACCTTGAGAACACGATTTCGTTGCTGACTGAAAATGCTTGTAGAATGGAATACAGCCAGTATGAAAAGCTTCTCCACCTCGGATAGGAGAGCCAATCGCACGAATCGCACCAGCGTTAAGACCGATACCAGCACGTTGAGAGACGTATTTGATCACTGCACCAGCACCTGCTGAAATAGAATCAAGGCTATCGCCCACTTCAATTTTTACACATGAAGAGAACTGGCGGGTTGGAGTTCTTACACCACCCATAATAGGTGTCGGAAGAGATATTTTAAACGTTGAGGCTGCATTGTAGAAACGTTTAACGTAATCCATTCTTACACTCTTTTCATAACGAGAGAAAAGACTTGCTGCCACCATCATGTAGAGGAACTGGGGCGTCTCATAGATTTCACCTGTAACACGGTCCTGTACCAGATATTTACCTTCAAACTGCACGGTTGCGGCATAGCTAAGGTTCATATCTCTATCATGCTGAATGTAGCTATCAAGCTCGTTGATTTCATCTTCCGTGTAGTCTTCTAGAATAGCAGCATCATACTTGCCCATCTCAACAAGCTTTTTACAGTGATCGATGAGTTTAGGTGGCGTAAAACGACCATAAACGGTCTTTCTTAGGGCAAACATACTCAAACGAGCTGCCACATACTGATAGTTAGGGGTCGCTTCAGAAATTAGATCTGCTGCTGATTTAATAAGCATTTTATGCAAATCACTTGTTTTTACACCATCTGTAATTTGAATTTGAGCCTTCATAAGCACTTGAGAGGCTGAAACACCATTTAGGTTTTCAACAGCCCACTCGACCACTTTATTCAATTTGTCATAATTTAGCTCTTCCATATGACCTTTTCTTTTTTCTACATAAATAACACCAGACATGGTTTTCCCCTTAAATATATTTAAATTCTTTTTTAATTAACTTTTTATAGATCGATATCGTCGAAATCATCTTCATCGATACTGCTATCAATCTGTCCCACCAAGTAAGACGAAATCTCAGATTCTTGAGGCGCTACTTGAACATTGTCAGAAACTAGCCACGACTGCATCCAAGGGAGAGGATTCTCTACCGCAGGGAATGCATCACCTAAACCGATACCTTTTGCCGCATTACCTGCAATATGCTCAACATACTTACCTAGAATAGCGGGGTTTAAACCAATCATAGACCCATCTTTAAAAAGATAGTCTGCCCACCCTTTTTCTTGATCAATGGCACCCTGGAATATTTCAATTGCTTTAGCTCGATTACGTTCAGCTACAGCTTTCCACTTAGAGCCTTCTTGACCGCTTGAAAGGTAATTGATCATTAATTGAGTGCCATGCTTATGCAGCGCCTCATCCCGTGCTATCAGTTTTACGATTTTAGCGTTACCTTCCATAATTGCTCTTTCACCAAATGCAAATGTGCATGCAAAAGATACGTAAAATCGAATAGCCTCAAGAACATATACACTGACCAATGCAAGATAAATGTCATCCATTAAAGAATCTTCATTGACATCAACTTGGTATTGTTCATTTTTTTCAGCATTTACTACTGTACGGTTAATGTAACCATCAACATTATAAATAGATGCTTTTTCAATCAATCTGTCATAGTTTTTAGTTACAGCATAAGCTCTTTCTTTAATATGTGTATTGGTAACAATATCATCAAAAACTATACTAGGATCAGAAATAATATTTCGAATAATATGGGTATATGAACGACTATGAATTGTTTCACTAAACGCCCAAGTTTCCAGCCAGGTTTCAAGCTCTGGAAGAGAAACTAGTGGCAAAAATGCTACGTTTGGTGAACGACCCTGGACTGAATCAAGGAGCGTTTGGTACTTGAGGTTGCTTAGGAATATATGGCGCTCATGTGGTGCCATCCCCATGAAATCTTTACGATCTTTTGTGAGATCAACTTCTTCAGGACGCCAAAAAAACGAGAGTTGCTTTTGAGTAAGTTTCTCAAATGCAGAGTATTTTTGGATATCATAACGAGCAACGTTAACATTTTGACCCAGAAACATAGGCTCTTTAGTTGCATCAAATTTATTTTCATTGAATGATGAATAGTTCATTTTATATCCTAATAATTCTAATAATTGTTAATAATTTATGGCATTATTTTAACATCAAACAAGGTGGTTTATCAATTGAAATATTGAGATAAAAGAGTAGATGTCAAAATAGCATTTATCTATAATACGGATGAATTAGAATTCTGTATCTCTTTAGATAAATCTTCTATTTTCTTATTTATTATTTTTAGCTCAATCATCATTTTGCTATTTTGATTTTTCAAGTCACGGTTCCTTACACTAGTGTCTGGAAACCCAAAGAGTTTTTCAGCAAAAACAGCACCTAGAAAACCAATTAGAGCTACACCAATATAGAATTCAAATATAACTATCATTCTTCCAATGGTTGTTACAGGATAGAAATCACCATATCCTATTGTGCTTGAAGCTAACTGGAGACACCAAAAAGCATCCCCGAAATTTTTAATATTGGCACCTTCTGCATCCATTTCTACCTGCAAAAGTAAGAATGCAAAACATGCCATTGTTATATACATGAAGCTTATTGCTCCAAAAAAAATAACTCTTTTTTTCTTTGGAGAATAAATCATATTAGCCTGTTACCTTACTTACAATACGATCAGTCTCTTTTTGAGAAATCTCAACTGCTTTTAGAACAAGCTCTCTGTTATTCAATATATGGCAATCATCAGGTATGCGTTGACCATCAGAAACATAGTTAATAGGAATTCGCTTTTCAACAGCTAATGAAATCGCTGCTCCAATAGATGAAGATTCATCAAGTTTAGTAAGCACTAAACCATCGATACCATTGTCTTCATATGCTTCCCATGACTTTTCTATCACTTGTTTCTGCGCTGAACTTGAAATTACAACCATTTTTTTGATGGCGTCAGAAGCTTCAGAAATCATTCTGTTTTGTATTTCAGTTACTTTACCATCAAGATTCATGCCCGAAGTATCAATAAGAATCAACTTCTTATCTTTTAACTCATCAATAATTTTCTTTAATGAATCTCTTTCAGATACAGCATATACAGGAATATCCAGTATTCTTCCAAACGTTTTAAGTTGTTCAAATGAAGCGATTTTGAATGAGTCTGTTGTAATCAAGGCTATATCTTTAATGCCATGCTCCATAACATATCGAGTCGCCAATTTACCTATTGTCGTTGTCTTACCAACCCCTGTAGCTCCAAGAAACGCATAAATCCCACCTTTAGATAGTAACTCACCTTGATTGGACACAATCGAGTTAGACAAGTTAACGAGCGAGTGTTTCCACGCTTCTCTAACTTCAAGCGTCGGTTCAATACCCGCTGTCATAGAAATTTTCACATCTTCAGACACACCTAATCTTTCCATACGGGAATAGAGCATTTCGTAAACTGCATTGGCATGTGATAAAGCATAATTACGCTTGTATGCGCTATCGAAAGAGTCTCTGATCATTCGAATATCTAGGATCATTTCGTCTTGTTCAGCAAGCTTCAGATTAACTTGCTCCATGATAACGTCCTTCAGGTCTTTAACTTCAGCAACGATGGCTCCAACAACTTCACTGGTATCATTTTTTATCGCAGTTTTAATGTCATTCATGGAGTAAGCGACTTCTCCCTTTCTACCATCTTCCATCTTTTTGGCTTTAAAACCTGCCATTGCATCAGTTTTTTTGCTACTTGCTTCGTATTGATTCCAAGCATCAATTGTGCTTTTTGTTGGCTTACTTGTGTAGTTAACAATGTTCCCATCGCCTTTGATTTTTCCATTTTCCATCAAAGAATTTTTGGCTTTTTCGTAATCTGATTCACTAGCAACAACAATTTCTACACCTGTAGGAACTTCTCTTTTTGAGACAACGATAGCGTCATCTCCAACTTCTTTAACTGCAATTTTCATTGCATCTTTTATATTTCTAGCTGTAATTTTTTTTGCTTTCATTCTATGTCCCTATATTTTTTTTTAAATTTTACATTGAAAACTATTTTATTTAAATAGCTTGACCACCGACTGTTGCAACAATGGTGACTGTCTTGTTGTCTGGAACTTCAGGATACGATATTACGTGTATCTTTCTGTTGTTGTACTTCACGAATTTTGCCAGCATCAAGCGAATAGGCGCTGAAACCAACAATATGGTTGGTTTGTCAGAAGCTTCTAAATCCAGCGCTATACTCTCTAGAGAAGCTTGTAGCTGCTCTGCCATATTCGGTTCCAAAGCCAAATTATCCGAACCTTCTGCTGATTTAGCAGTCTGTATCAACATTTGCTCAACAGTTGGGTCCAAAGTGATCACAGGGACTTCAGGATCCTCACCATTGATGTTTTGCATAATCAGCTTAGACAATGCCAATCTAACGTATGCCGTCAGCTCATTGGGGTCTTGTGTCTTGTAAATAGCCTCTGCCAACGCCTCAATGATCGTTCTGAAATCCTTAACTGGCACTTGCTCACTTAACAAATTCTGCATAATTTTTAGCAAAATACTTGTTGAAAGTTTTTTAGGTATTAACTCCTCTATTAATTTAGGCGATTTTTCCTCTAACATATCAACCAACGCTTGAACTTCCTCATGACCGATTAGGGTATTAGCGTTATTTGTCAGTATTTCATTTAGGTGAGTTGCAATTACTGTAGAAGAATCGACAACCGTGTAACCCAGCATTTGAGCCCTATCCCTATTCTTTTCTTCAACCCAAACGGCTTCTAAGCCGAAAGTTGGATCAACAGTTTTAACACCCTCGACAGAACCAAATACTTGACCTGGGTTCACCGCCAAATCACGGTCAGCAAAGATCTCAGAACTTCCCATTGAAACACCCATAATATTTACCTTGTACTCGTTTGGAAGCATTTCAAGATTATCTCTGATGTGAACAGGAGGAACTAAAAACCCTAGATCTTGTGAAAGCTTCTTACGAATCGCACGAATCCTGTTAAGAAGAGTCCCATCCTGCTCTTCATCAACCATAGGTATCAGACCATAGCCAATTTCTAAACCGATAACGTCAACAGGAAGCACATCGTTCCAGCCAACATCGATTTTAGGTGATTCAGATTCAAATTCCTCTTTCTCTTTATTCAATAAATCCTCTTCTTCTTTCTCTTTGCGCCACTTATCCAAGTAATAACCTAATGCAATTGCAGCAGCACCAAGACCCAAGAAGGCAACCTTTGGCATTCCAGGTATCAAACCCATAACAATCAATATGCCAGCCGCAACATAAACCGCTCTTGAAGTTGCGAACATTTGTTTAAATACCTGAGTGCCCATGTCTTCAGATAAATTCGCACGTGTTACCATGATTGCAGCAGCTGTTGAAAGAAGCAAAGATGGAATTTGAGCAACCAGACCGTCACCGATTGTTAGCAATGAGTAATACTCAACCGCTGTATCAAAGCTCAAACCATGCTGAGCCATACCGATACCAAGTCCACCCAACAAGTTTATTACAAGAATTAAGATACCAGCGATGGCATCACCTTTAACAAACTTTGACGCACCATCCATCGCACCATAAAAATCTGCTTCTGATGACACTTCTTTACGCTTAATCTTTGCTTCTTCTTGACTAATCAATCCAGCATTTAAGTCTGCATCAATTGCCATTTGCTTTCCTGGCATTGCATCCAGTGTGAAGCGAGCACTAACTTCAGATATTCGACCTGCACCCTTGGTTACAACTACAAAGTTAATAATTACCAAGATTAAGAATACAATTATACCGACAACATAGTTGCCACCGACAACGACATCACCAAATGCTTCAATAACTTTTCCAGCTGCATCACCACCTTCATGTCCATTAAGTAATACAACACGAGTTGAAGCTACGTTTAGAGCCAATCTCAAAAGCGTTGCACCAAGTAGAATTGTTGGGAAAACTGCGAAATCGAGAGGTCTTAATGCATATAACGCAACCAACAACACAACGATTGATAACGCAATATTAAATGTGAATGTAATATCAAGAAGAATTGGCGAGACAGGAAGCGTTACCATTCCAAGTATTGCTAATAATAGAATAGGAATACCTAAGTTACGGCTAGCTGCTCCCTTAGCCAAATTTAAAAATCCATTTGCTTCCAATTTTTTTACCTACTAATTATTAATTATCAAATAATTATGCTAAAAAAACTAGATAAAGTCTATATATTTTATTAATCAACACGTAAATTTTCTGGTATATCAATATCTCTTTCAGATACTGGTTTTGGCTTTTCATAAATTTCTTTATTCGCCGAATATGTTCTCAATTGATATACATAAGCTAATATCTGAGCAACAGATGCATATAATCCCATAGGAATCTTTTGATTAATTTCAGTAAATTTATAAATTGAACGTGCAAGTGGTGGAGCGCTTACGATTGGAACGCTGTGTTCTTTTGCAACTTCACGAATTTTTAATGCCACTTCGTCCAATCCTTTTGCTATAACGTAAGGAGCATCAGATTCATCAGCATCGTATTTGACAGCAACAGAGTAGTGTTCAGGGTTAACGATAACAACGTCTGCATGCTGTACCTCACTGATCATCCTATTTTGAGATATTTGCATTTGCATCTGTCGTATCTTACTTTTAACTTCTGGTTTACCCTCTACATCTTTCATCTCATCTTTGACTTCTTGCATTGTCATTCTTAAATTTTTGATATAGCTGTACTGTTGAAAAGGCACATCGATTGCTGCAATAACCAGCATTGTAGATGCCATTACTAAGAAAGCCCACATAATAATATCTAATGATTGCTGTATGCTTGAAATGACATCACCCTTTATTAAAGCTGATATACTATTTTTTTCAGCATCAATAACCCAAATTGCAGCCATTAAAACAAATAAAAACTTAGCAATAGCTTTAACCAGTTCTACTGCCGAGTTTGCAGAGAACATTTTCTTAATACCACTTAAAGGATTTAATTTATCGAGCTTTGGCATAAAAGCCTTCTTGCTAAAATTCCATCCACCAATAACCAACGTTGATAATATGGCTAATACAAATGAGAACGAGAGAACTAAAAAGGTTGAAATAAAGCTTTTGGATACAATAAGACCCAATGCACTCAACATCTTTGAGGGATCACTTATTTGTGCACGATCCAATGAAAAGGAGTATTTCATAACCTCTTTCATATCATCTACGATCATTCCTCCCCAGAACATAAATCCTAAAACAGCACCTACCAGCAATGCCAGGACTCCAAGTTCTTTCGATCTAGGGACGTTACCTTTTTCACGAGCGTCTTGTATTCGTTTGGGCGATGGGTGTTCTGTTTTTTCTTGACCAGTATCTTCAGCCATCAGATACCTCCCGTGCTTAACATAGTAATGAACGATATCATTTCATCATTCACCTTTGTAAAAAATCCGTAGAACCCTTCCATGCTTGCCCATGTGATAAACAACCCCATAACCATAGTAAATGGGAAGCCAATAGAGAAAATGTTAATTTGTGGAGCTGCTTTTGTCATAATGCCAAAAGCGAAGTTCACTATGAGTAGTGCTGTCACAGCAGGGAGTGACAGAAGAAGTGCAGATGAAAACATCCAGCTCCCTTTCAAAATTATTTCCCATACGATGTTTTCATTAAAATCGTGTGAACCAATTGGCATTAGATCAAATGAGCTTGCTAATATATCAAGCATAAATAGATGCCCATTAGTAGCTAGAAAAAGAAGCATAACCAAAAGATTGTAGAACTGCGCAATAACAACCACGCTTGTACCATTGTTAGGGTCGGTTATATTGGCAAATCCCAAACCCATTTGACTTGAAATCAACTGTGCTCCGACAGTAAAAACTTCAATCATAATGTATAGAGAAAGCCCCATCATAATACCGATTGCAGTTTGCTTTGCACCTTCAAGCCAAGTTCCAACATCTAATGCTAACGGGGTATTAACTTCTATTGTTGGAGCAATTATTAAAGTAATTGCGATAGCAAATGATAATCTAACTTTCTTAGGAACTGTACGTGAACCAATCATAGGCATGACCATAAGCATCCCCATAATTCTGAACAATGGAAATACAAAATTACCAGCTATCAGAGGCAGGGTTGCCAGATCAAGATTGAACATTACATGATTAACCTAGGTATATTTGTAAATATATACTCGAATTTATCCATTAATATTTGCAGCGCCCAAGCACCGAGAAACATGATTGTTAGCAACGTTGCTATAAGTCGTGGAAGAAAAGACAACGTTTGCTCATTGATTTGTGTAGCAGCCTGAAAGACTGCCACTATCAATCCAACCCCGAGCCCAGGAAGGATGATTGCTGATACCAAAAGAACGACGGTCCAAAAGGCATCGCCAAAAAAGTCTAATATAAAACCTGGAGTCATATTCTAGTACCTACAAGCCATAACTTGCTGCTAATGTGCCCATGATCATCGCCCATCCATCTACCACAACAAAAAGCATTATTTTAAAAGGTAATGAAATAATAATTGGCGACAACATCATCATACCCATTGCCATCAATATGCTTGCTACGACAAGATCAATGATAAGAAATGGAACAAATAGCATAAAGCCTATCTGAAAAGCAGTTTTAAGTTCAGACGTTACAAAAGCTGGAACCATCACATGAAAAGGAACCTCCTCAACAGAAGAGACTTCAGGAGTGTCTGACATCTTCATAAACAGGTTTATATCTGATTCACGGGTGTTGAGCGCCATAAAGTTATGAAACGGCTTAGAAGCCATTTCTAGGGCTTTAGCGCCCTGCATCTCACCGTTCATGTAAGGCTGCAAAGCCACCTCATTAACTTGGTTAAAAACTGGCTGCATAATAAAGAAGGTCAAAAACATCGACATTCCAATTAGAATCTGATTTGAAGGAGCTTGCTGAAGTCCAAGAGCTTGTCTAAGTATAGAGAATACGATGATAATTCGAGTAAAAGAAGTTAGCATCATGAGCATTGCAGGCAAAAACGCCATCAACGTCATAATCGCTAGAATTTCTATCGTTACATGATATTCAGTATCACCTGAAGGTGTAATTGAGGCTGTAAAAGCTTGTATAACCCCACCTTCATTTGCCGCATAAGACAAACTGGGGAGTATGAGTAACAGAGAAGCTGCTACTTTTGAAATCCATTTCATACTACTTTCCAAATTTTATTGTTTTTTTGAACGCTCTTGCAACGCCTTCGCTAATCTAGCTTTAAACTGCTTGTTATCTACAGGCTCTTGATTGTCTTCAATAGACTCGTATCGTCTCAACATCGAAATTCCATTTGATGTTATGCCCAAAAGCACTCGCTCACCTTCTACTTCAATCAATGCTACACGTTCTTTTTGACCAAAAGGTAAAGATGAAACAACTTTTATTGAATTATCACCACTTGAAACCATGTTTGACTTCTTTAAAAGCCAAGCGGATCCAAACATCAGTGCTATGATAACAAAAAGCCATCCAAAAACACCTAAATAATCCCACATATTTACGCCAACATTTTCATTTTCAGCCGCAAAAGCTGATGAAGTCATAACTAATGATAGTGCTAAAAGTTTATTCATTATTGAAGACTCTTAACACGTTCCTGTGGACTAATAATGTCCGTTAAACGAATTCCATAACGATCATTAACTACCACAACTTCGCCATGAGCAATGAGCTGTCCGTTAATTTTAACGTCAAGTGATTCACCTGCAATACGATCCAACTCAACAACAGAACCTTGGCTCAGTTGAAGAAGGTTTCTAATAGGAATATCTGTACCGCCAACCTCTAAAGTAAGTCTTACAGGAACATCCATAATAACATCAAATTTTCTGTCAGCGATCACCTCAGAAGTGTCACTTAACTCATTAAGCTTAATGTTTTCAATATTTGTATCTTCAACCGTAGCAGAAGCGCCTTGCTCTTCTAGAGCGGCTTCCCACTCTGCCGCAGCATCATCTTGGTTCATAATTTCATCTGACATATATATATCCTTATTCTATGTGATCAATATTTATCTGTTCTTTAACTTGAAAAGCGTAATTTCCATTATGAATTCCCATTTTTCCCTTAAAAACAGGAACTTTATTCGCTGAAATAGTAAAGTCATTGTCTAAGTGAATAGGGATAATATCTCCCGCTTTCCAATCCACAACCTCTTTAAGATTAACTGATTTTTCAGCCATTTTTAAATCAATTTTCATTTTTGCATTCAACATATCACTTGAGAATGCTCTTAGCCAACGCTCATCCTTTTGTTCCTCAGCGTTTCTATAGCCTTGAATCAATATATCCTTAATAGGTTCAAGCATCGCATAAGGAAACGCAATTCCCACTTCGCCTTTCCCTGTTTCAATCTCAAATGTAAACTTACTAACGACCATAACTTCAGATGGAGGAATGGTGTTAGCCATATGTGGGTTAACTTCCATAGATTCATAGGCAAAATCAAATTCAATAACCGATGACCATGCATCTCTTAATGATTTGAAAATAGCATTAAGAACCTTTTCTATTAACCTTTGTTCAATCGCTGTAAATTCACGCCCTTCAATCTTGGTATGCCTACCAATACCACCATAGTAGTTATCAACCATTTTAAAAATTAGATTTGGATCAAGAATAACCATTGCTGTCCCTTTTAATGGAGCAGCTTTTACCATGTTAATACTTGTAGGAACTGGAAGTTGATACATGTAATCCATGTATTTCATGATCTCAACTCCAATAATATCTACATCTAAAGTTGTTCTTAGTGCATTGAATAGCGTTGAACGTGCATATCTTGCGAACTTTTCATTTATAATCTCTAGAGTTGGCATTCTAGAACGAACAATACGGTCTTGACTGGCGAGATCATATTTATCGTGAATACCAGGCTCATCTACTGGGGCTTTGTTTTGCTCGAATACATCATCCATTCCATGAATGAGGCTGTCGATTTCATTTTGCGAAAGTATCTCTTTATCTGCGCTCATTTTATATCCTATTGAATGACAAAATCTGTGAAAATTACTTCCTCAACAGCATCAAGCCCCTCTTTCTCAAGAAGCACTTGCTGAACTGCTCTAGTCGCAGATTTTTTAAGCTGTTCTTTACCCTCATAAGTATTTATTACATCAAAAGATTGAGTAGAAAAAAGTGTGTTCAATCTACTTATAATCAATGGCATATGTAAATTTAATGCGTCTACGCCCTCTTGAGTTCTAACCTTTGCTTCAGAATAAATCTGCATCATACGAGCCCTGTCACCGCTAGTTTTTAACTGGGTGATATACATTTTTCTTCCTTCTGGTGTTCTTAGCTTAACATAGATAGCTTTTTCGGGTATTTTTGGCTCTTCTACGACTTCTTTATTTTCATCTCCAGAAGACATAAAGTAATAAGCAGCGCCACCACCACCGAGAAGAAGAAGAAAAACTACAATTCCAATTATAACTAAAAGCTTTTTCTTACTTTTGCCTTCAGCTTTATCTTTGTCTTCTTCTGCCATTGTAATTATCCATTAAAATAAAATTATATATATTATTATTAGGAAATTACACCATTATTAAGCGTATAAGTCAATAAGACCTTGAGAAGTTTTACTTGATATTTGTTGGCTTTCTAAAGATCCATTAGTATTTTCTTTTATTTCCGAATCTTCTTCAGTATTCCAAACGTTTTTAGATTTTTCGCCTGAAGACTGATCTTTTACAGACGCATCAGACAATTGGATTCCTTGATTATCAAAGAGATCTTTCAATGAATCCATATTTTTTTCTATAGCTTCTTTAACTGCTAAATTTTGGGTGTTAAAGTTCACGCTAACCTGGTCGCCAGCACCCATTTTAACACGTATCTGAAGAGCCCCTAATTCAGGAGGATCCAACTGTATCTCTATAGTATTTGGTCCGAATTGAGACATTATAAGAGCCCTATTAGCAACTTGTTGACCCCAAGCGGAACTCTTTATCTTATTAACAGCCTGTTGACTTATTGGAGCCGATACATTGCTCGCCTCTTTAGCTGTCATTTCTTTTAATACTTTAGAATCAACCGTTATAGATGATTCTTTCGCAGCGGTTTTATTGTCAATGATAGAGGCGAAATTATTTGTTGTTGAGCCAGCATCCTCTTTAATAGCTTTAGCTAAATCTATTGATTTTAAAACGGTTTTTAAATTTATATCACTGTCTACATCAACATCCACATTTTGAACAGGCGTTTGTTCAATGCTGTTAATATTTAATTGGGTAAATTTACTAGAAATTTTTTGAATACCGAAGTTTTTATTCGACTCATCTTCGATCTTTACCTTATCACTCGATGACAAATTAAAATCAATTGAATCAACTGGTTCAACTGGTTCAACTGAATCAACTTCAAAACCTTCCGCTGTTAAAGAGGCATCTTCTTCAGAAGTAGCCTCTTCATTATCATCCGTTTCCGAACTATTAGACTCATTTTTCTCTAAGCTATCCGAGTCCTCTGATGGAGAATTACTTTCTTCTGTCTTGATGCTCTCATCTTTTATAGAAACGTTATTATCTTTTAAGCTATCAGCATCATTTGAATTCAATTCTTCATTTTTATTATTCTTTATAGATTTGTCATTCTTAGAAACTTTATTTAGCTCTTTTTTAAATGCGTCATCATCCGCACGGCTCTCTTCCTTTTTGGATTTAGCCATGTACTCCATTTCTTTGTTAACACTTAGCGCATTTAATATATTCATTTATAAGACCTTTTTTTTATAATTATACATAAAAAGATTTTATTACCAAATCTTAATTAAGAATACTTTTTATTGAAAAATATTCTCGATGAAAATTCATCCATCTCTTTTTGTTCTTTTCTCATCATTTTGAGTTCTTTTTTTTCTTTATCTATTCTTATAAGTGTTTCCATAGCAGATTCTTTCGATTTAAGTTCTATCCATAATGCCTTTAAACGATCATAGTTTTTATATGCCGTTACAAGCGCTTCGTCCTGTTTATCCACCGCTCTGTCTATGTTCAACAAGAACCCTTGGTAATTGATCAGATCCGCAGCAGAAGGATTTTTCAAATTCTTATATCCAGTTGTTAAATATTCTTGTTTATACAACCTTAATTGGTTTAAACCAGATTCTGCTTTATCGATAACTCCTTTAGCGTTAGCCATCATTCTTTCAGCATCTTGTATTTCTTTTTTAATTCGATCCCTAATTATATGGTAAGCCTTAATCTTTTTTGACATGGTTTACTACCCTAATAAATTTCCAACTTCAGTCATAATTAAATTAAGATCATTATCAGAGTTCTCAAGATTTATTTTTTCATTGAAAGATTGATTCAAGAAAGCTTCCATTGCTGGCGCTGCTTGTATTGCAACGTCAGACTCTCTATCAGCACCTGCTACATAAGCACCAACTGTTAACAGCTCTTTGTTCTCAGAATATTTTGACCACAATCTTCTTAACCACTGCGCTTGCTTTAATTTCTCTTCTGTAACAATTTGGTTCATTGCACGGCTAATAGACATTTCAGGATCTATAGCAGGGTAGTGCCCTTTTTCTGCCAATGAACGGTTTAGAACCAAATGTCCATCAAGTATTGCCCTGGCTGAATCGGCTATAGGGTCTTGATTATCATCTCCCTCAGTAAGCACAGTGTAAAAAGCAGTTATTGAACCGCCATCTTCATCACCGTTACCCGCTCTTTCAACAATTTTTGGCAACTTAGCAAAGACAGAGGGTGGGTATCCTTTCGTTGCAGGAGGCTCACCAATAGCTAGAGCAATCTCTCGTTGAGCTTGGGCATAACGAGTCAGCGAATCCATAAGCAAAAGTACGTTCTTTCCTTCATCTCTAAAACCCTCTGCTATACGAGTAGCCATTTCAGTCGCTCTCAGTCGCATTAGAGGTGAATCATCAGCAGGTGATGCAACTACAATAGATCGCTTTCTGCCCTCTTCACCTAAATTGTGATCAATAAATTCTTTTACTTCCCTACCTCGTTCACCGATCAAACCAACGACAACGATGTCAGCTTCGGTAAATTTAGTCATCATTCCTAGAAGCACCGACTTACCAACACCTGAGCCCGCAAAAAGACCCATACGTTGACCTTTGCCCACTGTAAAAAGTCCATTTATGGCTCTCACACCGACGTCCAATGTCTCTGATATGGGCTTTCTGTTAAGTGGATTTATAATTTCACCCTCTATTGGAATAAACTCTTCGTTTAAAAGTTCTCCTTTGCCATCAATGGGGTTCCCTATCCCATCAATTACCCTACCTAATAGCGACATGCCTTTAGGTACTTCTATATTTCTTTTTTTAGGACGGACCAGAGCTCCTGCTACTATGTTCGTTATCCTGGTCAGCGGCATCATGTAGGCAGCCTGTGAAGAGAAGCCTACTACTTCAACATCAAGAAACTCGCCTTTAGTGGTTCTAACTTCACAAACATCGCCTATTGCAACTTTTAAACCATCCACTTCAAGTGCTAAACCCATAATCTTAGTGACTCGACCCTGACTTGATAGTTGAGGTGTGCTTAATTTTAGATGATTAAACTGATCGAATGTTTCTAAAAAGTTAAGCACGTTTACTTCCTTCTAGTCGAACGGCTAGAGCTTGTTCTTGAAGAAGAACGACTGCTTGAACCAGATGAAGAGCGTGAAGATTTATCTCCTCTATCTCTTGAAGGACGAGATACTGGGGCATCAGCTGTCATTTCTGCGAAAGCACCAGCCTCAATCACCTCAACGATTTCA
>Ga0102951_1000176_pt1 | contig 21904 bp, 20 predicted proteins | sample SalPonA_B_H2O_MG_FD_78507 | JGI IMG/M metagenome (GOLD analysis project Ga0102951, IMG submission 78507) | Water microbial communities from South San Francisco under conditions of wetland restoration - Salt Pond MetaG R2A_B_H2O_MG | ecosystem: Environmental > Aquatic > Non-marine Saline and...
AACGCGAGAAGGCATCATTGAGTTCAGCATCAGAGCTGAAACGGGTACCCAACTCTTCCAGACGCGCGCGAAATGCGGCTCGACTAGTATGCTTCCCCATCACCATCTTGTTGGTATTCCAGCCTACCGACTCTGCCGTCATTATCTCATAGGTTTCGCGATGCTTTAGGACGCCATCCTGGTGTATACCGGATTCATGAGCAAAAGCGTTGGCACCGACAATCGCCTTATTGGGTTGAACAGGGAAACCTGTCACACTCGAGACTAACTTCGATGCTGAGACAATTTGCGTCGTATCTATATTGGTCTCGACTGCCATCAGGTCCTTGCGCGTACGCAGTGCCATCACGATCTCTTCAAGCGAAGCGTTCCCTGCACGTTCACCTAAACCATTGACAGTACACTCCACCTGTCGCGCGCCAGCGCCAATAGCCGCCAGCGAGTTGGCAACGGCCAGACCGAGATCATTGTGACAATGGACAGAGAAGATAGCCTTGTCTGCATTGGGAATTCGCGCAATCAGTTCACTGATACGCTGACCGAACTCATGCGGCACTGCGTAACCCACTGTATCGGGGATATTAATTGTGCGTGCACCGGCATCGATAGCTGCTTCAATAATTCGGCACATAAAATCCATTTCGGAGCGGCTTGCATCTTCCAACGAGAACTCGACGTCATCTATCAGATTTCTTGCTCGCTTCACCGCGTGCACTGCCTGCGCTACGACCTGATCAGGCGACATCTGAAGTTTGTACTTCATATGAATCGGGGAAGTCGCAATGAAGGTGTGAATCCGCCCCTGCGCAGCATTCGCCAACGCTTCACCCGCACGGTCAATATCGGCGTCAAGCGCACGCGCCAAAGAGCAGACCCGACTCTCAGTGACATGGTCGGCAATCGTTTTTACCGCTGCAAAGTCGCCGGGGCTCGCAATCGCAAATCCAGCTTCAATAACATCGACACGCATACGTTCGAGTTGGCGCGCTATACGCAGCTTCTCATCTCCTGTCATGGAGGCGCCCGGGCTCTGCTCACCATCACGCAGAGTGGTATCGAAAATGATGACGCGATCGTTCAGCATGGAAAAGATCCTCAATATCGATTTGTCGCTGGTATCTGGCAACAGCAACTACTGAATTCGTATGAATATCAAACTATCATATCGCTTTGTTGCCTTCCTAAGAAAGGTAAAAGCAGTTGTGATAGGAGCGTCTTATGTCCAGATTCGATTTCGACCGTTTGATTGACCGGACCTCAACCTCCACTCAGAAATGGCAGAAATATGCAAACACCGATATCCTGCCTATGTGGGTTGCAGATACTGACTTTATGTCCCCTCCAGCCGTTATCGAAGCGTTAAAGCAGCGAGTCGAACATGGAATCTTTGGTTACACCAATACACCTGACTCACTTAATCAGGCGTTTATCGATCGAATGGCGAGGCTGTATGGCTGGAAGCTGACACCCGAACAGCTCACCTGGCTACCGGGTCTAGTCAGCGGACTCAACCTTGCTGTTCGAGCCTCATGCCAAAAGAACGAGGCCGCATTAACGGCCACTCCCGTCTACCCACCCTTCGTGAGCGCTCCAAAATTGTCGCAGCGCGGGCTCATAAAAGTTCCCATGGAACGCATTGGCGATCGCAGCATCATTGACTTTGAAGCGCTTGAAGCCAGCATCACACCGGCAGCTAAATTGCTACTCTTCTGCAATCCGCACAATCCCGGCGGTGCGGTCTACCGGCAAGCGGAACTGGAGCGACTGGCTGAACTAATACTTCGACACGACCTGATTATCTGCAGTGATGAGATCCACTGCGACCTGATTTTAGAACCAGGCGTTGAACATGTTCCTATTGCCAGCCTGGGGCCGGAAATTGCTGCACGCACCATTACGCTGATGGCGCCCAGCAAGACCTGGAATATTGCCGGGCTAGGATGCTCTGTTGCGGTCATAGAGAATGAGAGGTTGCGTCAGCAATTCACCCAAGTGCGCAAAGGTATAGTTCCCGGTGTCAATCTTCTCGGATTCACTGCTGCAGAGGCAGCCTATCGTGATGGCCAAGAGTGGAACAACCAGCAATTGAGTTACTTGCGCGCCAACCGCGACTACCTGGTCAAACAGGTTAACCAACTTCCCGGACTCGAGTTGCGCCCATTTGAAGCGACCTATCTGGCCTGGATAGATGCCAGCGGTCTGGAGCTGGAGTCACCGCAAAAGTTTTTTGAAGCGGCCGGGGTGGGCATGTCAGATGGTAGCGATTTTGGCGATCCGCAGTTCGTGCGACTGAACTTTGGTTGCCCGCGCAGTCGTCTTGAAGAGGCCATCCGACGAATGCAGAAAGCACTCATTTAAGCCCGATCGAAAGCGAAAGGGATCACTTCATCAATAGATGTGGCACCGAGTTTAAGCATCAACAAACGATCAAATCCAAGTGCCACACCTGCGCAAGCCGGAAACCCCGCATCCAACGCGGCTATCAGACGAGTCTCTAAAGGTCTACGGGGCGCACCCAGTTGCTCTCGCATTGCATCGTCGGCCTGTAAACGGTCAGCCTGCTCAGTGGCATCACGTAACTCCTGATAGCCATTCGCTAACTCCATTCCACCCGCATAAAGCTCAAAGCGTGTCGCCACCTCAACACCCTGAGAGTCAACTTTCAATTCAGCCAGTGCTGCCTGCGAAGCTGGAAAGTCAAAGACGATCACCGGCTCGATCAGCTTGGGTTCTATCATGTGCGACATCACCAGCTCTAACCAAGTATCCCTACGCTCGTCGTCGAACGGACAGTCAAATTCGGGAGCCAGCAACGCCTTCAGCTGATTAATAGTCGCGCTATGAGGATCGATACCGGCATAGTTCTTAAATAGCTCTCGGTAGGTCAACCGTTCCCATCGCTGCTGACCGAGGACCTGAGTCACCAGCGCTTGAACCTCATCCATCAGCTCATCACTGGAAAAGTCCGGGCGGTACCACTCCAGCATGGTGAATTCAGGGTTATGAAAGCGACCCACCTCACCGTTTCGGAACACCTTACCCAACTGATAGATTGGTCCTGAGTCGGCTGCCAGAAGTCGCTTCATAGCATATTCAGGGGAACTCTGGAGATAGAGGGTCTGGGTATCTGAGCCTGGATAGGAGTGAAAACTAACCTCCAGGGTATCGATAAACGGATCGCTGACCGCCGCATGAGACAGGCATTGAGTATCTACCTCCATGACGCCACGTTCTGCGAAAAAGGCTCGTACCTGCGCCAGCACTCTGGCGCGCTCACGCAATGTTTGAATTTTAGCGGTGGGTTGCCAGTCTTGAAACACTCACTCCTCGCATTATGGAGACAAAGTGAAAGGGGGCAGTTGGAGTGGGATCAGAGCTGAATTAGTTCAAAAACAACTCGGCTCTGACCCCTAACCGTGAACAGCACTCTATGCGCGGCTGACGTACTCACCCGAGCGAGTGTCGATTCTCAGTACTTCGCCCTGGTTGATAAACAGAGGGACCTTTACTACCGCACCTGTGCTCAGTTTTGCTGGCTTTGAACCACCATTTGCGGTGTCGCCTTTAAGGCCTGGATCGGTTTCAACTACCTCTAACTCAACAAAGTTAGGCGGCGTTACAGCAATCGGATTATCATTCCACAAGGTGATCATCACCTTATCGCCCTCTTTCAACCATTTGGCTGAATCGGCTATAGCGTTTTGATCTGCAGCATACTGCTCGAATGAATTCGGCTCCATGAAATGCCACATCTCACCATCGCTGTAGAGGTATTCCATATCACGGTCCATAACGTCAGCAGTGTCGGCCGATTCGTTAGACTTGTAGGTGCGCTCCCAAATACGACCTGTCAGCAGGTTACGCAGACGCACACGGGTAAAGGCCTGACCCTTACCTGGTTTTACAAACTCGACCTCGACCATGTTGCATGGGTCACCATCGACCATCACTTTCATGCCAGTTTTAAACTGGCCACTTGATACGCTTCCCATCAGAATGTCCACATTTCGGATTAGTTTGACGCGCATTCTACTTGAAAGCAGAATGCCGGCCAAACAGTTGAGAAGTGATTTTAATGCAAGCGCTGAATTTTCCACCTCAAGATTGGCAACTTAGTCTAAAACATCTGGTGACAGAGCCAGCGCAACTCTTTGATCTACTGCAACTGCCCAGCGAACTCCTACCTGCCGCTGAGCGAGCAGCCAAGCTTTTTCCCCTCCGGGTGCCGCGCGAATTCATTGCGCTTATGCAACCGGGTGACATCAATGACCCCCTCCTACGTCAAGTGTTACCGCTGGAGCAAGAGTTTGATGAGTCTCCAGGATTTGTCGAGGACCCATTATCAGAGGCCGCAGCGCGCCCAGTTCCTGGTGTCGTACACAAATATAAAGACCGCGTATTACTCATTCTCAGTGGTGCCTGTGCCATCAATTGCCGCTACTGTTTCCGCCGCCATTTCCCCTACTCAGATAATCAGATCAGCGGTTCATCACGGCTACAAGCACTCGACTACATTAGACAAGACACTCACCTGCGAGAGGTCATACTGTCAGGTGGCGACCCGCTAGCGACGCCTGACGGTCGTCTCGAGGCGCTCATTCAAGAGGTGGAAGAGATCCCGCATATTGAGAGACTGCGGATTCACACTCGTCTACCGGTGGTCATTCCCTCACGCGTTACAGATCGTCTGTCAAACGCTTTGGGGCAGTCTCACCTTAGTACCCTAATGGTGCTACATATCAACCACCCTCAGGAGATCAGCATGGAACTTTCGCTGGCCTGTGAGCATTTACGCGATGCGGGTGTAACCCTCCTCAATCAAGCGGTATTGTTGCGCGGCATAAACGACAGGGTCGAGATACAGGTGGAACTGAGTCGGAAGCTGTTCAAAACCGGCATACTGCCCTACTACCTGTTTCTATTTGACCCGGTTAAAGGTGCAAGTCACTTCGACATTCCTGAACCTGACGCTCAACGAATTGCAGCCTTGATGCAGGTGGAACTGCCGGGCTATCTGATGCCGAGGCTTGCCAAAGAGATCCCTGCTCGCTCTTCAAAGACATTAATTCTGCCTAATTTTTAGACAATTTGAACTTTTAGCCTGTATAAGAGTCATAGGAGCGGGGAGTTCGGCAGAGTTCAGGTAGACAAATGCCAACTGACTCGCTTTGTAAAAAGGGGATCAATCGGGAGTTGATACCGTGAAAATTATTAGAAATTCGGTACAGTTAGTCTTTCTCTCCACTCTGGTGCCAGCACTATTGGCCGGTTGTGTAGCGACAAAAGAAAAGGTCGCCATTACTGAACCTATTCGACCTGAACAGCGTCTTGTAGTCCATGATCTTCGAACAGATGTAACCGGTAAACGTCATCAGGTCGCAGCCCATGTCGACTTCACCAATCAGACGGGTCGTTCACTTGAGTATGTCATGTTTAAAACGACCGCATTCGACCATGAAGGCAAACTCATCCCCTCCTTGAAGAGCGGCCGCCCAAATGCCTGGTTACGCATAGCCGGGCCGCTGGAAGATGGCACCCGTTCCGGCTCGAATCGCTGGGAGAAAGTCTGGGCGAACGCTAACATCAACTGTTTTCGCATCGAGGGCGCAGAGATCATATATGAGGACTCAAGTGTAGAGTTCTTCGATATCGATCAGATTGAGTTGGACCTTGCCATACTCGCTCCACCCATCTGTCAGGCTACCGATGAAAGTCTGGCGATTATCGATTAGCCTTTGTTCAGCAGCGTAGGGAACGCCGTGACCGTTCCCTTCGCGTCGCTGATTCTCGGCGTGCCGCGTTTCTCCACCTGATCTATCTGAATAATCGCCTGCAGCGGCACGAACGAGCGCTCCACGCCATCAAACTGCTGCTTCAATTTCTCTTCTGCAGGATCGATTAACACGTCGGTTTTGGAGCCAAAGACAAAGTCTTCCAACACAATAAAGCCCCACATATCAGCGCTGTAAACTTTCTCACAATAGAGCTCGTACACCTTATCGCGATTGACATAGGTGACCCGGTAGATATGTTTGCCATCAGCCATTAATCAGACTCCCTAAACGTGTTGACCAGTTAATGGGGCTGAGATTACGAAAAACAAGCGCTGTACATTTTCTGGTCACTGCAGCGGTGCTCAGGTATAATTTCGCGCCCCGGTTTTCTTGGGTTTTCGACGAACAATCAACAGGTGAAACATGACTAAGAAACTCTTTATCAAGACACACGGATGTCAGATGAATGAGTACGATTCTGCGCGTATGGCTGACCTCCTTGGCGACAGTCACCAGCTAGAGCTGACCGACAACCCAGAAGAGGCAGATGTTCTGTTGCTCAACACCTGTTCGATTCGTGAAAAAGCGCAGGAGAAGGTATTTCACCAGCTGGGTCGTTGGCGCCTGCTTAAAGAGAAGAAGCCCGGTTTAATGATCGGCGTTGGAGGGTGCGTTGCCAGTCAAGAGGGTGCGGCGATCCGCGACCGCGCACCGTTTGTCGACATGATCTTTGGCCCCCAGACCCTCCACCGTTTACCCGAAATGATTGAAGATACTAAGGGCGGTAAGGTCGGTATCGTCGATGTCAGCTTCCCCGAAATTGAAAAATTCGATCACCTGCCAGCACCTAAGGTTGAGGGAGCTGAAGCCTTTGTTTCAGTCATGGAGGGATGCAGTAAATACTGCACTTTTTGCGTTGTTCCTTACACCCGCGGTGAGGAGGTCAGTCGTCCACTCGATGATGTGATAACCGAGTGTATTGAACTGGCAGAACAAGGTGTACGCGAGGTTAACCTTTTGGGCCAGAACGTAAACGCCTATCGTGGGGATACAGTCGACGGGGACGTCGCCGATCTGGCAGAACTCATTCGTTCTGTTGCACAAATCGATGGCATAGACCGCATCCGCTTTACAACCTCTCACCCAGTAGAATTTACCGATAGTTTAATCGAGGTTTATGACGAAGTACCTGAGCTTGTCAGTCACCTTCACCTCCCGGTACAAAGCGGTTCGGACCGCATATTGATGGCAATGAAGCGCGGCCATACCTGCTTGGAGTACAAGTCCAAGTTGCGTCGCATCAAGGCTAAACGTCCCGATATCTCATTCTCATCTGACTTTATTATCGGTTTCCCTGGTGAGAGTGAGGCGGACTTCGCAGCGACTATGAAACTGATTGAAGATATAGGTTTCGATACCTCGTTCAGTTTTATCTACAGCCGTCGCCCCGGGACACCCGCGTCCGATCTGCCAGATGATGTCAGCGAAGAGACGAAGAAGCAGCGCCTACATATTCTGCAGAGCCGCATCACCCAAAACGCTCAGCAGATCAGCCGACGCATGGTTGGGACAACTCAACGCATACTGGTCAATGGCTACTCTAAGAAGGATCCTGGTCAGCTCTCAGGCCGCACAGAAAATAACCGTGTTGTAAACTTCCGCTGCGATAACCCCGATCTGATCGGCCATTTTGCCGATGTCAAAATCGTTGAAGCCCTGCCGAACTCGTTGATCGGAGACCTCATCTCATCGGAGCTAGATAACGCATGAGTCCAGATCAGGGAAGTCATCAAGTTCGTCTGCAGCCTGAAGATGGCAGCGCGTTACTCAATTTCTGCGGCCAGTTTGATGAACATTTAAAACTGGTTGAGGAGCGCACCGGAGTACGTGTGAGCAACAGAGGTTTCACCCTGGAACTTGAGGGTGATCTGGCTCAACTCCGTCCCGTGACCGAACTACTCGAGAAACTTTATCAGGATGCTCTGGACGGCCAGCCACTCTCCCCTTCTGAAGTGCATCTGGCGCTACAACAAACGGGAATTACGCAGACTCGGGCGAAAGCTGAAGATAGCGAAGTGAGTGTGCGCACCCGCAAGATGCTCATTCGTCCTCGCGGCGAGAACCAACAGGGTTATGTCCGCTCGATCCGTTACCACGACATCAATTTCGGCATCGGTCCGGCTGGCACAGGAAAGACCTATCTTGCGGTCGCTTGCGCAGTGGAGGCGCTCGAGCGTGAAGAGGTTGCTCGCATTTTGCTGGTTCGTCCAGCGGTCGAGGCGGGCGAAAAACTGGGTTTTCTACCGGGCGATCTGAGTCAGAAAGTCGATCCCTACCTGCGCCCACTTTATGATGCTCTATACGATATGCTCGGCTTCGAAAAAGTGAGTAAGTTGATAGAGAAAAATGTGATAGAGATAGCGCCACTCGCCTATATGCGTGGACGAACGCTCAACAATGCTTACGTGATCCTGGACGAAAGTCAGAACACGACACGTGAGCAGATGAAGATGTTTTTGACACGAATAGGATTTGGGTCAACCGCCGTTATCACGGGTGACACCACTCAGGTGGATCTACCGAAAGGCATCCGTTCCGGTCTGCTACATGCACTGGAGGTGCTAGATGGGGTGAAAGGCATAGGTTTTACGCACTTCACCGCAAAAGATGTCGTGCGTCATCCGATTGTGCAACATATCGTTATGGCCTACGAGCGCTATGAAGCGCGGCAGGACAAATCATGAGCCTCACTATTGATGTTATGCGAGATGTTGCGAATGACTCGCTACCAAGCGATCAACAACTCCAACACTGGGCCGAGCTGGCCGCTGCAGACCGTCAACCCGGTGCTGAACTCTGTATTCGAATAGTTACATCTGAAGAGAGCCAACAGCTCAACCGCGACTATCGTGGCAAAGATAAACCGACCAATGTACTCTCATTCCCGTTCGAGGCTCCTCCGGGACTACCCATCAATATTCTAGGGGACCTGGCGATTTGCGCCGACGTGGTCGCGAAAGAGGCGCTGGAGCAGAACAAACAACTCGCCCATCACTGGGCACATATGGTTATTCATGGGACCTTGCATCTACTCGGGTTCGATCATATAAATGACCAAGACGCTGAGATCATGGAGGCCATGGAGCGAGAATTACTCGCACGCCTCGATATCCCAGACCCCTATGCTGAGTAGCTGAGGATTTATGAGCGAAGACCGATCGAGCGGCTCATCCAAGACATTCTTTGGCAAACTTGCCCAAGCATTCTCGGACGAGCCGAAAACCCGCGACGACCTCCTTGAGGTTTTATACGAAGCCGGCGATACCGGCATCCTGGATACAGATGCCCTCTCTATCGTTGAGGGAGCTATCCAGGTAACAGACATGCAAGTGCGCGACGTGATGATTCCGCGCTCTCAGATGGTGGTCGTTCAGCTTGACCAACATCCGCGTGAATTCATGCCCACCATCATCTCGAGCGCCCACTCCCGCTTCCCGGTTCTTGGCGAGAATCAAGATGAGGTCGCAGGTATATTACTCGCCAAAGACCTGCTTCCGTTTGCGCTTGAGGGTAATCTTGACGACTTCAATCTGACTCTACACCTACGCAAGCCAACGTTCATACCGGAGAGCAAGCGGCTCAATGTGCTGCTGCGGGAGTTTCGGGTCAACCGCAACCATATGGCTGTCGTTGTTGATGAGTATGGCGGTATCGCTGGGCTTGTGACCATTGAGGATGTGCTCGAGCAGATCGTCGGTGAGATCGAAGATGAACATGATGCTGACGAGGATGAGGGCAACATCAAACGCTTCGATGATGATGGCTACATAGTCAAAGCGCTGACCCCTATTGAGGACTTTAACGAGCACTTCGACGTCGGCTTACCAGACGACGAGTTTGATACGATCGGCGGTCTGGTAACCCGTCAGTTTGGTCATCTCCCTGTAAAGGGAGAGAGTGTTGATTATGAGGGCTTCAACTTCACGGTTCTTGCCTCCGATAACCGTCGCATCCGCCTAATCCAGGTACAGCCCAACAAGGACTAAGCATGCGCCTGGCCACTCCTGCCGTGCACAACCTACTGATGCTCCTCGCTGGGGCCAGCGCCACGCTTAGCTTTGCTCCTTTTAACTGGCCTGTGTTCGCACTGGTCAGTGTGGGAGCTGCCTATTTACTGCTAAGACACACACCAGGTGGTGTGTGGCCGGGCCTGAGTTTCGGTACTGGTTTTTTCGGAGCTGGCGTCAGCTGGGTGTATGTGAGTATTCACTATCACGGCGGCATGAGCGTAGTAGCAGCGGGCTTTTTAACACTCCTCTTTTGTTTGGCACTGGGATTACTCTTTGCAGCTCAGTTCTACCTCTACAAACGCCTTTTCAAAAAATCAAATCCGGCAGGATTTGCGACACTCTGGCTCGGATTTGAGTGGCTTCGTAGCTGGTTTTTGACCGGTTTCCCTTGGCTATATTTGGGTTACGGGTGGATTGATACACCCCTGGCTCACTTCGCCCCTCTGGGCGGTATATGGTTGGTCAGCTCCGCTGTAGTATTACTTGCGCTGCTGATTGCCACCGGCATCGAGAGACGCCGCCCTGCCTATTTAATGGCTGCAATGCTGCTATTCGCTGGAAGCGCTGCGGTTCCAACGTACCCCATTAACCAGCAAGGGCAAGCAATCAATGTTGCTCTCGTGCAGCCCAATATTGCTCAATCACTTAAATGGCAGCAGAGCTACTTTGAGGATCATCTCAAGACCCTTGGTCAGATGAGTCTCGAAGCGAAGGATGCAAACTGGATAATCTGGCCAGAGACGGCGATACCGAGACTGATCAACACCAGTTATGAAGCACTCTCGCCCTGGCTTTCCCAATTGGAGCAACGACATCAAATACTGGTGTCCGGTTTTCCAAGACGAGAGTGGAGCGAGAAGGGTCAAAATTGGATCTATCTCAATAGCCTGGGCGCGCTGACAGGCGTGCCCAGCATCTACGACAAGCAGCGCTTGGTGCCTTTCGGAGAGTACATACCCTTGGAGCACTGGCTCAGGGGCGCTATTAATTTTTTCAACTTACCCATGTCGAGCTTTTCACTCCCCAATAGACCCACACCCGGCTTACAGATTGGCGATCAGCAGGTAGCTGGTGCAATTTGCTATGAGATCGCCTTTCCAGAGCTGGTCAGAGAGGGGGTGAGTGCTGACGCGGGACTGATTCTGACACTGTCTAACGACACGTGGTTTGAAGGCTCCCACGCACCCGCGCAGCATCTGCAGATCGCCCGCATGCGCGCACTAGAGAATCACCGCTGGCTGATTCGTGCGACCAACAACGGGCTGACAGCGGTCATCGATCCTTTGGGGAACCTCAGTGCCACCCTAGCTGATCGTAGTAGCGGCATCCTGCAATCCAAGGTATGGCCCAGCCACGAGCAGACCCTTTACCAACGCCTCGGCAGCCTACCTGTGCTGTTGAGCTGGTTGCTAATCCTGATCGGCGCGCTAGTCCACGCGCGTCGGCAGAGGTCTCTCAAACACTAAACCGGCGCACTCGGCGCAGGGTTCTATGACAGCACTGCCGTCAAGCGTCTGTTCGGTACCGCACCCCATACAACGCAGCGTGCCCGCCACAGTGACCTCACCGCTGAGGTATTGCGCCTCACCATGATCGAGCTGCTCCCGCAATAACTCGTAGTCGATGCGGGTGCGGTCTGCCACCGCTAGCAAGCGTTCACTAACAGCGTTTTCAAGCACGCTTAAATCGAACCTTAGCCACTGCGCAAGCGTGGCGCCGACCTCATGCAACGTATGCCCGAGCAAGCGCAGGTCGCGCCGCAGATAGGCCGCTAGTAAGCTCGCTTCATCCGCTGTTAGATCCTCAGCTGCCTGTTCAATGGCGACGGCCTCCTCAATCTGTTGCTCAATGAACTCCCAGGTTTTAATACCGGAGTCATCAAGTTTTTGAATCAGGTTATCGAGGATGCGATCGTAGTTCCCCGGCACCTTATTTGGATCATGCTGCATTTTGGCTTCTCCTTAGCGAGGCAAGGGTTTGAATACTGTTTGCTCACCCTTAATTATTGTATGCTTAGCAGTATTGACTAAGTTTTTAAAACTAACCATTGAGCGGTGTCAGGCTAACGCGGTTTTTGACTGAAAAATCCAGCTGCCGACACCGTTTTTCTATGCATTGAACAGGCCGATGAACGAACAGTACCAGCCCCAATCGATCGAAACGAAAATCCAGCAAAAGTGGGAAGAGACCGACGCCTTTAAAGTCGAAGAGAACACAGACAAGGAGAAATTCTACTGTTTGTCGATGTTCCCGTACCCTAGCGGTCGTCTCCATATGGGACACGTTCGTAACTACACTATCGGTGATGTCATCTCGCGCTACCAGCGCATGCAGGGTAAAAATGTGTTGCAGCCAATGGGCTGGGATGCATTTGGACTGCCCGCTGAAAACGCAGCGCTGAAAAACAAAGTCCCCCCCGCCAACTGGACTTACTCCAACATAGACTACATGCGCAACCAGCTCAAACAGATGGGCTTTGGTTACGACTGGTCGCGCGAGCTAGCAACTTGCCACCCAGAATACTATCGTTGGGAGCAGTGGTTTTTTACCCGCCTGATGGAAAAAGGTGTCGTTTATAAGAAAGAGGCCGAGGTGAACTGGGATCCAGTTGATCAGACGGTACTAGCGAATGAGCAGGTTATTGATGGTCGCGGATGGCGCTCAGGGGCGCTGGTGGAGCGCAAAAAGATCCCTCAGTGGTTCCTAAAAATCACCGACTACGCGGATCAGCTGCTCAATGATCTGGACCAGCTTCGCTGGCCAGAGCAGGTGCGCACCATGCAGCGGAACTGGATAGGACGCTCGCAAGGTGTAGAGCTGAGCTTTGATGTGGCTGGCTATGGTCCACTGGAGGTCTTTACGACACGTCCAGACACGCTGATGGGCGTCACTTATGTTGCTGTCGCCAGTCAGCACCCCCTGGCATTAGCAGCGGCGGAAAATAACGCCGACATTGCGACGTTCATTGACGAGTGCCGTCACCAGAAGGTTGCCGAAGCTGACATGGCTCAGATGGAGAAGAGAGGTATGCCTCTGGGTATTACCGCCACTCACCCACTGACCGGAGAGGAACTTCCTGTCTGGACGGCTAACTTTGTACTGATGGACTACGGATCAGGCGCGGTAATGTCGGTACCGGCGCATGACCAACGCGACTACGAGTTTGCCGTTAAATACAAACTCCCTATCAAGCAGGTCGTCAAACCACTGGATGAGAAAGTCGCGGTCGATCTCAGTAAAGAGGCATTTACCGACAAGGGTGTGCTGATCAACTCCGGCGACTTTGATGATCTGGAGTTTGAACTGGCGTTCAAGGCGATTGCAGCCGAACTAGAACGCAAGAACCGTGGCAAGGTTTCAATCCACTTCCGTTTGCGTGACTGGGGCGTATCGCGCCAGCGCTACTGGGGCGCTCCAATTCCGGTGGTTAACTGCAGTGGTTGCGGTGCCGTCCCGGTTCCAGAAGATCAGTTACCTGTACTGCTGCCAGAAGATGTCACCTTTGATGGCGTGGGTTCTCCGATCAAGAAGATGGATAGCTTCATCAAAACTCAGTGTCCAAAGTGTGGAGCTGATGCCGAGCGCGAAACCGACACATTTGACACTTTTATGGAGTCGAGCTGGTACTTCGCACGCTATGCAAGCCGCTTTAGTGATAACAAAATGCTGGACCCCGACGCTGCTAATTATTGGCTACCGGTAGACCAGTACATTGGCGGTATCGAGCATGCCATCCTGCATCTGCTCTACTCACGCTTCTACCACAAGCTGCTTCGCGACGAAGGCTTAGTCGACTCAGACGAGCCGTTCGCAGGCCTGCTCTGTCAGGGGATGGTGCTAGCGGATAGTTACTACTATGAGGATGAACAGGGCGGCAAGGTTTGGGTATCGCCGGTTGATGTAAAAATAGACACTGACGATAAGGGCCGGATTGTCGCAGCCAGCCACAAAGAGACTGGCAAAGCACTGATCCACGATGGTATGTCGAAAATGTCGAAGTCTAAAAACAACGGCATTGATCCTCAGGTGATGATAGACAAATACGGTGCCGATACCGTGCGCCTGTTTATGATGTTTGCAGCACCACCCGAACAGTCGCTGGAGTGGTCTGATTCCGGAGTTGAAGGGGCTCACCGCTTCCTCAAGCGGTTGTGGAAACAGGTATGCGATCACCTTGCACAGGGGCCCGTAGTAGCGCTGGACAAAGCTTCGCTCAGCGAAGAAGCCAAAGAGCTACGCCGCAAGACTCACGAAACCATTCAGAAAGTCAGTGACGATATCGAGCGCCGCCAGACCTTTAACACCGCCATTGCTGCGGTCATGGAGCTCTCGAACAGCATCAGCCGTGCAAAAGATGATTCTGAACAGGGACGTGCTGTCATTCAGGAAGCTCTGGTTGCTGCCGTTCAGCTGCTATCGCCTATCGTCCCTCACATAGCCGATGTGTTACTGACCGAGCTGACCGGTGATGCGCAAACAGACAACTGGCCATCTTTTGATGAGCAAGCGCTGGTGCGTGACAGCATCGACATGGTGGTGCAGGTAAACGGTAAAGTTCGAGCTCGTATCAATGTTGCCGCGAATGCCGAAAAGGCTGTCATTGTGCAGCTGGCTCTTGCTGAAGCCAATGTACAAAAGCACATGGATGGAAAAGCGGTACGTAAAGAGATCGTTGTACCGGGGAAACTGGTTAATCTGGTGGTAGGCTAAGTATGAAAATCCGGCGCTCGGTTCTGCTTCTGACGTTAACTCTGGTACTCAGTGCGTGCGGCTTTAAGCTCAAAGGGCTGTATGAAGTGCCGGAGTCACTACAGCAATTGGTCATGGTTGAGCAGAGCGCCCAACCAACCGACCTAGGACGTGAGCTGGTTGGTCAACTGGGTCGCTCCGGTGTTGTTATCAGCAGTACGGCTCCATACCGGCTCGAACTCGCAGAGCCTCGCTACAACAAGCGTGCGTTGACACTCAGTGCACGCGCAGAAGCTTTGGAGTACGAACTCAGCGGCAGTGTCAGCTTCGCTCTGTACAAGGGAGACGACCTAGTGCCTGTGCTTGAGCGTGAAGTGCGTGCTGAGCGAAGCTTCAACGATAACAGTAACTCTGTCGCACTGGAGTCACTGGAGAGCCGCTACCGTACCGAACTGAATCGCACCATCGCCGATCAGATTGTGCGTCAGTATTTGAGCTACGCCCCAGCCAACTAATGAAGGTAAAGCTCGAGCAACTTGCCAGTCAGCTAGAACGCAGTAGCAGCGAGTTGCCGGTCTACTTAGTCACCGGTGATGAGGCGCTGCTGCATAGCGAAGCAGCCGATTTGATCCGGTCCAGATTGCGCCAGCTGGACTTTAGCGAACGAGAGCTGATGCATGTCGATGCTCAATTCAACTGGGAGCAGGTGTTCGAATCGGCCAACAGTCTCTCTCTTTTCGCCGAACGCAAGATTATTGAACTTAGACTGGGATCACAGAAGATTCTCAAAGCGGCTAGTGATCTCCTGCAACGCTATCTGCAGAACCCCGCGCCCGATACCGTACTTCTCTTGCTTGCAGACAGACTGGATAGCAATGCCAAAAAAAGCGCCTGGTTTAAGGCAATAGAAGCCAAAGGGATAGTGGTAGAGATCTGGCCGGTTGAGCTTGAGGACTTACCTGCCTGGTTGGCGAACCGTGGAAGCCAGATAGGGCTGAGTTTCGAGCAAGATGCACTGCAGAGTCTTGCAGACCGAGTTGAGGGTAACCTTCTGGCTGCTCAGCAAGAGCTACAGAAACTCGGCCTGGTCTATCCCGATCAGACGCTGACGCTTGATCAGGTTGAAGCAGCTGTCAGCGACAGTTCGCGATTCGATATATTTGCACTCACGGATGCTGCGCTGCAAGCACAGCCCGCACGCTGCCAGCATATTGTCCACGCTCTCAAACAGGAGGGGCTTGAGGCACCTGTTGTACTCTGGGCACTCACACGTGAGCTACGCAGTATCTCCCGTGTCATTGAAGGCATCTCGCAGGGGAAAAACTACGATCAACTGGCTCAACGCGAACGCATTTGGGGCAAGCGAAAAACACTGGTGCGCAGCGCAAGTCGGCGAATCAGACTATCTGAACTGGAGGCTATGCTGCGCATGGCCGCCGAGGCCGATGCAGCGATAAAAGGCCAGCGACCTTCCGACCCCTGGTTACTTATCAGTCAGATCAGCCTGAAACTCGCGGGTGTCAATCTGCCCCTGCTCGCAAGTTAGCGCTGCCCCTTAAACCCTAGCTGTCGCCATGCCTCGTAGACCACGATAGCACAGGCATTAGAGAGGTTGAGGCTGCGGGAGTTTTCCAACATAGGCAAGGTGATTGGATAGGTAGCGTCCAGTACCTCCTGCGGCAGCCCTCGTGTTTCAGGTCCCAACAGAATCATGTCACCGAGCTCAAACTGATGTTTAGAGTAGACTCGGTCAGTCTTGGTCGTCATTGAGAGCACACGCCGCGGCTGAATCGCCTCGATGCAGCTCTGCAGATCCGGATAGACTTTTAATTCAGCAAATTCGTGATAATCGAGACCAGCGCGACGAAGTCGCTTATCGTCTAACGCAAACCCCAGAGGTTCAATCAAATGCAGACGAAAGCCAGTGTTGGCACATAAGCGGATGATATTCCCCGTATTGGGCGGAATTTCAGGTTGATATAGGACTACATCCAGCATAGCGATACCCGGTCAATAACTGTTGCCTAGTATACCCTCTTAGCTGAATTCAGTTGCCCCGGATTCAGACGAATCCATCCCCAACTCCTTTATTTTTCGAGTCAGCGTGTTTCGTCCCCAACCGAGTAGCTCGGCCGCATCTCGACGGCGCCCGCCAGTGTGTTTGAGTGCCGTCTCGATTAACACCTGTTCAAACTGGGGTACTGCCTCCTTTAAAATACCACTATTACCGGCAAAGAGTTGCTGATCAGCCCACCCACGCAGTGCCTGCTCCCAACTACCCTGAACTGTTGGGGTGTTTTCGCCAGATTCGAGCAACTCAGGCGGCAAATCGGATACCAACACCTCTCGCCCGGATGCCATGACTGTCAACCAACGACAGGTATTCTCCAACTGGCGCACGTTACCCGGCCAGGGTAGCTGACTAAGAAACGATTCGGCTTCAGGACGAAGCACCTTAGGCTCAACATCCAATTCTCGTGCTGAGCGCGACAGAAAGTGCCGAACTAATCGAGGAATATCCTCTCGACGCTGCGCCAGTGAGGGGATATGTACTCGAATAACATTGAGGCGATGGAACAGATCCTCACGGAATTTCCCCTGTTTCACTAACTCTTCCAAGTTTTGGTGAGTCGCCGCAATAATACGCACATCAACTTTCACCGGCGTGTGACCACCGACTCGATAGAACTCACCATCAGCAAGTACTCGGAGAAGGCGAGTCTGCGTATCGGCAGGCATATCGCCTATCTCGTCCAGAAACAGCGTACCACCATCTGCCTGCTCAAACCGACCGCGCCGTGCCGCTTGGGCTCCTGTAAAAGCCCCCTTTTCGTGGCCGAAGAGCTCAGACTCAATCAGATCTCTAGGTATCGCGGCCATATTCAATGGAATGAACGGTGCGGCTGCACGAGGACTATGCTTATGTAAAGCATGCGCCACCAGCTCTTTACCGGTTCCTGACTCACCATTAATCAGCACAGTAATGTTGGAGTGCGACAGTCGACCTATGGCGCGAAACACCTCCTGCATTGCAGGTGCCTCACCGATGATCTCAGTCTGGGCCTCGTCCGCTATAACTGGTTTAGCACCCCGCTGCTCTTCAGCATGTTCCAGTGCACGCTGCACCAGCGAGACCGCTTCATCAACGTCAAAAGGCTTGGGTAGATATTCAAACGCACCGCCCTGATAGGAGGCAACGGCACTATCGAGATCTGAGTGAGCCGTCATAATAATTGTCGGTATATCAGGATGACTTACCTGCAACTGCGAAAGCATCTCCAGACCATCAATGCCAGGCATACGAATATCACTGACGATGACGTCGGGCTGCTCGCGTTTAATCTGGCGCAACAACTCTTCGCCACTCTCAAATGCGGTTGTATCTATCCCAGCGCTTGAAAGCGCTTTATCCAATACCCAACGGATAGAACGATCATCATCAACTATCCAAACACGAGCAGCGGTAGCCATTTAACTCTCCAACGGCAATAAGATTTGAAAGCAGGTCCGACCGGGGACTGAGGTGCACTCAATCAGGCCCGAGTGCTGGTTAACAATCGACTGCGCAATCGATAATCCCAACCCAGTGCCTTCGGCACGGCCGGTGACCATTGGAAAAAACACAGTGTCCAACAACTCTGCCGGTATGCCGGGACCGTTATCGATGATTTCAACAGAACACACCAGACGATGCTGCTCGGTACCCAGAGTGATACGACGCAACGCTCGAGTGCGCAGCGTAATACGAGGATTCTCTGTTTGCGCCGAACTCAAAGCCTGAAAGGCGTTACTGCCAATATTTAGCACGGCCTGGATCAACTGTTCATAATCCCCATCAAACTCAGGCAGACTCGGGTCATAGTCGCGAATCAACTCCAGTTCTCCCTGGGACTCGACATCAAGCAGCGCACGCACGTGCTCCAGTACAGCATGCACATTGATCTTGGAGATCTTAGGCTTGCGGTAGGGCCCCATCATACGATCCACTAGATTTCTTAACCGATCAGCCTCATCAATGATAATGCGGGTAAACTCTTTTAGCTCATCAGAGGGAAGCTCACGTTCAAGCAGTTGAGCGGCGCCTCGTATACCACCCAACGGATTTTTAATCTCATGCGCCAAGCCACGGATCAGACCGTTTGCAGAAGCGTGGCGATTGAGCAGCTCCTCTTCACGCTCGATTCGTAACACGCGATCACGCGGGTGCGCTTCCAGCAACAGATAACCGTCTGCTAAAGGGGAGACGCTGTAATCTGTAATAATTGGCTGACCGCTCAGAGTGAGCATATGAGCTTCACGCTTACTGAATCGGTGGCCCGTCTTGGCCACTACATGTAATAACTCCAGCTCTTCATGATCTCGCGAAAAAAACACCTCTGCACTGATACCTTTCAAGCGTTTTTGACTGGCCTCAAACAGTACCTCTGCAGATGGATTTGCAAAAACAACCTGACGAGCACGATCAAGCACCAAAATAGCGCTTGTAAGATTCTCAATAAGCTGTGGGTAGGTTTTCTGCATCGGCTTTCGCGGTCCATTTCTAGCTGCATTAATGAATGCAAAATATCTGCCAACACCCCTTAGCCCGCGTATTTACTAACATGCAGACCATTCAGAGGCGAATATAACTAATGAACTCCAGTATAACGCACCATAGAAGTGCACACCTAAGAGAGACTAAGCAATTTGACGCACCATAAATGAGCAAACACAGTTTATGGATGCCACCAACGGCCATAAAAAACAGAGCGAATTCGAAAAAAAACCCGGCAAATGCCGGGTTTTTTCTTTTACCAGAGATCTTAGACTGAGTAGTAAAGATCGTACTCAACTGGGTGCGTAGTTGTGCTTACGCGCAGACACTCTTCACGCTTCAGCTCAATGTAGGCTTCCAGCATGTCGGTCGTGAATACACCACCGCGCGTCAGGAACTCGTGGTCAGCTTCCAGTGCATCCAGAGCCTCTTCCAGTGAACTACAAACCTGAGGAATCTGAGCGGCCTCTTCAGCAGGCAGATCGTACAGATCTTTGTCAGCTGCATCGCCAGGGTGGATCTTGTTCTGGATACCGTCCAGACCTGCCATCATCAGCGCTGCAAAACACAGGTATGGGTTGGCAATTGGGTCAGGGAAACGAGTTTCAATACGACGACCTTTGGGGCTGGTGACGTAAGGAATACGGATTGAAGCAGAACGGTTGCGCGCTGAGTACGCAAGCATGACTGGAGCTTCGAAACCTGGAACCAGACGCTTGTAGGAGTTTGTACCCGGGTTACAGATGGCGTTCAGTGCTTTAGCGTGCTTGATGATACCACCGATGTAGTACAGTGCTTCTTCACTCAGGCCCGCGTAAGCGTCACCTGCGAAGATGTTCTTTCCATCTTTAGAAAGCGACTGGTGAACGTGCATACCCGAACCGTTGTCACCAACGATTGGCTTAGGCATAAAGGTAGCTGTTTTGCCATATGCATGAGCAACGTTGTGAACTGCATACTTCAGGATCTGTACTTCGTCAGCCTTTTTAACCAGAGTGTTACCAGCTACACCGATTTCACACTGACCCGCAGTCGCTACCTCATGGTGATGTACTTCTACATGCAGACCCATGGCAGTCATTGCATCACACATCGCGGCACGCAGGTCATGGAGCGAATCGACTGGAGGTACTGGGAAGTAACCGCCTTTCACGCGAGGACGGTGACCGGTGTTACCGCCTTCGAACTTGTGGTTAGAAGACCAAGCCGCTTCTTCAGAAGAAACTGTGTAACCACAGCCCGACATATCAGCGTGGAAGTGAACCTCATCGAACACGAAGAACTCTGGCTCTGGACCAAACATAGCGCTGTCGGCGATGCCTGTAGACTTGAGGTACTCTTCGGCGCGCTTAGCAACTGAACGTGGATCACGCTCGTAGCCTAGGCCAGTCGCTGGCTCAACAATATCACAACGGACAATCACGGTAGCATCTTCAGAGAACGGGTCAACGATTGTCGCTGAATCGTCAGGAAGAAGAATCATGTCAGAGTCGTTAATGCCTTTCCAACCATTGATGGAAGAGCCATCGAACATTTTGCCTTCTTCGAAGAAGTTTTCACCAACTTCGTGAACAGGGATAGTGACGTGCTGTTCTTTACCGCGTGAATCGGTAAAACGTAGGTCAACCCACTTAGCACCAGTTTCTTTAATCAGATCAAGAGTCTTGGACATTGGCTCTCTCCATTCCAGGTATTGCCAGACTTAATAGCTTCTAACGCTCCGGTTGAGCGTGCTGTTTAAAAACGCGCTGGGTATTTAGCAAAGTGCGTGCCAGCTGCTAAAAACAGTTGAAAGATCAATAGTTGATGAAATTTTTGCGCCCTAATCGAGCCAAACTATGCACCAATAGTGAACACCACGAAGTTACGCGCACCAACTTGGTGCATTAGCTCTTCGCGACATACAGATCTGGTGCATAATCATACTCCCAGTAGATTTTTTTGCACTATTTTCGTGAATACATATCGCCTAATTAACAGGCTATTAAGGTCGCACCTAACGACCGAGGGGCGTATAATTCCGCGCACTTAAATTGCGCCTCTTTATATAGGAACGGCCTCGTGATAGAAAATTTACGCAACATCGCCATCATCGCACACGTCGACCATGGCAAAACCACACTTGTCGACAAGCTTCTGCAGCAGTCAGGTACCCTTGGCCGCCGCGATGAAGGTGCTGAGCGTGTTATGGACTCTAACGATCAGGAGAGAGAGCGCGGCATTACCATTCTGGCGAAAAACACCGCCATTACCTGGAATGATTACCGCATCAATATCGTGGACACACCCGGACACGCCGACTTCGGCGGAGAGGTGGAGCGCGTCCTATCGATGGTCGACTCAGTGCTGTTGCTTGTTGATGCGGTTGACGGCCCAATGCCACAGACGCGCTTCGTGACACAGAAAGCGTTTGCGCGCGGCCTCAAACCTATTGTTGTTATCAACAAAATCGACCGTCCAGGCGCACGTCCTGACTGGGTCATGGATCAGGTCTTTGATCTGTTTGATAATCTCGGAGCAACTGACGAACAGCTGGATTTCCCCGTAGTTTACGCTTCCGCTATCAACGGTATCGCCGGAGATGATCACGAAGCGATGGGCGACGACATGACCGCCCTTTTCCAGGCGATTGTCAAATACGTTGAGGCACCTCGTGTTGACGTAGATGGTCCGTTCCAGATGCAGGTTTCAGCACTAGACTACAACTCCTTCCTTGGTGTTATCGGTGTTGGCCGCATTACCCGTGGCAAGGTTAAGACCAACACACCTGTAAAAGTCATCGATAGCCACGCTAAGGTGCGCACGGGTCGAATCCTCAAAATTATGGGCTATCACGG